>OFFT01000976.1_pt1 | contig 18438 bp, 17 predicted proteins | sample 1521581 | NCBI WGS metagenome assembly OFFT01 (sample SAMEA3504084, study PRJEB24116) | mouse gut metagenome | biome: mouse gut; feature: mouse-associated habitat; material: faeces | place: Denmark | collected 2011
CACATGTGGTGCTTTCTAAATGTGTTTTATTTTGAAATTATTATTCCGAATGAGAAGATTCCTTAAAGAAGAGCTTGCTGTTGTTTGAGGAAGACAGCTACCTGGCCCCACCATCATGCAGCACACAGTCCTTCTCAAATTCTAAAATGATAGAGGAAAGTTTAGAAATAAATAATGTGAAATTAAGTATTAAATAAAATTAATATTAATTTGAAATAATAAATTAATAGAATTAATTAACTTTATTATTATAAAAACATAAAAATTATATAGTAAGTAAGGAGAAATATTATGAATGCTCAAAAATTTACTCAAAAATCTTTAGAGGCAATACAAAATGCCCAAAATTTAGCCGTTCAAAATCAATCTTCACAAATAGAACAAGAACATCTTTTGCTTGCTTTAATAGAACAAGAAGATAGCTTAATAAAAGAACTATTAAAAAAATTAGGAATTTCAGATAGATTGGAAAACGATTTAAAAATAAAGGTAAGCAATAAACCTAGAATGACAGGTGGTGCTAGATCAGCAGACTCTATTTATGTAGCTCAAGATGTCGATTTAGTTCTAACTAATTCAGAAAGTATAGCCAAAAAAATGCAGGATGAATATGTTTCAGTAGAACATATTATGCTTGCTTTATTTGATAATCAAAATAGAGAGATAAAAGAATTATTTAATAAATACAAACTAAACAAAAATGATTTTTTAAAAGTATTATCAAGTGTTAGAGGAAATACTAGAGTTACATCAGATAATCCAGAAAGCACTTATAATGTATTAAAAAAATATGGTCAAGACTTAGTAGCATTAGCTCGTGAACAAAAATTAGATCCAGTTATAGGAAGAGACTCTGAAATAAGAAATGTAATTCGAATTCTTTCAAGAAAAACAAAAAATAATCCATGCTTAATAGGTGAACCAGGAGTGGGAAAAACAGCAGTTATGTGCTATATTAATAATAATATCAACATCATGAAACTATAATCAGTATGGGAGCACGCAGCCATGTATTTATCAAAAATTCATATTGAAAATTTTAAGGGCATTAAGAGTGCGGATTTTGATTTTGACAGATCGGTAAATATTATAATTGGAAATAACGGAGCGGGAAAGACATCGGTTCTGGAAGCGATTGCAGTTGCGTTGGGAGGTTTCCTTTCAGGGATTGACGGAGTTAATACGATTCATTTTTCCCGGGATGAGATACGGCGGGAAAGTCAGTTGACAGGAACAGGTTCCAGTAATGTTGTCTACAGAACTCCGATCAGCGTGGAGACATGTCTGGAGTTAAATACCGGGGACAGGGACTGCGCAGATTTACGTATGTTTCAGTTTGCCAGGCAGAAGAAGAGTATAAAGAGCGCTCGTTCTACGGTGGAACCAAGGGATATATGCAGGGAAGCGCAGAGAATGGCAAATGACCAGAAGGCTATTTTACCTGTGATCAGTTATCAAAGTTTTTCTAGAGTAACAAATCAAAAGAAAGATAAATGGGAGAATCCGTTTTCTGATGAGTATTCCAGAGTTGTTGGATATGTGGACTGCCTTGAGGAAGCTGCCAATGATAAAATGCTGATCAACTGGTGCAGACGAATGGAGCAGGTTTCATGGCAACAGGAACAGACGATTTTGGAGTATGAGATCGTAAAAAGAACTGTATCGAAGTTTATGCAGTTTATGCAGGAAGATGAGAATATTCATATATATTACGATAAGCGCACAGAAGAACTTCTGTATGTGAATAAGGAAGGAATATTGCCGATTCGTCTGTTGAGTTCAGGGTTCCGCAATCTTCTGGGGATGGTATTCGATATCGCATACCGGATGGCAGTATTAAATCCGGATCTGCTGGAAGATATTACCAGCATAACACCGGGCGTGGTTCTGATCGACGAGATAGATATGCATCTTCATCCAAACTGGCAGTGGAAAGTTGTCGATGCTTTGAAAAATACATTTCCGAATGTACAGTTTATCGTGACAACTCATTCCCCTATTATTGTTGCGTCTTGTAAAGAAGAAAAGCTGATCATGCTGCAGCTGGAAGATGTTTTTCTGGATAAACCCTCAGAGATTGTTCTTGGAAAAACGGTAAAAGGCTGGATGGTAGACAGTGTTCTTAAGGAATATATGCAGAGTGGAAACCGGGATCCCGAGACATCTGCCAAATTGAACCGTCTGACAGAACTTGCAAAAATGAAAATCAGTCGCAGGATGAATGAAGAAAGCGCAAGAGAGTATGAGGATCTGATTGGCGAACTAAGCAGCATATTACCGGAGGATGATATTGCAGTTGAAGAAGCAGCATTTATGTCAGTTGATGAAATACTTGGAGAAAAACATTGAGAAGAGTAATCCGATCACGAAAACCGGACAGTTTGAAGAATAATGCAGAGCAGTGGACAGAAGACTTGCTAAATGAAATAGCATCAAAGGGGTCTTATGCCAAAGCAGAAGACAGATTTAAGAATCGTTACAGGCAGGAAGATATAAAGAACACACTGGAAAGAATGTATACAAGACACTGTTGCTATTGTGAGTCGATCATAGGAGTCAGCACATATGGTAGAATAGAACATTTGAGGCCTAAATCACTGCCGGAATTTTACCGGTATACTTTTGAATGGGAAAATCTGCACTGGTGTTGTGAAATCTGCAATACCGGTTATAAGAGGGCAAGGTGGAACTTCCAATATCCGATTCTGGATCCGGCAAAAGATGAAATAGAGAAGTATATAAGATTAAATCTGACGACCGGGGAATATGAAGAAATCGAGGGCGACAGGCGTGCCAGGACCACAATTTTACATACTGGAATGAACAGAGATGAACTTGTTAAGGCGCGTAGAAGGATTGTCATTCGATTTTTAAAGGATTATAAAGCGCATTTGAAGGCTGGGAGCGGAGAAGAATTCTGTGATGAATGGCAGATTTTGAAAGAAGATGTGAGCTACCCGAGTTTATATGAAGAGTTGATCCGATCTGTGACGGATAGAAGAGAACCAGACTACATAGAATGAGAGGGAAAGATTCAGAATGTCTTTACAGGAAAAACTACAGAACATAATGCAGCAGGCAGTGGACAACTGCGAGGTGGCAGGCGTCAATCTGCTGGTGGAACAGGACGGTCAGGAGGTATGCTACTGTCAGGCGGGGATGGCAGACCGGGAAGGGAACCGGCCCATGAGCAGGGATACGATCTTCCGGCTTTATTCCCAGAGCAAGCCCATCACGGCCGCGGCGGCGATGATCCTGATGGAGCGGGGAGAGCTGGATCTGTGTCAGCCGGTGTCGGATTTCCTGCCGGCTTTTGCGGAGCAGTTCTATGTGGCAAACGAGAACAGTATAGGGGACGCGGCAGCCGGCGGGAAAGCGGGAAAAGAGGCACCGGCAGAAGAGCAGGCGGCGATGAACGGCGGGCATGGAACAGCCGGCACGGCAGCAGAACAAAGGAAGCCTGTCCTGCAGCCCATGCGGGTATTCGATCTTCTGCGTATGACTTCCGGGCTTGCTTATCCGGATGAAATGACGCTGGCCGGACGGCAGACGGCGGCAGTGTTCGAGGAGATGGACAGACGGCTTTTCACGAAGGAAGCCATGACGACAAGAGAAGCAGCCGATGCGCTGGCCGGCTGTACACTGGCTTTTGAGCCGGGCAGTTCCTGGCGGTACGGTACCTCGGCGGATGTGCTGGGCGCGGTGGTGGAAGTGATTTCCGGGATGCGCTTTGGCGAGTTTCTGGAGAAAGAGCTTTTCGGGCCGCTTGGCATGAAGGACACGGCTTTTTGGGTGCCAAAGGAGAAACAGGAGCGTCTGGCAGTGACTTATGAGACGGTCAAAGGGCCGGAAGGAACTTACCTGGTCCGCTATGAGGGCAACCATCTGGCAATCTGCAACCGGATGGATAAGCCGCCTGCGTTTGAATCCGGCGGTGCGGGGCTGGCCTCCACGCTGGATGACTATATGCGCTTTGCGAGAATGCTCAGACAGGGCGGTATACTGGATGGAACGCGGGTCATGCAGCCGGCCACAGTGCGTTACATGATGGGCGCAGAGCTTATGGAACACCAGCAGAAGGCGTTCGAGAAGTGGATCGGGCTGGACGGATTCAGCTATGGTAATTTGATGCGGATCTGTAAGAATCCGGGACAGACAGTCTTTCCGGCAGGAAAAGGAGAGTACGGCTGGGACGGCTGGCTGGGAGCATATTTCGCAAATTTCCCGGAAGAAAAGCTGACAATCCTGATGGGAACGCAGAAGAAGGACGGCGGGACGTTTGCGCTGACGAGAAAGCTGCGTAATCTGGTATTGGGGAAATATTTGTAAAAATTTGTATGCCGTGCAGCTGGAATATTCATCATTACGAGTGTTTTTTGCTGTTTATGGATGATGATAAAATATTCCTATAATTTATCAAAATATTATATGGATCTTTAAAATAAAATGATTAGAAACTGAATTTCCATCTGTCTGCTGTGGGTATAGAATATGCTATATTGCTCAAAAAGACTTTGGCGGCAGCCAACAGAATACATTTTGGCCGGGAGGGTTAGCATTTGAAGACTTATTTGGAGATACCGTATAAAGAAGCAGCTGGACATGCATTATATGCCGATTTCTATATTCCGGACGATATAGACAGACCACCGGTCATACTCTGGATCCATGGAGGCGGATGGAAAGACTTGAATCGGAAATGGTGTCTTGTATATCCGCAGCTGGAAAGAGGCTATGCAGTATGCAGCGTTGATTATCGCTATTCGGACGAGGCTCCTTTTCCGGCACAGATGCTGGATCTCAAAGATGCATTGCTTTTTGTGAAGGCCAATGGCGATACGTATGGTTATGACGGCTCAAAGGTAGTGGTGTCCGGTGATTCTGCAGGAGGACATCTGTGCAGCCTTCTGGCCGTATCGGCCGGAAACAGCGATTGGGAAAAGGCGGGAGAGGATTACAGGGTACAGGCTGTGGTGGAATTCTGCGGACCCTGCCGGCTGGGAGAATCTGGCCGTCAGGACGCGGCAGATCCTGATATTGTGAGGCAGCTTTTGGGCGTGTCTGATTGCGGCAAGGCGCTTGCCGGCAGGGGAGCAGCGGCTTCACCGGATACTTATGTTGACGGGACAGAACCGCCGTTCCTGATCCTGCATGGTTCGGCGGATCCTGCTGTTTCGCCCGATCAGTCAAGGATTCTGCGCAATGCGTTGGAGGCCGCCGGTGTCCCTGTGCATATGTATCTGATCCCGGGCGGCGTACACGGTCTGGGCGGAGAGCTGGTGGACTGCGTGGTTCAGGAATTCCTGGATTATTATATCAAGAACAGGGTTACGGTACTGACGCCTGAATTACAGCCAATCCATGACAGGACAGTACCGCCGGCTGCCAGGTAAACGTGGAAGGGAATGATTGCGCCGCATTGCGGTATAATCGGAAGGCTCAAATGTGGAGGAGAAGATTTACCCTTATGGGAATCCGAGCAAAATTAAGCATCAGCATTATGCTGATGCTGTTTGTGATGACGGCATTTATTGATCTGGCAGTCTATCAGATTTACAAGCAGGATATTGAGAATACGGAACTTACCTCCATGCAGGATGCCAATGAGATTCTTTCTGATAATATCCGGAATCTGATCGTGAGCATTGAAGAAAACCTGATGAATGAGATTGGACGGTGTGATGTGTTCGATTATCAGTCGGCACTGTCGGAAACCGCTTCCTCCAGTGTTGTGAGGAAGATGAAGGGGCTGGCCACGCTGATGCGTTTCCGGGGCGTAGATTGTAAAAATGTTTTTATTCTTGACAAGTATACCTGCCGCTTTTTCTATAACTGTCAACCGAATGAGGAAATGACCATCGATGATTTCAGAAGACGGCAGGTATATCAGGAAATCACCGCCGGCGGAGAGACGCTTTTCCAGAGCCGCGGAAGTACCACCTGGCGAAGCTTTCCTGACCAGCCGGAGGAGATATATATCATCAAATCCTATATAGACCCGGCGGATATGGATTACAAGGGAATTCTCTGTCTGACAATAGAGCGGGAGCTGTTCCGGACGCTGATTGGTGAGCATAAATTTGACAGTATCATTTATGACGAAAAGGGCGGGCTGCTCTATGACAGCCGGGAACGGGAAGGAACTGCGTCTCCTGCCGGGGAGGAGAACTGGGAGGAATACCTCAGGGTGGAAAATCCGATCCGCCGCAGGAAAGGGGAATGGCGTTTGACAGCATTGATCGCCAAGCAGGAAGCTTTTGGGGAAATCGCAGCCTTGTTTAAGATGCTGACTGCCGCAGAAGCAGGCGTCTTTATAGTTATGGTCTACATCGTATACAAGGTTTCGGCAGGGTTCTTGTGGAATATTACTACGCTTACGAATAATTTCAAACAGATCAATGCAGGACAGCAGCCTTTCAAAATCGTACCGCATTCTCACGATGAGACTGCCTATCTGTGTGAACAGTTTGACGATATGTACGAACAGCTGAAAGAAAATACAAGACAGATGGTTTTGAGTGGAATGTTGCTGGAGAAAGCGGAGTATAATTCTCTGCTGGCACAGATGAATCCGCACTTTCTTTATAATACACTGGAATCTGTCAGCGCCATGGCTAAGCTTTCCGGGCAACAGGATATCGTCAGAGTCATACGGATGCTGAGCCATTTGCTGCGCGCCTCTTTAAGCGGCGGAAAGCAGGAAATTCCGCTCAGGCAGGAGCTGATCTATATTCGCTGTTATCTGGAACTGCAGAAGATTGTTGCCGGGGGACGAATCACATGGGATATTGCCGTGGAAGAAGAGCTTGAGGAATGTCCGGTGCCGAAACTGATCCTGCAGCCTATTGTTGAGAATTCTATTATACATGGTTTGAAAGATCTGCTGGATGACGCTATTATCATTATTACGGCGAATGTAAGAGAGGAACGGCTTGTGCTGGAAGTGTGTGATAACGGGAAAGGGACCAGTCAGGAGGTTCTGGACAGTCTGCTGCTGCAGGAAGAGCCACCGGAAGATGAAGATCGTGCGCATATCGGGATTCGCAGCATTCAGAAGCGGCTGCATATTCTCTACGGCAGCACATACGGTCTGGAGATGTACAGCGAACCCGGTAACGGTATGATCGTAAGACTCAATCTCCCATATGGAAAGGGGCGGGATTCATGTTAAAAATATTGATCGCAGACGATAATCACCTGACACTGCAGTCGATGGAAAGAACGATCCCCTGGTTGGAGTGGGGATATGAACTGGTCGCAATGGCCGAGAGTGGTTCGGAGGCAGTGGAGAAGGTAAGAAAATATAAGCCGGACATCGTAATCCTGGATATCAACATGCCGGGTATGAGCGGCCTGGAGGCTGCCAGGGAGATCAATCTGGAGCCTGAGAAGCCATTGCTCATTCTGTTGTCGGCCTATGATAAGTTTTCTTATGCCCAATCGGGATTCCGGCTGGGCGTCTTCGATTATCTTTTAAAGCCGTTGGACAATGGAGAATTGAAACAGATTCTGGATAAAGCGGCCGACAGGATTCAACAGGAGCGCAGACAGCAGAAGTCTTGTGCCGGATCAATGCAGTTTGAAAAAGAGTTGTATGGTAAACTGCTGCTGGACAGCGTAAATCGTGTGGCTGAGGCTTCGGCAGAGCTGGATAGTCAGCTGCATGAAAAATGGCATTCTTACGCATATTCCCTTCTGTTGGTTAATATGACGGAAGAGCGGTGGCAGATAGAAGATGTGAAGAAACAAGTGGAAGCAGCGTTGGCGGATTGCGAGAATTCCAACAAGATCAAATCTTTGTCGGTACAGACCGGTGCCGGTATTTTGACGCTGCTTGCCTGTCAGACACTGCGGTTTGCCCGGGACTATGACCTGACGGCATTGCAGGTTGCTCACGTTATCGTAGAGCGGTGTTGTAAACAACGGTTTACTGTCTGTATCGGCGTAAGCAGTTACGCAGAAAATCTGGAATCTTTACAAAGACAGTATGAGGAAGCGGTTTTCGCCATAGACAGTCGTTTCTTTCTGGAAAATAAGACGGTGATCCATTATTGCAGTGTGATGAGCAAAAGCGTGCATAATGAATATGTACTCAGCCGGATCATGCAGGAGCTGTGCGGATCGTTGCGGCGCAATCCGGCCGAGTCTACAGAAAAGTTGGATGCTTTTCTCACATTGATTGAAGAAAACAACAGATATGACGTAGAGTATGTGAAGAATATTTTCGTTCAGATCGCTTTTTCTGTCTCTCAGGCATTGTACGAACACAACACCGGGGCTATACGAATCAAGACGATGGATATGATACTGGAAGAGGTGGGTGAGATACACAGCATGCAGAGTATCATAGACTGGCTTAAGCGGTATATACAGGAGAGTGTACAGATACTGGAGCAGGACAGACTTTCGGTATCCATACAGACGAGACGCATCCTCGATTATATCAATACCCATTATATGGAGCATATCGGTCTGAGCGAAGCGGCGGCGGATGCCGGTATCTCGGAGAGTCATCTGTGCAGGCTGCTGAGAAGTGAAACAGGGGAGACTTTTGTCAATATATTGAATAAAATACGTATCCAGAAGGCCCTTGAATTGATCCAGAGCGGCGGCTATAAGGTGTACGAGGTGGCTGAAACGGTGGGATTCAGTAATTATGCCTATTTCTATCAGATTTTCAAGAAGATTACCGGACGTGCTCCCACCGAATATCTGTGATATTGTCTGTTGTATCATGCGGAGAGTGTATCCTATGGCATGATTTCCACATAATTTGTCAAAATTTTATATGGTTCCTCCTTTGAAAATGATTGAAAACTGGATTTATACCCATCTGATGTGGATATAAAATAAATGTATCAATCAAAAAGGAGGGACTTTTATTATGAAAAAGAAACTGATGAGTATTCTTCTTGGCAGTGCAATCGTGATCGGCTCGTTGGCGGGCTGCGGCGGTTCCGGCAATGAGCCGGCACCGGAGGATGCACCGGAGGAAACAGCAGCTGGGGATGAAACTGCGCCGGAGGAGACGGAACCTGTACAGGATACGTCGGCACAGGATGAAGGAAGCGCGGATGCGTCGGCAGACGGCGGACTATCCGGAGAACTGACTCTCTTGCATTATCTGACAGAGGATGCCAAGCTGCAGGCATTGGACGATCTGATTGCAGGTTTTACGGCGGAAAACCCGGATGTTACGGTCAATACCGAGGCGGTGAGCATGGACAACTATCTGGATGTTGTGAAACTGAGACTGTCTTCGGGCGACGCACCGGATATCATGTTTGGCGGACCGACTACGTATCCGGAACTGATCGATGCAGGTTATATCATGGATTTGACCAATGAAGAATTTACGGGCCGGGTGGCGGAAGGTTCGTTGTCGCTGATGAAGATCGACGATGTAGTATATGGCATTCCGCTGGATCAGATGGCCAATGTGGTTTTCTATAATAAAGATATATTCGAGGAATTGAGCTTAAGCGTTCCTGGTACTTATACGGAGTTTATAGAAGTCTGCAAAGCATTAAAGGAAGCCGGTTATGCAGCCTGTGCGGCCGGCTATCAGGATCAGATTTCGCTGGGCGCCAATTATTTCACTATTTTCTACGGGGCGCCGTATCTTGCATGTGAACAGTATACGGACGAGACACAGAATCAGGGCAAAAGCTGGCATGATTATCCTACGGTAACGCAGGCGCTCACACAATTCAGAGAGATCATCGGTTACCAGAACGAAGACTGCAGGACCATCACGACAGACCGGGCGGAACAGATTTTTGCCAATGGTGAGTCCGGCATGATCATCATTGGTACCTGGGGACTGGGAGCTATCATGAATTATAATCCGGATCTGAACTGAGGCGGCTTCCTGTATCCTTCCGAGGAAAATGCAGCGGACAATGCACTGCCGCTGAACACGGATGACACCTGGATGATCTTAAAGGATTCTCCCAATGTAGAGATTGCCAAGGCGTTCTTTGAGTATATGACGCGCCCTGAAGTCAATGCCGAGTGGATCGGAACCGTAGGGCAGCTGAGTGCGCTGGACGGTGTACAGGCAGACAAGCTTCCGCAGGGGGCAGCGGATATCGCCGACCTGATCAACAATGGCTGCAAGGTATCCATGTGGACACAGTACGGCGCTCCCAGCGGGCAGTATCAGACGGCTTACTACAATGGATTGCAGGATTTTGCATTATCCGAAACAATGACACCGGAAGAGTGGTGTGACAATATGGACAATGAATATGCAGCTGCAGGCAAATAAACGATAACAGATATGGCAGGGGAGCGTCTGATGCGGCGTTCCCCTTCATGCTTTCAACACTTGTGCTCTGTGACAGTGTCAGGATCTCGCAGGAAGCAGGACACGGGTATTGAGCAGGAAAGGATATCTCATGAAGAAAAAAATGAATTGGAAAAAAGAGTTGATTGATTTCAGCTTTCTGGCGCCTGCACTGGTTTTGTTTCTGTTTATCATAATCATTCCGCTGGTTCAGGGGATTAAATATACCTTTACGGACTGGGACGGTCTGATGCCAAACCTGAACTATGTAGGCTTTAAAAATTATATTACAGTTTTCCACGATGCCGATCTGCTGCAGCCCATCGGCAATACGATACTTTTCACGGCAGTGACCGTTGTTGTTATCAATGCGCTTGGTCTGACAGTGGCCATGGCTGTCAACGGAGAGTTTAAGGGTGTCAATATCGTCAAGAGCATCATTTTCATTCCTCTGGTGGTCAGTCTGGTGCTGGTCTCTCAGATGTGGATGTATGTGTACAGTGATTTCTTTTCAATGATTGGACTGAAAAGTCCGCTGATCGATAAGAATACTTCCATGCTGGGCCTGTGCATGATGAGCATCTGGCGCGAAATCGGTCTGGCCATGATGATCTATCTTGCCGGATTAAAGAGTATTCCTTCCGACATCAACGAAGCTGCGATCATAGACGGTGCTAATTTCTGGCAGCGGTTCAGGAATGTCACCGTGCCCTTCCTGGCCCCGGCTTTTACCTACTGTATCCCGCTGTGGCTGGCGGCCGGCCTGCGCATGTATGATTATTCCTTTGTGGCGACTTCCGGAGGACCGCAGCATTCTACGGAAACCATGGCCTACTATATCTACAGCTATCTGTTCCCTTACAATAAAGTGGGCTATGGACAGACTGTTGCGATCATTTATCTTGTAGTATGTATTGTACTTTCCAATATGGTAACCCGGCAACTGCGTAAGAGGGAGATTGAACAATGATAAAAACACCAAAAAACAGGATCTTAACTATGATACGGATCATAATGTTGTGTCTGTTCGCCGTGATCTGTCTGGCGCCTTTCTATGTGGCGGTCTGCTATGCGTTTAAGTCAAAGACCGATTTTGCCAGGACGAAGCTTGCGCCTCCCACTACGCTTTTTCTCGGTAATTTTGTGGATGCGCTGCATGTGAGGAACTTTTTTGACTCGGTGCGAAACAGCGCCGTGGTGGCCATATGCATGGTGGTCGTCATTGTGTTTTTCTGCTCGGCAGGCGCCTACATTATAGCCAGGAAAAATAATAAGCCCTACAACGCCATATTTTATATTTTCCAGCTTGTTATTCTGATTCCTTTTCAGACGGTTATGTTTCCGTTGTACAAGGAACTGAGTAATATAGGAGCACTGAATACTTTATGGGGCCTGTGTCTGGCGCAGGCCGGCGTGAATGTGGGCTATTATGTGTTTCTCTATACCGGTTTTATCAAAGGGGTTCCGATCTCCCTGGAAGAAGCCGCCAGAATAGACGGGTGCAATCGCTATCAGACCTTTCTGCACATTGTATTTCCGCTGTTGAAACCGATTACCATGACCGTGATCGTACTCTCTTTCCTCGGCTCCTGGAATGATTTTATCATCTCCATGATCATCTGCCAGAAGCTGGAGAAAAGAACGCTGCCCCTGATGCAGTTCTACTTCTTCGGCGAATATTCCGCCAACGTCAGTGTAGCTTTCGCGGCTTCGCTGTTGGCGATGGCTCCGGCGGTGATCATTTATTTCTGTGCGCAGAAGTATATTGTGGCCGGAATGACGGCCGGTGCAGTGAAGTCGTAGGAGATGTATGCCCTCAGCGCAAAACGCTTCGGAATGGAGGAAAAGATGAATAGAAAATGGACACAGGAAGAAATATGGGATTGGTATAAAGCTCGCCCCTGGATCACCGGATTTAATTTTATTCCCAGCGGTGCTATGGATGGCGCAGTTTGGATGCTGCAGGAATACGACCACGAAAATGCTTTTCGTGACGCTGCGAAAGAAATTGCATTGGCGGCTGGCCTGGGATTTAACAGTATACGCTTTTTTGTTCCATTTTATTTATGGCGGGTACAGCATGACAGCTTTATGAAGAACTTCGGAGAATTTCTGACGCTGCTGGATAAATATCATATGACTATGATGCCGATACTTTTTAACGACTGCTGCGTGGCTAAGGCAAAGTACCAGGAACCAGTCCTGGGGCCGCAGCCGGAACCTGTGCCTGGGTATTTTGGCGGGACGGCCGCAACTCCTTTTGATGAGGATACCCAGAATGGGGATATTGTTGGGTATGATATAACTGACGAACCGGAAATGGAGCCGGTGGTGGAGGCTTATGTGCGGGAGATGGCACGCACTTTTGGCCGGGATGACCGTATTCTGATCTGGAATATTTGGAATGAGGCCGGTAATTCCCAGCGTATGGAAAAGTCAGTGCCGTTGATGACAAAGGTATTTGGCTGGATGCGGGAGGAAGATGTGCTGCAGCCCTTGACCGCTGATGTATGGGGTGCAGGAGCTGATCATCCCTATGGCTGGCTGAAAAATCCCGGGATCTATGCAGAGGTGGAACGTACAGCCATCGAACTTTCGGATATTATCTCCTTCCACTTCTACGGGGACTATTCACATGCCAGAATATATATCGCGCAGTTAAGGGAATTTGGACGTCCTCTGATCAATACGGAGTGGCTGCACCGCCCTTACCGCAGCTTAATCCAGACCCATCTGCCCCTATGGAAGAAAGAGAAGATTGGCAGCTATTTCTTCGGTTTTGTAAATGGCAAGGCACAGTTCAATTATGTATGGGAATTTATCAAAAAGCTGCCGGATATTGATACCAGTCTTTGGATGCATGATATCTTTCATTCTGATTTTACGCCTTACGATGAAGAAGAGATTGAGGTGATCAGAGAATGCAATCGAGATAAGCGAGTCTTTTGAAAAAGTTTTTTTATCTTGCTTTATAGAATAGCATTGAATTGAACATAGTGAATCGGGACAGGCGAATCGGTACAAGCGCCTGTCCCGTTTTTTGTTGTACAGAGGGTTTCGAGTTTTAGATTTATTAAGACTCTGTTCAGAATCGGTTAAGGTCTGTCTATGAAAATAAGATTATCAAAGCAAACAACTTTGAAATATAACGAAGGAGGAAGGGCGGTTACAGATTCCGTAAAATCTGTTTACATAGATTAGAAACTTAGAAATCTTAAATTGAATTCAGATGACAAGGAGGAAAAAGGAATGAACAACGAAATGAAAAACAAAAACAGAAGCGCAAGAAGGGCATATAAGAAAGGAATCCTGCTTTGTATGGCAATGATGACAGCGATGAGCATGACAGCCTGCAGTGGGGGAGCGGCGAAGAAGGCTGCTTCTAATAATAAGCCGAAAGTAGAAAGTGTGCAGCCAGCAGCGAAGAAAGATAACAAACAGGCCGTAAAAGAGGATGATGCCAAAAATAAAGAAAGAGCTGCAATTTTGAACGAGAAGCCATTGGACAAGCAGAAGGCGGAGGATCAGAAGAATCAGGCAGGCGCGGAGCAAAAGCCGGAGGACCAGAAGAACCAGGCAGGCACGGAGCAGAAGGCGGAGGATCAGAAGAACCAGGCAGACACAGAGAAGAAAGAGGAGGACACTGAGAAGAAGAAAGAACAAAAGATTGACGATAAGAAGGAGCAGAAGACGGACAACTCCAGGAAAAAGGGTGGAACATCCAAAACCACCAAAAAGAAATAGCGATAGTAGTATGGTCTCCGGACGCATGAACCTCATGCGGTCCGGAGTGCTGTTATAAATATCAGATTGCTGTATTTACAGCAGAATCTGAATTTGCTATGCTGTTTACGGACAAAGTAATCTATTCACTGAAAGGAAAGAGGTGGGAACGGCTTATGGAAAAGGAGCATGTTTTGATCATAGAAGACGACGCGGATATACGGGAAGGGGTGCGCATTTTGCTGGAAAGCGAAAGCTATATGGTAGAAGAGGTGGAGAACGGCAGAAAGGGTTTGGAAGCGTTGAATGAGCAGACTGATCTGGTCATTTTGGATGTGATGATGCCCGGGATGTCGGGACTTCGTACCTGTGAGGAAATACGCAGGGTTTCAAATGTTCCGGTTCTTTTCCTGACAGCGAAGGCACAGGAGTCTGACAAGCTGATCGGATTGATGGCAGGAGGAGACGATTACCTGACGAAACCTTTTTCCTATGCGGAACTGCTGGGACGGGTGAAGGCTCTGCTGCGCAGATACCGTACTTACATGGGGAAAAATACGGAAAGCGGGCAGAAGGAAGAAAACTATCTGTCTATCGGCGGAATCCGGATTCATGAATCTTTCAATGAAGTGTATGTAGATGATGTAGAAAAAGAAATGTCGGATATCGAATATCATATCCTGCTGTTGATGATGCAGTATCCGAAGAAGATTTTTTCTGCACAGAATCTGTACGAGAGTGTTTGGAACGAACCTTATTTCTATTCCTGCAACAGTACGATCATGGTGCATATTCGGAAGCTGAGAGTAAAGATAGAAAAGGATCCTAAGAATCCCAGATATATCAAGACAGTATGGGGAAAGGGGTATAAGTTTGACACATTATGATAACAGAAAAGATTCCATATATTTTCAGCTGCTGCTGCTTCTGATCTTTTCGGCGGCGGCGGCAGTTTTTATGTTTTTGGCGCTGTGCTTTGCGGGTGAATATGTGATCGATCAATATTATCGGCAGTCGGATTATGAAGAGCGCAGGAGCGAAGCCTATATTCGGAAGTTTCAGAAGTATATTAATGAAAAGGAATTGACATCCCGGGATACGGATGCAATTTCGGCATGGGTCAAAAAGCAGAAGATTTTATCTATTCGTATTTATAAGGATGGGATCGAGGTGTTTGATTCAGATTACCCGCAGCAGGAACTGTGGGAGGAAGCCATAGAGGCGAATGAGTATACCTGGGAGATTTATTATGCCGTTCAATTCGCCGATGGTGTTGCCAGAGTGAGTATCTTCGGTATTTACAGCTACCAGGCATATAATATTTTGCAGATTGTGGGAATGCTGTTATCCTTTGCTTTTTTCCTGTTGTTTGTTTTGCTGGGGATTAGACGGAAGATCAATTATATTTTGAAGCTTAATGAGGAGATTGAGATTCTGGAGGGCGGCAGGCTGGATTATGAGATTTCGGTCAAGGGACGGGACGAGCTGGCAGCTCTGGCCAGAGGTCTGAATAATATGCGGATTTCATTTTGCAGACTGCTTGATGAGAATGCGAAGATGGTGAAAGAAAATCAGAAGATAATCACGGAGATGTCCCATGACTTAAGAACGCCGGTTACTTCTATTCTGCTCTACACGGAGATCATCAAGAAGGGAAATTATCGGAATGAATTGCAGCTGAAGGAATATGTGGAAAAGATTGACAGGAAGGCACACCGCATGAAGCAGCTTACCAACCATCTTTTCGAGTATTCCCTTGTTACGGGGGATAATGAGATTGAGCTGGAGGAGCCGGAGAGCTTCGAGAATCTTTTCTATGATCTGCTTTCGGAAACCTGCAGTTATCTGGAACAAAAGGGGATTCGGGTAGAATGTGCGCTGGAATGGAATGGTCGGGAGCTGCGGATCTATACGGATTATCTGACCAGGATCATGGATAATATTATGTCCAACATCGTCAAATATGCAGACCCACAGCAACCGGTACAGATACGGTCGGTCTGTGACGCGCAGACAGTCGGCTTTTCCTTTGAGAATGCTGTGAAAAGCGTGGAGAAAAAGACAGAAAGCACCTGTGTCGGCATCCAGAGTATTAAAAGCATGATGGCGAAGATGAAAGGAACCTGTGTCACACAACAGACGGAAGACAGATTCCGGATCACCATTCGCTTTCAGGTCGTTTAGTTTATTGCTTCCAGAGAATATCCTACACTCTTGGTGGTTTTGATCTCCACGTTTGCTTTGACGAATCGGAGTTTTTTGCGCAGGAAAGAGATATAGACTTCCAGATTGTTGTACTCCGAGTCGTCTTCAAAGCCCCATACTTTGGCGATCAGCATGTCTTTGGGCAGGATCTGGCAGGGATTGTGCAGGAGGTATTCCAAAAGCTGGTATTCTTTATTGGCCAGTTTGACGGAATTCATATCCGTTTCCAGCTTCTGAGCGGCCTGGTTGAGCCGGATGTTGCCGAAGGACAGCTGGTCGGCTTCCGGATTCTTCGTGATCCGGGTTCTGGCGCGGATCCGTGCCAGAAGTTCTTTCACGTCAAAGGGTTTGGTCATGTAGTCATCAGCGCCGGTGTCCAGGCCGAGAATCTTGTCTTCCACCTGGGATTTGGCGGTGAGCAGGATGACCGGGATACTGATACCCTCTCTTCTGGCGTTTTTAAGCAGATCTATGCCGTTTATCTTGGGAAGCATTACGTCTAACAGCGCCAGATCGTAGATGTTGCTGAGCAGACAGTCCAGTCCGTTTAAGCCGTCATATGCCATATCAACCTGATAGCCTTCTTTTATAAGGACGGCACTGAGACCGTCCGCAATTTCTTTTTCATCTTCTACAATGAGAATACGCAAGTTTATACCTCTTTCTTTTAAAGCGAGTTCCTGTTCGTTGCTTTAAGTGTTTGCTGTGCTCCTGGCTTTTCTCTTTCTGAGTTCCTTATCATAAGTGGCTTTCGTGATCTGCCCGTTCTGATAGAGCTGCTTTAATTTCTGAGCGGAGAATACTCCTCCTTATATTATCATTTTATCATGCCTTTTACCATATCTTCTTCGCCACAGGCGACTTGGCATGGACGGATTCCGTAACAGGGAAGCCGAAGGGTGAACTGTAATTTAGGCATGTACAGGAATATTATAAAACAGCTACCTTAAATCAACCTTGAAAAATAACCGGAATTTCTTCAACGTCTATTTCAGCCGGATGCCGTATGATGTATGCAGTAATGAGGAAGTCCAGCTAAGAAATGTCAATAGGTAAAATGGAAAATGTTAAAAAAGTTTTTTTAAGGCAGTTGATGTAAAAAAGTGTAACTTTAATAAACCCACCTATGTGGAAATTTTAAAAATTCACAGAAACTTGTTAAGCTGCGTTCTGTGCCTTGTCTGGATGTGTTTCCAGATACCGCTCACAGTGCTCCTCAGGAGTGATGATCTCAAACGGTTTATTATCCCGGAGCATGGCAAAAATGATGTTGCAGATTTTATGCATGACAGCCCCGACAGCCACGTTTTTCTTCTTGTTTTTGCATTTGTCGGCATAGTAGCTGTGGATAACCGGGTTTACTGGCGTTTTAGTTCCTTTATCCACCTTGAGGTTATTGAGTGCCACCATATGCAGGATGCGTCTGGCAAGGCTTGAACCCCTCTTGGACATATGGACTTTGTCAGCGTTGAACTTGCCGGACTGTTTTACGGCAGGATCCAGACCAAAGTAGGCATAAAGCTTCTTTGGGGAGGGAAACAGGTCGAAGGAGCCCATTTCAGCGATCAGGACAACTGAGCTGAGGAAGCCGACACCTCGCAGGGACTGGAGAAGGAGGATACGGTCATAGACCGGCGTCCCTTCCAGTTTTTCAACAGCCTTATGCAGTTCTTTGAGTATGCTGCCCAGATGCTCCTGGTATTCCCGGTAGGTTTTGATATACAGCCGGATCCGGAGGGCATTGCTGGGAAGAGCACGTCCGAAAACAGCGGCATCCTTTGCGGCGGCGCATATGGCTTCATACTTGGAAACGGCATATTTTTCACCAAAACGTGCAGTTTGCCGGATGCTTTCCACAAGTTCGTCTTTCGGGGCGGCAAGCATGTCTGCTGCAAGCGGGTAAGCCTCCAGAAGCTTTAAGGATGTCTGCGTTGTGATTTTGCTGAACACATTCAGATATGCGGGAAATGATACTTTGAGTTCCGCATGAAGCTTCAGCACGACGGCAGACTGGAGATCCTTGAAGTAATAGTAGTCGCGCACAAGATTGCGCAGGTCGATTACCGCATCATCTGGAACAATGGAGGTTTTAAGGGAGGCATCCAGCCCGACTTTGGCGGCTTTTTTTGAATCAAATTTGTCATTATGGAGTTTCCTTATGTTCATGTTTGTGCTATTCTTAGTAATGATAGGATTAATGACCGAGCAGTCAAAACCCTTAT
>OFFT01000985.1_pt1 | contig 18358 bp, 21 predicted proteins | sample 1521581 | NCBI WGS metagenome assembly OFFT01 (sample SAMEA3504084, study PRJEB24116) | mouse gut metagenome | biome: mouse gut; feature: mouse-associated habitat; material: faeces | place: Denmark | collected 2011
CCGTAAATCCTTCCGGCACTATAGGAATCGTTACTGTTTTGTAGTTCCGTAACGCTTCCTATAGCACCCTTTACGGGAAGGATTTCCGGTCACATTGCCCGTAAATCCTTCCGGCACTATATAAAACCGCTTAGGATTATTAATACCGCAACCACCTCCGGCACCATACGACTCATTGCTGATTCCCTTCTTCCAGTTCCGCCTCCGCGGCCTTCAGCATGATGGCACATTCCACGCGCTTGCGCTCCAGCTCGCAGCCCACATCGTAGGCATCGTTGATATTGCCGTGGAAATTGTAGGCATTGGCCGCGCAGCCCCCGCTGCAGTAGAACTTGGCGAAGCATTTCCTGCACTTCTCCTTGGCGTAGACATTACAGCCCTTGAACTCATCGCGGATGTCACCCCGCAGCACGCCCTCCTCCACATTGCCCATGAGGAATTTCTCATTGCCTACGAACTGGTGGCAGGGATACAGGTCCCCCCAGGGCGTCACAGCCAGGTACTCCGTCCCCGAACCGCAGCCGGAGAGCCGCTTTGCCACACAGGGCCCTCCCTCTAAATCTATCATAAAATGGAAGAAATTGAAACCCCTTCCTTCTTTTCTGCGCTTTATCATTTCCATTGCCAGCCTGTCGTATTCCTCCATCAGCACCGGCAAATCCGCCTCCGTGATGGCATAGTCGTCCTCCGGCCCCGCCACCACCGGCTCCACGGATATCTGTTTGAAACCCAAATCCGCCAGGTGCAGCACATCCCGGGAGAAATCCAGGTTGTGATGGGTGAATGTCCCCCGCACATAGTACCGCTCCTGTCCTCTGCTCTCGGCCACTTTCCGGAATTTCGGCACAATCAGGTCATAGCTGCCCTGTCCGCCCCGGAAAGGCCGCATTTTGTCATGGATTTCTTTCCGTCCGTCGATGCTCAGGACGATGTTCGCCATCTCGCGGTTGGCAAATTCCAGAATCTCGTCATCCAGGAGCACGCCGTTGGTGGTCAGGGTGAAGCGGAACTTCTTATTGTGGGGCGCTTCCAGGCTCCGGCCGTACGCCACCAGCTCCTTCACCACCTGCCAGTTCATCAGCGGCTCCCCGCCGAAGAAGTCCACCTCCAGGTTCACCCGGTTCCCGGAATTTGCCACCAGGAAGTCCAGCGCCTTTTTGCCCACCTCCAGGCTCATCAGCGCCCGCCTGCCATGGTACTCCCCCTCCTCTGCGAAGCAGTACTTGCAGGCCAGGTTGCAGTCGTGTGCGATGTGGAGGCAGAGGGCCTTCACCACCGTCTGCCGTTTCTTGAAGTCAAAGACATAATTCTCGTAGATGTCCGGCGAGAACAGCTGTCCCTCTGCCGACAGTTCCAGGATCTCGTCCACAGCTTCCCCCAGTTCCTCCGGCGTACAGGCCAGCCCCTCATGGCGGCCCAGGGTCTCTTTCACCGCCGCCGGATCCTTCACGCCCTTCTCCGCCAGTGCCTCCGCCAGGGGAATGATGTCATAGACCAGATCGTCCACCACATGGATGGAACCGCTGTTCACATCCATCACTATGTTGTATCCGTTGCTTTTATATTGATGTATCACTGAAACGTTCCTTTCCACACGGCAGGGCGCATATCCCTTGTCCCCTCCTGTAATGATATCCTCTCGGAACCGCCAAGCCGCTTATCCTGCGGCTTTCCAAACTCCTTGGGGCCGATTCCCCCTCTTTTTCCGCTTTCTGAAATTCCGAGCGCCTATAAGACTTCTGTCTCCGCAGCAACAGAAAGCAGGCCTTCCGGCCCAATCGCCGGCAGACCTTTTCCCGGACAAAAGGATGGGACAAAGTTCAAGCAGCGAAGGAATCCGCTGCTTGCCCTAGCCGTCATCTTGCGCCTATGTAATTACTTCGCCTTCTCACAGCTCTGATTTCCCACGGTGCAGGAAGTCTTGCAGGCAGACTGGCAGGAAGTCTGGCACTCGCCGCAGCCGCCCTTCTTCATGGATTCCTTCAGGTTCCTCGTAGTCAAAGTCTTGATGTGCTTCATATCAATAAGCCTCCTCTTTCCTTCATTCCATCCCACCGCGGCCAGAGCGCGAAACCCACTCCACGACCATATCCGGGAAACTTTTTGTAGTATAACATAAAATATCTGTTTGTAAAAGGTTTTTTTCAAAAAAAGTGGCACTCTTCCGCAAACTGCTCTATGTTTCCGGATCTGGCAGCGCTTTTTAACCTCCGGCCGCCTCCTCCTTCGCCCGCTCCAGCGCCCCGATCACCCTGTCGCACCAGGCATCGAAGGCCGGATCCTCCCTCTGGCACTCCTCATGGGCCATCACATACGCCACGGCCCTGCGCAGCCCCTCCTCCGCCCGGATCACCGGACAAAAGCCCGGGACAGCCGCTTTCAGCTTCCGATTGTCGAACACCACCGTATTGGCCTTGTCCCCGATCAGGCTCCCCGTAAAATCATAAGGCCCCACCGACGCCAGGAACTCCGACGCCACATGATAAGCCTTCAGCTCCACCCCCAGACAATCCGCCACGATCCCATAAATCTGATTCCAGGTCAGGGACTCGTCATTGGTAATCTGAAACGCCTCCCCAATGGCGTGGGGATTCCCCATAAGCCCCAGGAAACCATCCGCAAAATCTTCATTAAAAGTAATCGTCCACAGCGATGTCCCATCCCCCGGGACGATCACCGGCTTCCCCTCCAGCATCCGCTTCAGCACCTGGAAGCTCCCATTGTCCCCATGCACCCCCACAGGCACCGATTTCTCGCCATAGGTATGGCTGGGCCGTACAATCGTCACCGGAAAACCGTTCTCCCGATACATCCGCATCAAGTACTCCTCACAGGCAATCTTGTTCCTGGAATACTCCCAGTAAGGGTTGGCAAGAGTCGTCCCCTCATTCACCCGGTAATCCCTCACCGGCTTGTGGTACGCCGAAGCCGAGCTGATGTACATGAACTGCCTCGTCCTCCCCGCGAACAATCGGAAATCCCGCTCCATCTGCCCCGGCACGAACCCGATGAAATCACAGACCACATCAAAGCTCATCCCCTCCAGCGCCCTTGCCGCCGCAGCCTCATCCCCGATATCGCACCGAACCAGCCTCGCCCCTTCCGGCACCTCCACGCTCCGATTCCCCCGGTTCAGCAGATACAGCTCGTCCCCCCGTGCCGCCGCCTTCCTGGAAATCGCACTACTGATCGTCCCCGTCCCTCCGATAAACAGTACCCTCATACCTGTCCCTCCGTTTCTTTCGAATAATGCTGCCAACTCCGCCCCCTGCCAACACCCAAAACCGCCACAACCTGCAAACTCACTAATAGCACCCCCACCCAACATCCTTCCCCTATCGCCCATACCTTCACCCCACTCCCCTATCCACCCTAAATTATACCCTCCCACCCCCCTATCTTCAAGCACTTCTTCCCAAAACCTCCAAACAAAGTCCTCCAGCCAAAACCCACAAACACCCAATCGGGCGAGACAGGGGACAGTTCATCACAAGCGAGTACATGCCCATGGAAAAACACCCAATCGGACGGCGCAGAAGGCATGTTCATCACAACCGAGTACATGCCCACAAGCGAACACCCAGGCGGGCGGGGCAGGGGGGCCTTTGCGACAGCACCAGAGGGTGCCCTTAGCCGGAGGTGAAATCCACTGCTTACGCAGGCTTGAACACGGCACTCTCGTGTTCTAGTCGAAGTTATACTGCATAACGATTTCACTTGCCGTGAAACCAGACTGCATAACGCTGACTGGTTCAATCGCATGATTACATTAGGCAGTATTCAGCGTTATGCAGTATAAAACGTGTCATTCTCCACGATTTAGAGCATGGAAAACAGGGTAGACGGAACTGCCGGATTTTATTTCATAAAAAGGGCAGTCTCCTCTTCTCCGTGGTAAATCACAAACATATCTCCCGTCTGCGCGACGGCATCCGCCGGATACCCTTCCGACACTTTCTGAAAGTCCATGTCTATCACATAGGCCATGCCGTCCCCATCGACCATCATCGCATAGCCGTCCCAATACCCGCTGCAGTCCTGCGCCTTGGGCATTTCCATCCGGCGGCCCTGCTCGTCCAGATAGAAATACTCTTCTCCTTCGCTGGCCAGATACCAGCCCTCATCCGTCATCGTGATTGTCTCATGCTCCGCCAGAACCACCTCCGCAAGATTCGTGACCTCACGGTACTCATTCAGCTCTGCTTTGGAAAAATCCAGCAAAAAGCATCTGTCGATTTCCTCCTGATAAGCAATATTTACAACCATCTGCATCCCGCGGCTGCCATACCAATATCCACCGCTGTAATATTCCGGAATCTGAATCGACAACCCTGAAAAAGCCATCTGAGGATTAACGCCAAATATTTGTTCTGCTTCTTCAGTGTCCATAGGGATTTCAAAATACTGCTGGGTCTGACAGTCAAACAGAGCAATTCCAACCCCCAGTTCTATGGAAAGCGAAGGCATATAACCGTCTTTTACCGCCCACGCCCAATACCGCGGCATTCCACCCCCTGATCCCACACCTGCAATCTGGACTCCTGATTCTGCCGGATCCAGCGGAACAGACTCATAGGTATGACTGCTCCACCCTGCGTCTTTCCACATAGCCTCCCTTGCATCATCGATGCGCACCATGCTTCCGTCCATCTGTACCAAAAAAAGCCCTTCTGTTTCCAGCGAACAGTAGAAGACGCCGTCCTGCACTGGTGAAACATTTGACACCCCTCCATCCGGCATTAGCTCCTCTACAGGAATCTGCACAAGATAAGCGCCGCTCTCCAGATCATAGCAGCCAATCTCATCGCTTCCGTCTTCCCGGGTATATGCATACGTAATCTTTCCTTCTCCGAGTTCGACGGAGATTCCGTAGCTTCCTGGAAGGGTCACAAGCTCCCGTCCTTCCCTGTCAAAGAAAGTACACTGCTCATCATCCCCCAGCGCAAATATCCCCTCTTCGGACGGCTCACAATAATAATAGGGATACTGATGGGGGACAATGCTCTCTCCCTGCCGGTTGATTGCCCCGCACAGCCCGTCCTTCACGGTCAGGATCACTCCCCCGCCGCTGGTTATATAGCTTAGCCCGGTCTGGCTTACCGTCAATATCTGCGGTTCTTCTTCCCCGTCCTTCCCATCGTCTTCCAAGCTTCCCTCCTCCGGGTCTTCCTCTTCCGAAGTTCCTTCGCCCACCGCGAGTCCAGAAGCTTCTGAAACCTTGTGGTTCAGCGCCTCATCCCCCAGAAGCTCTTCCAGCACAAATGCAGGGATGTCCGATTCCTTAAATTTCTCCACGCGGATTCCCGCCTGGCCGTCCGAGGCAAAAAGCTCCGCCCTCTCGCCAGCCGTTACAGGCTCTGTCTTTGTCTCGCCGCCCTCCAAGGCAGTCACGCTGCCCTCCACTGTCCCCTCCAGGATATAGACGAGCATATGCTCCTCGTCCCTTACCTCCACCCATCCGCAGGTTCCCCGGATGCCAACCACCATGGTAGAGTAGCGGATATCAAATGTTTCATCCTCGGCAAGGGGTTCCTCCACATGAAAGAACAGGCTTCCGCTCTTGACAGAAGCAGTCAGTTCCTTTCCCTCTTTCTGTATTTCTATCTCGCTCTCTTCATCCATTTTTGCAAGCTTTACTTCGTCCAAATCTATCCAGGCATAGCTTGCATTTTGTGTCCCCACCTGGTAACCGCTGTATAGTCCAAGTCTTTCCACAACACCGATATCTTTCCCTTCTTTGTCGCTAACCTCCACTTTTCCCTCTGCTTTCACCAGATGCATGGAAGCAGCCGCCTCCTTCTTCCCACATGCAGACAACAGAACACCCACCGCCAAAAGCAGCGCCGTCAAATATTTTGATCCTTTTTGCATCATATTACTGTTCCATTTCAGACAGCGCTTTCTCTGCGCTGGCAGTTTCCTTTCTGTATTTTCCGCCTCTTATCTTACCACAAGGCTAAGATCGTGTCCAACATTTCTTTCAGTATCTTCAACAAGGGACAAACGCAGAGACAACAGCCACATCCCTTTCGATATTCTGTTGCGCCTTGCTGTTGCTGTCAAGCTCAAATGCAAGGTCAGCCTTACGGATGTCCCGGATCTCCCGAATCTCCCCATAAATGCCTTTGTTGTGTATGATGCTCTTTTTCATAAAAGCTGCCTCACAAGCCTGCCCGCAGCAGATGGATATCATAGGTGTGCCGGCACAGTTCCTGAATATCCTGGCTGTAATGGGACGTCAATATGATCGTCACCCCTTCCTTTTCGTTCAGTTCCCGAAAAAGCTTCCTGAAATATGCCACGGACTTGATATCAATGGCATTCAGCGGCTCGTCCAGAACCAGCAGCGAGGGCTTCTCCATCAGAGCCTGGGCGATGGCGAGGCGCTGCTTCATCCCCTGGGAATATTTCCCCACCGGAACCTCCAGCTCCGGCTTCAGCCCCACCAGCCTCATGGCCTCCTCCACCTGCGCCCTGCCCGCCTTCCCGCGGATGGAGGCCAGGAGCAGCAGATTGCCCAGCCCCGTCTCCCCCGGCAGAAAGCCTGTGGAATCCAGGATCACCCCTATGTCCCGGGGGGGGAATCTCCCCTTCTCAATCCTTTCTCCCCCTACGAAGACCTCTCCGGCATCCGGCAGGGCGAAACCGCATATCATCTTCAGCAGCACGCTTTTCCCGGAGCCGTTCTCCCCCAGGATCCCGCAGATATCTCCACGGGAAACCGTAAGATTTAAATTGGTAAACAGAATATTATTTTTATATGCCTTTGATACATTCCGCAGCTCTACCATATTTTTCCTCCCTTGTTCTCCCCGCTCGCCTTGTTCTCCTACCTGCCGTTCCCGTTCTGGGACAGTCCTATTTCTCCCCATTCTCCCTGTTCTCCCTGTTCTCCTACCTGCTGTTCCCGTTCTGAGACAGCCCTATTTCTCCTCGTCCTCCATGTTCTCCTACCTGCCGTTCCCGTACTGAAACAGCCCCATTCTCCCGCCGCCCTTTCCGGAACCGATTATCGATCGTTCTTTTCAAAGACGAAATCCTTTTTCCCGTGCAGCGCTCTTGCCAGGCACAGCAGGAGCAAAATCATGACCAGCCAATACCACCAGTAAAACTGATAAGCCCCCAGCTTCTCCACCTCCTCCGGCGGCACCCCCACGATCTCCTCTATTTTATAGCCGATCTTCCCCCAGGGCGTCCACTCCAGCGCACGCACGGCGGCTCCTTTCGCCAGGACATAATTTCCCAGGGGCACAAAAGTCGTTACCGCCAAATCCAGCATAGCGTTGCCCACTATGCTCTGCAGAATCTCATGCAGCAGGAGCATGGCGCTCCAGAAGCAGAAGATATTCAGACACTGCTTTACACAAATGTCCCCGAACTCCTCCGACAGGATAAAAGCATGCTCCGACTCCACGGGCATCTTCCGCCTGATGAAGAGCAGCAGTCCCGCGAAGGCAAGCAGGCACAGCAGTGCGAATCCTGTCCTCACAGCTGTTTTCATGTAAAAAAATTCATCCCTGTCCCGGTATCTGATCAGGACAGGATACCGGGAGCTCTGGGTCTGTCCGCCGCTGGTGGCCGCCAGCAGCAGAAAGGGGAACAAAACCAGAATGATATGATAGTTGTTGAATACCCACACCATGAATTCCCCCTGGCAGCCTGCCGGGTATTTCCACAAAAAGTCCGCTGCCATCACATGTCCCACCACAAGAGCGCAGGACAGCCAGAAAAGCAGCCCCCTCGCCAGACGGCATTCCCTGATCTCCACTCTAAGCTTTGCCTGCATGATGATCCCCTCCTATGAACAAAAGACAGCCTATCGTAAACAGCGCCAGCTCATACAGGGGAATCCCCCAGCCTCCCAGCGCAGGATTGCTGTAGGCGGCCGGGTCTATCAGCTTAAACGCCTCCCAGGCCCTGGGGGCGGCCACCCCTGTGAACACACAGTAGCAGACCGGTATCAGCAGCGCCAGATATCTATTTCGGACAACCGCGCTCAGGCCCAGCCCCCATACCGCGAATGCCGCCCCCAGCACGCCTGCGTTCACGGCATACATCATACCGTACAGAAACGGGAATCTCCCGGCTAATTCCGGCAGGAAGCGGATGGGATTCTCCACCTTTCCCGAGCCCAGTATGAATTTGCAGAAAAGCAGCCACCCTGCCATAGGTAGGAACAGAGACAGGGAACCGCTGCAGGCCACCGCGGCGATCTTCGCCCTCCGATATTCCCCCCTGGAAGCCTTCAGCACCATCAGCCCCTGAAAGCCGCTGTCCCTCTCCCTCCGATAGGACAGCACAAAGGGGAACATGACCGTAACGGGCCATAGGATTGTCAGCGGCGTAGACCGCAGACTGTCCAAAAACTTGCTCAGATAAGGTCCGCTGTCACTGAAGATCCTGCCTCCCGTCTGATCCAGACGCCCTTCCAGCATCATGAAAAGACCGAATGCCGTTGTGGCGGCAAAGGCCCAGGAGCCCAGCGCCCTCTTTATTTCCGTTTTTACCATAATGCATGCCCTCCCCTGCACCGCTCTTCTTCGTGGATTCCACTGTCTGATATATCTGATTAACGGGCGTTTCGTTACAGATTTCATTTCTCAATTCCATTTTCTGACGGGAGCAGAATTTCAAGCGCAAAATCGCCATCGTCATATTTCGGGCGGTATGGAGACGCAGGGAAAGCCAGAAAGACCAGCCGGGCAGTCGGCTGGTCTCTCCGTCATCACATCCCTCACTCTTCCATGGAACAGTTTGCCGCCGCTCCCCGGCGGCTGCAGTAAATCTGTATCGCCTTGTCCGCAAATCCCGCAGTCCCTTTGCCGCCTGCCCCATCGATATTCTCCGTAAAATCTCCGCCGGCGGCGTACATCCTCCCAAGCCCGGAAAGGATATCCTCCGTACACTTGTAATAGTGCTCCGTGATAAATGCCTGCAGTTTCCCCGCAAGGGCCTGGGCCTCCCCGGATGCCGGATCCGTGTCCTTTATCCTGCCGAACTCTGCGAATATCCGCATCATCTGTGCGCCCAAATCCCTCTCCTCCTCGGAAGTCCTGTCTTTTGCTTTCTCTTTGAACTCTTTATATGCGGCGGTGTCTCCCCAGGACGCTTTGGCCTGTGCCGCATATTCCTCCATCCTGCTGGTGTCAAATGCTGAAAAATCCATGGTATTTCCTCCTGTCTCCTTTATTCCACGGGCCAGCTCGATCAGGTTCTCCAGATGCTCCTTCTTCAATGTCAGCAGGGCTATCTGCTGCTCCAGCGCCCTGTCCCTGTCATAATCCGGGCTCTCCATGATCTTCCTGATCTCCTTCAGCGGAAATTCCAGTTCCCGGAACAGCAGAATCTGCTGCAGGCGCTCCAAATCTGTATCGTCATACAGACGGTATCCCGCATCGGTGTATCCTGCCGGACGCAGAAGCCCGATTTTGTCATAATACTGCAGAGTGCGTATACTCACTCCGGCCAACCCGCTCACTTCATGTACTGTCCTCATCGGCTTTTCCTCCCGTGTGATATCACTATAAACTATAACGCTGCGTCATAGTCAACCCCTTTTTTATAAATTTATGCAGAAAGCTTTGTCCGGGGATTTTCTATTGCTTTTCTCTCCTAAAAAATGTATACTTAAGCCAAATCAGAAATCAGAGGTGAATCTTATGAGCAGAAAAAGAGCAGTGGTGTCCCTGGGGCACGACGCGTTAGGTTATACCACAGGGGCCCAGCGGGACGCGGTGCAGGTGACGGCCCGGGCGCTGGCGGATCTGGTGGAGGAGGATTACCAGCTGACCATCACCCACAGCAACGGCCCCCAGGTCAGCATGATCCACAAGGCCATGACGGAGCTGCGCCGGGTCTACACCGACTACACCCCCGCTCCCATGTGCGTGTGCTCCGCCATGAGCCAGGGCTATGTAGGATACGATATCCAGAACGCCCTGCGCAGCGAGCTGCTGGGCAGGGGCATCTCCAGGCCGGTCAGCACTATCCTGACCCAGGTCACCGTAGACCCCTATGACGAGGCCTTCTACGAGCCCACCAAGGTCATCGGCCGCTTCATGTCAAAGGAAGATGCCGAGACCGAAATCAAGAAAGGCAATTACGTCAAAGAATATCCCGGAAAGGGCTACAGACGCGTAGTCGCGGCTCCCCAGCCCATCGACATCGTGGAAATCGAGGCCATCCGCGCCCTGGCAGCGGCGGACCAGGTCGTCATCGCCTGCGGCGGCGGTGGGATTCCCGTCATAGAGCAGCAACATATCCTGAAGGGAGCCTCCGCCGTCATCGAGAAGGACGCCATCGCCGGGAAGCTGGCGGCGGACTTAGGCTGCGACGAGCTGATCATCTTCACCGGCGTGGACTGCGTGTACCGTGACTTCGGCACCGACGGGCAGACCCCTGTGGCGGCTATGGCCGTGGCCGAAGCGAAAGAGATGATTTCCCAGGGGCAGTTCGAGGCGGGCACCATGCTGCCGAAGATCGAAGCCGCTGTCAGCTATCTGGAGAAGGTGGGGACGGGAAAAGTGCTGATAACTTCTCTGGGCAGGGCAAAGGACGCCGTCAGGGGCAAGGCAGGAACTGTGATCACGGCGTAGCGCTTTCCATGTACCGCTTCGGCAGCGCGGTTCCACTGCGCGCGCAGCGGCGCTTGTAGGAGGCTTTGAGGCCGTATTCCAGGTTTATCACTTAACCGTAATCGATGCCACAGCCAGGGGGCTGAAGCATCCCAGATTCTGGGGATTTTTTGCGATGAACGGCAATCACTCCGGCGGTCTGCTCATGTATCTGATCGGAAGGAAAAGATATCCTGTCATGAATATGAGCGAAAGCAGCGCAAAAGAAATGGAAAGGCGCAAGAAATCTGCCGGTGCAGGCCTGGCATTTCTGGCAGCCGGGGTGATTGGCATCATATGCGCCATTCTGTTATGACGCAGTAAAAAAGATTGGACTGTCCCGTCCTGCCTTGCCCGCTCCAGGAGCTCCGGCAGCAGGACGCGGGCCATCGCAAGTCCATTCAGCGTGTCCCCTTCTTCCAACAGGGAATCACAATTGAATCGTGGATTTTCCTGAATCGTTGGCATATACCGCAATCGAATCATGTTCCGCCACATCAGGCCTCTCCCACAGAAAATAGCTCTCCCCATGGCAATCCTTCCCCTGATGGGTATAGGTGTACAAGATGATATAAGGAGTCTTCCCCGCATACCGCACGCCCATTTCCACACACACTTTTTCCACGGTTCCATTTACCTTAGTTCCATTCGCAAGCAGCTCGTTGTGTAATTTCTTCTTTCGGGCAGCAATGGCTGCCAGCACTGATTGCCAGATGAGAAACACTGCGCCAAACGCAAAGAAACCGATTACCATTCCATTTGCGTCCTGTGTCCCTGCATATCCCGCAGGTTTCAATATGCCGATCAGCCCCAACAATCCAAAGGCGAGAAATCCGATGCCTATCCAGCGGAAAATGGTTTTGAATAAATCTTCTCTGTATCTCGGCGGCTTCATAGTCTCCTCCTCAATCTCCTCTCCCTGTCCTCCAGGCAGTCCCACATCTGGCTCATGGAAAAGGCATCAACGCCCTCGCCCTCAAAGGGGGAAACGCCCATCACCATGAGCTGCACCGGAGCCTTGCCGTCCTTGAACTCCGCTATATGCTCCAGGGCAGCGAAGCCCGCTGTCTTTTCATCATGGCAGAAACATTCCACCGGTCCTATATGCCGCTCCATCACGGCAGTCATGTCCCCTTTCTCCGGCATGGGCACAGGCTCTTTGAACAGCATCCGGATGAGGAAAGGTCCTCCGGGCTGCAAACCATTTTCATCGGCCAAATCCTGTCTGAAAACTTCATCGCTCATAACATCACTCCATTTCCCTTATTTTCCGCGCCGTACAATCCCGCGTTCTCCTCAGCGCTGCCCACCGGCCTGAGAATGTCGGGAAGCTGACAGAAAACATGCTCCTGCCCTCACCCCTCGTCCCGGGAAGCGCCCAGGACCGCCAGCATGGCCCCGATCATAATCGCGAAATCCGAGAGGTTGAACACCACCCTCCCCAGGGGCTTCCATCCCACCTGGAAGGTCAGATAATCCACCACGTACCGGCGCTTCAGCCTGTCGTAGGTGTTGCTGAAGGCGCCGCCCAGGAGCAGGGCCAGCCCGGCCCGCAGCAGCCGGTTCCCCCGCTGCCCCAGGCTGCACAGGAACATCCCGCCCACCGCCCCGGTGAGGGCCACCGACAGGGCTGCCACCGCTTTACGGCGCCTCTGGCCCAGGTTCAGCATGGCTCCTTCATTATGGTACTTCCGTATCCGGACGCGGCCTCCGGCCAGCGTCATGGGCTTCCGGCAGTCCCCTTCCCTGCCCCGGCCCAGCACATTTCCGCTTTTGTCCGTATCGCTCCCCTCTATCCGGTCCTTGATCCACAAATCTCCCAGGAAAATCCCTATCACTCCAAGCACATAACCGGCCATTCCCATCCTCCCACGCTCCTGACTTGCTCATATCTGATAAATCCTGACATTCCACCGCTTCCTCCCATCTCTTGACCCTATTATACACAGTCACCCGGCAAATTACAAGAAGCGGAAAACGCAGACCTATTGTAGTCCAGCAAATTAAAGTTCTTATCTCCCGCACAAAAACGTCAAATTAAACTCTCAGGTTTCAAATACTGTCTATAAGAGCGTGCTGCAGGAAGCGGCACGTTTTCCTCTTGACCATCCCTTGCTGTTCCGATATAGTTTTTATGGAACAAAAAAAGAGAAAGAACAGCACCTCCCACAGTTCGTTCTTTCTCTCACATACCAGTGTGCCTGCCATATACGGGATCGTGTCCCACTCGTGAGGCTCCGGCACCACCGACATATACTATGATAAGAGAAAACTCCCTGTTTTGCAAGCTAATCCGCATAAAAAGTTCATCAAAAGCCCTCTTTGATTCCTTTATGAAGAGATTCCACCCGGAATTTCAGACCTGTCCCTGCTGTGGGGCCAGGGGTTCCTGCCGCATCCATGCCTATTACGGACGTTCCCTGGTCGACTTTATAAGTGGTGTCCCTGTCCGCCACAGCCTCTGCGTCATGCGCCTCATCTGTACCTGCGGCCATACCCATGCCATCCTCCCGGACTTCATCATCCCTTACTCCGGCTATGGCCTGTTCTTCATCCTCCGCGTCCTCGCCGAGTATTTCCTGCGTCTGTCTACCGTGGAGAGACTCTGTGAGCGCTTCTCCATCACCCTTTCCCAGCTGCGCCGCTGGCTGGATCTCTTCCAGACGCAGAAGGAGGAGTGGCTCGGCGTGCTTTCTTCCATGGAGACTTCCGGCCTTTCCTTCCTGAAGGTCCTTCTCACCCAGACGGCCTATTCGGATTTCGCCTCCGCCTTTGTCCGCCGTTTTACAAAGTCCTTCCTCCAGTCTCATAAAAATCCGGCTCCTTACTGCCAGCAGGTGTTCGGCCCATGAACTGTTTTCCTGCAACCACACGCCATGAGCATGGTTTTCCTCCCGTTTCTGCCCCATAATGGGGGAAAACCACTTAAGGAGGACATTTCTATGGACAACAATCCAAAAAAACTTTCGGACGCAGCCGCCATGGCGCAGTTCCGCCTCGCTCTCATAGCGCCGGTCATCCATGGCCTTTATCCGGATGCGTCCAGGAACGCTTACTACCAGCGTATCACCGAAAAACCGCTCACCCTGCCTGACGGCTCGGTATTCCAGTACAGCCCAAAGACCCTCAGCAAATGGGTGTCCCTCTACCAGAACGGCGGCATCGACGCCCTCATGCCGCAGGAGCGTTCCGATAAGGGCTCCACCCGGGTGCTCCCGGACACGGCCATCGAGGAGATCTACCGCCTCAAGGAAGCCTTCCCACGGCTGAACTCTACCCAGATCCACCGGCACCTCGTTGAAGAAGCCTTCATCCCTGCCACAGTCAGCGTCTGCGCCGTCCAGCGCTTCGTGAAGAAACATGACCTGAAATCAGCACGCAACCCAGGCATGCGGGACAGGAAGGCGTTTGAAGAAGACGCCTTTGGGAAGATGTGGCAGGCAGATACCTGTTACCTGCCTTATATCACGGAGCACGGCCAGCGCAGGAGAGTCTACTGCATCATGATTATTGATGACCATTCCCGTTTTCTGGTGGGCGGCGGCCTCTTCTATAACGATAATGCCTATAACTTCCAGAAGGTGCTCAAGGATGCCGTGGCAGCCCATGGAATCCCATCAAAGCTCTATGTCGACTATACCGATGTTTTGACTATTCCGACATTTTGAGCCGGAATGAGTGAATCAGGTCATTCAGGTTCAGAAATGTCGGAATAGTTTTTTACATTTACAGAGAGTAGATTTTCTCAAGGATGCCCCGGTCATCCCACTTTTTCCCTGCCCCTGTGTCTTCTTGATTCGCTGCGGACATAGACTTTGAAAGGGTTTCTATCGTCGCAAAGGCATAGAAACCGGAAGTGGTTGACATGCTTCCATGTCCTAAAAGCTGCTGGATATGGGCAAGGGGCATGCCGTTTTTATACAGGTCCATGGCCCGTGTTTTTCTTATCATATGGCAATGCGGCTGTCCTGGCATGGATGTGCCGTTTTCAACGCAAACCTTGCAATACCTTCTTATCATGGTTTCCACTGTATCATGGGACAATGGATGTATCCTGCCATGTGACCTTGCATAGAACAGGGGACAGTCTGCAGTGGTATCCCTGTGAAAGGCATGGAGATAACTTCTTAAATGTCTGACTGTCTTATCCATCAGTGGTATGTTGCGGTACTTCCTTCCTTTTCCAAGGATTGTCAGGTAAGCAATATCGGCATCAAGGTGGAGCTGGCTGACTGTCATCTCCAGAAGTTCAGATATCCTGGCTGCTGTGTCATAGTACAAAATAAGCATCATCTGGTTGCGTCTCCCGGTTGTTGTTTTTCCATCAGGGGCTGCCAGGAGGGCCTTCATTTGATAGCTTTCGAAATACCCAATGGGGTTTGCCGTGACTTTCAACCCTTTTACAGTGCATGCTTCAAGGTAGAGGGCCATCAGGTCAGTGCTGTTCTCATTTGCGGCATACTCCAGCAGGGCATGTATCGCCGTGATGCGCAGGTTGCAGGTTTTATAAGCATATTTTTTCGCATTAAGCATCCAATCAAGGAAGTCGGTGATGTTCTGCTTATTGAAATCAGAGAAGCAGATATCCGTCCTCCTTATTTTTTTCTCGGATTCAAGGTAATCAACGTACTTGTTCAGACTGTCCCGGTAAGCTTTTACTGTATTCGGGCTGGACTTTCTGATCTCCGGCAGCCTGTGGTCCACGTAATCCTTCGCCATTTGCCAGAACACGGCACTGTTTTTGGAGGCATCTTTCTTATTCTTCATAGGATACCTCCGGGATGACATCTTCAAGGGCGTCTGTCATGCTTTTGTATGTAGGGAAGAACTCAGGGACAAAATGAAAATAGTAAAGCGTCCCGCTCACGCTTTGATGCCCCATATACCTCATAAGGTAAGGAAGCATCACATTCAGGTCCAGCCCCTCCGCAGCCCAGCGGTTGAGGTTGGACCATGCGAAATGGTGGCGGAAGTCATAGGCCCTCGGCCGTGTCGCCATTTCAAAATCCGGGAACGCTTCCAGCCAAAAACGTCTGAAATTGCTGGAAACAAACAGTGATGAGCAACAGCCTCCCGTACTGCTTGGGAAATAGTATTCCCTGCCAGGAAAAAGGATGCCTATACGCACATCGTAATCAGCCAGGTATCCAGCCAGCTCATGGCTTATAAAAATCCTGCGGCTCTTTGGGCCCTTTGACTGGATGACATCGATATAATGATCCTGCGTATGCACGTTGACGCGAAGGAGCGTGCGTACTTCCTTGCACCGCAGCCCGCAGCAATAAAGCAGCCGAAACAATGCAGGCAGAACTATTTCCCTTCCCCTGAAAGAACTATTGGGCTTAATGGCATCGAGCTTTTCAAAGAACGCATCGACCTCTTTTTCCGTGAAGAAATACGGATTCTCCGCAGTAGGCTGGGATGCCGTTTTGGGCGGAATCACATAAGACTCCTTAAATCCGCGTGCCAGCAGGTATCTGCTGAATTCCCGGAGGACAGCTGCCATCTGGTACAGCGTACCCGGGGAGCCGGTTAATGAGGAAAGGAATCCATCCGTTGTGTCCTTAACGGGTACAGGTGAAGACGTCCTTGCCCCAGCGAACTGGACATATCGGTTCAGCAGGCACTCCTGCGCCTCATAGGCATAGCCTATGGAACGCTTGTAATTGATAAACTCCGTGGCGTTTTCCCTAAGTGTACGGCTATCCATGGCATGCACCTCCTCTCGGAAGGGGAAGTGTGCATTCCGCAAGCTTGGCATTATCCGTCGTTATGTATATCATCACGCTGTCCTTATTTCCATGGCCAAGGGCTTCTGATATGACAGGAAGCGGCACTCCGTTCCTGAGCATGCGCGAAGCAGTGCTGTGGCGGGTGATCCGGGTTCCATAGCTCCGCCCTTTGGCTTCAATGTCAGAATCATTGACCACGCTGAACAGGATGTTCCGGATTCCCGCATGGCTCATCAAGGGGCCATGGGGAGCGACGGACCTGAGAAAAACGAAATCCAGGTCTGACACAGGCCGTTCATTCAGAAGGCAGTCAACAAGCGCATTTCCAATGGCCTCTGTCAATGGGATATCATGGGTCCTTCCCGTCTTCTGCTGCACGATATGGATGATGCCATGTTCCCAGTCAATGTCCCGCAGCCTGACCGCACAGATGTCCACCGCCCTTAAGCCTGTATTCATGGCCAGTATCGTTATCGCTTTATTTCGGAACGACAGGCCTTCTGCCTCGTCAAGATGGGCGATGATCCTGTTGTATTCATCATCACTGTATACCTTGAGTATGTCACGCTATTTTGGCAAATGCCCAGGTATTTCGGGCAGGAATGGTTCTGTTTCCCCAAACATGGAGAGGAACGGTTTCAGGCCTGGCATATGCGCCCCGAGACTGGTTGCCTGGTAACGTTCGCTGCATATGACGGATATAAAAGCTGCGATATCACCACGTTTAACGTCAGCAAGGGATCTATATCCTTTTCCCTCCAGATATTCAATAAAGTAGTAGGTGAACCTGCGGTATCCATCAATCGTATTCGGCTTAAGTTCCCGGTTCGTCAGCTCCGAGAGGAACTTTAAGAAGCTGGTTCGAAGCGCATCGGATTCGACGGGAAAAGCCGCACAATGTAATGCGGGGGTCCAATCAACAGTGCCTGTTGCCAGGTAAGACTCAACAAGCTTTATGCATCTCTTATATGCAACAGTCCGCTCGTGATGATAACGCTCCGTATTTTCTGGGACCACATGGGACTGGTCGCCTATAAAGGCCTGACCCAACTCAATAGTATAGTAATTATCCCCCCTTTCTTTCGCCATGCGGCAGAGCCTCCTGAAGAGGGTTACATAAAACCCCCTTGTTGATTCCATGAACCCGGATGCATCCATTTGAGAAAGAATAGCATCCGTAAGGATTACATGCGCTCCTACAATACGTCCGTCCATTCCGGTATCGGCACCACACCCATGGAACGCTACCAGCAGACCCGTTCCGCCATCCGGAGCCCTAAGTCCAGGGAATGGCTGGAAGAGTGTTTCCTGAACCGTATTGCCAGAAAGGTGAACAAGGACTCCACCGTCTCTATTGACAAGGTGTCCTATGACGTCCCCATGCAGTTCATCTCCTCAAAAGTGGAGATCCGTTTCCTGCCGGACGACATGTCCTCCGCCTTCATCCTTTGTGAAGGGGAGCATTACCCCATCCGGCCTACGGATAAGAACGAGAACTGCAGGACGAAACGCAACAACACGCCGTCCATCGATTATTCAAGGATCGGGGGTGAGGGCTGATGTTCCGTTCCTACTATGGGCTTTCCTTCAACCCTTTCGACAAGCAGAACGCCAGGGAAAAGGACCGGTTCCTCTCAAAGGACATCTCGGAGATGACGTCCCGCCTGGACTACTTAAAGGACACAAGGGGCATAGGGCTCTTTACCGCACGCCCCGGCATGGGCAAGTCCTTCGCCCTGCGCTGCTTTGCAAAGAGCCTCAACCCAAACCTCTACCACATGGAGTACATCTGCCTCTCCACCGTCAGCGTCATGGAGTTCTACCGCCAGCTCTGCTCTGTCCTGGGGCTAGAGCCAAGGGGCGGCAAGCCTGGCATGTTCCGCGCCGTACAGGAGCAGATCCTCTACCTTTACAAGGACAAGAAGCAGCCCCTCCTCCTGGCAGTCGATGAGGCACAGTACCTCTCCACCGGCATCCTGGAGGATATCAAGATGCTCATGAACTACGGGTATG
>OFFT01000997.1_pt1 | contig 18180 bp, 15 predicted proteins | sample 1521581 | NCBI WGS metagenome assembly OFFT01 (sample SAMEA3504084, study PRJEB24116) | mouse gut metagenome | biome: mouse gut; feature: mouse-associated habitat; material: faeces | place: Denmark | collected 2011
TCCGGGCTTTTGCCTGAAGCAATTGCAGCAGTTATTTTCCGACAATTCCTAAATCCTACCATCGTGTTGTTTGCATAAATGGCAAAAGGAAAAGCAGTATCATAATATACCCATGCCTGTGCCAGCGAATGAACCGTTGATGAAACAAAGTCTTTCTGGCTCTCAGCAATATCCAATTGAAGACATTCCTCGTAATTTTCTTTTGTAATTTCCCTTAACTCAACCATCAGGCAGCCTCCCTCAAACATAAAATCTCCATCTAGTCCATTCAGTTCCTGCGTATCTTCCCATCCTCCACCCGGTACACCACGTCGCACTTCTCAATGGTCTGGAGCCTGTGGGCGATGATGACCAAAGTCTTCCGGCCGTGGAGCCGGTTGATGGAGTCCATGATGGCGGCTTCCGTGTCATTGTCCAAAGCGGAAGTGGCCTCGTCCAGGATCAGCACCTCCGGGTCGTAATACAGCGCCCTGGCGATGCCGATGCGCTGCCGCTGCCCCCCGGAAAGCCGGATGCCCCGCTCTCCGATGCCTGTGTCCAGGCCTTCCGGCAGGGATTTGACGAATTCGTCCAACTGGGCTTCCCTGAGCACCTCCCAAATCCTTTCCTCGTCTATGTCTTGATCATGGACGCCGAAGGCCACATTCCTACGGATGGTGTCGTCCAGCATGAAAATCATCTGAGGGATATAGCCGATATTTTTCAGGAAAGCCCGATAACAGGTCTTCACATCCACGCCGTCCGCATAAATCGCACCGCTTCTCACCTCCAAAAGCCCCAGCAGCACGTCCACGATGGTGCTCTTCCCCGCGCCGGAGGTACCCACGATGCCCACGGCAGAGCCAATGGCTATCTCCAGTTCGGCATGGTCGAAAATCAGTTTTTCTGTATTCGGATAGGCGTATGTGATGTCCCTGAGCTCAATGGAGCGCTCCAACGGCAGCTTCTCCGCCTCCGCGGCAAAGGACATGTCCACCCTGTCATCCTCGATTTCCTCCTGGAGATTGTCGCTGACGCCCATGAAGAAGGGCTCGAAATAGGCGATGGAATTGATCTGGTTATTGATGCGGTTCACCGCGGGCAAAAGCACGAAGGCCGCGGCGGCCAAAGTGGAGAGCACCTCCAGCATGTTCTCCGTGGACGTGCCCGTGAGGGTGAGCACGATCATATAGCCCATCATCACCCCGATGCACACGGTCTCGATCAGCAGCTTGGGCACATTGTTGTACAGGCTGTAGCGCTGTACCGCGTCCACGTAGCCCTTGCCGCACTTGCGGTACTCGTCCACGAAATACTGTTCCTTGCAGATAATCTTCACCTCTTTGATTCCCTGGACAGTCTGGGAAATCCATTTGAAGAGGCTGCTGTAGTAATTCTGGTTGTCCTCCCCGGCCTTGTGCATCACGGGCTTCAGGACTTTCTTGATGGCAGCCATGAGCGCTACCAGGGAAAAGGCCAGCAGCATGGTCATCAGGCCGTTGGCCATGAGACAGTAGCTCACCACGAACAGCGACACCACCCCGTCCGACAGCAGCTGCAGCAGAGCCAGTATCAAAGCGTACATATTGTTCACGTCGGAGGTGATGCTCCTCTGGACTACAGCCGTGTCTGCATTCAGGTAAAATTCATAGCCCCGGCGCAGATAATTGCGCATCATGCGCTCGGAAGTCCGGAACTGGTTCGTGTACACGAAGGCAAAGGTCAGCTTCTGCTGCACGAACAGAAAGACGTTCTTCACGGCGAAGGTCACGATCAGCAGCGCCATCACCGTGACGGAAAAGCTCTGGAAATCCTGACAGCCCAGGAAATCATAAAAACCCCTGACCATAGCGCTCTTCTCCACGGCTCCGGGGTCAATCACCACGCTGACCACCTGCACCAAGAGCCCTACCCCTGCGGTCTGCAGGAAAGCACCGATCACCATCAGCACCATCAGCCCCGCCATGGCCAGCTTTTGCCTCCTGTCCAGCAATACATTCATTTTCTTCAGAATCTGTGCCATAGGCCGCTCACTCCTAAACCGTCTTCTCTATTCTTTCAATCCTTATATCATCCCGTTCTGTCCGCAATGCCCCGACCCTCACGCCCACCATCCATCCTGACTGCCCCGGATTTCATAGCATCCTATCCTGTAGGCAATGCCTCGAACCTCACAGCACACCATTCCATCCTGACTGCCCCGAATCTCATATCATCTCATTCTGCCGATGAATCTCCGGGTCTTCATATTTGTCCAGGAAGTCCGGCCCCAGCTTCACGACCTCTTCCGCGAACTGAATCGCTCTGGTCTCCGTCAGCACGGAAACCACTTTCCGGAACGTCAGCCCCGGGAAGAAATTCAACATCTCCATGGGCACCGTGGCGTCGAACTGAGGATACTCCGGGAACAGCTTGCGGTAATCCAGCTCATCCCGGGGATGGGGCTTGAGGAATACCGTCCCCTCCTTACTGTAAGCCTCCGTCAGATCCCGGAAGATCCGCTCCCGCACCTCCAGCGAACACAGCGGCTCCGTGAGAATCAGAATCTTGTCCGCCACCTGGCTGCTGTCCGCGATCTGCCGCTCCAGCTCCTCCTTGTTCCTGATAAAGGCCCGGAGTATCATATCTTTGTCTTCTTCCTCCAGCCTGTCCACCAGGGGCTGCCGGGGGACTTCGATATACCTGGGGCAGGGATGAGGAATCGCACCGATGTCATTGACTTCCATGTCGATGCAGTACTTCCCGTAGCCGTTCTGGACGAACACCAGGTTCAGCTGCCGGGAAAAGAAGGCCTTCAGCCCAAAATGCCCCCGGTTGTCATATCTGGCGGCATCGAAATACACCAGACAGTTCAGGCCGTCCTCCAGGGCGTGGTAGGGAATGCGCTTCCAGTTCAGATAATACCCCACAGGATCGCTGTCGCAGAAGACATATATGTCACCATATTCCCTGAAATCCACCGGCACGTAGGGCGCGTTGAGCTTCGCCAGCTTCTTCGTATACTTAATCCGGGAAAGCATGTTGGAGACGATGTTGCCCTTGTCCTGGTTGTACTTTGCCAGCTCCGGGAAGAAATCCCCCCGCTTTTCGTCATATTCCAGCACCTGCCCGAACAGCCCCACAGCCTCCACCCGCTCCTTCAGCCGCTCGAAATCGATGGACATTCTGCTCAGCAGCAAAGTGGCCTGCCCCCGCTTCTCCCGGGGCAGGTTCAGTTCCTTCAAAAAAGTCACATATACATGGTAGTATGTGTGGCACACATAGATTCTTTCTTTCATAATCCGATACACCCGTACTTTCACCCGCCGGAATCAACCGTCTCCTGCCGCTCCCCGCCCTGAATACAGTCATTTTACCACATTCTGTCATTTAAGAAAGATGAAATCCCAACTCTTCAAAAAAATTTAAGAATATCCCCCCTCATATACCCTAGATTATAGCAGAAGCCAGTTGGTCACGCAAGGAAAGAAATTGCCGGGCAGATTGAAATGGCTTCCGACATATAGGCGGGGCGCTGCATAAGGAATTGTCTACAAATAACTGCTGCAAGTTTATGGCAATTTTTATTGTATTTCCGGGCTTTTGCCTGAAGCAATTGCAGCAGTTATTTTCCGACAATTCCTAAGTATAGGCTTCTCCTCTACCTGGCGTCTCGCCTCCTTGCTGTTCCCCAGCTTGACGCCGAGAGCATGCGCTTCGCGGGTAATCGACTTCTGCTTCACTCCTTCAGGCAGCGTGTCTGTCCGGATGACCCCATCCATGTACCAGGCTTCTGGGCCGGGATTGAAAAGTCAAGCATATCCTGCCATTCTCTGGACAAAGCAGGCAACTTATGCTAGTATATGAATGAATAATCCAAATTCTGGGCACACTTCCCCTCTGGGGAAAGTCTGTAAAAGACATCAGGCAAGTCGTAACGGAAGGAGCGAAAATGACAAATATATTTTTTGCCGTTTTTCTGGCGCTTTTATACAGCATTGCTTATACGGTGGCAGGCCCTGTGATAGAAGCCCAGGATATAAAATTCAATCCCTCGCAGCTTTTTCCCTTTCTATTGTGTTTCCTGTCAGGTACCGCATTGAATCTTTTCCTTTTTTCCGTCCTGAAGAAGCGGCGTTGGCTGGCGGGAGACGGGCGCATCTCCCGGTATCTGGGCGGATGCCTTGACAAAGTGGGGGACCGCAGGTTTTTTCTGCTTGTCTGGGCCTTCCATTTTGTGTCATGGATACCTGCCTGGCTCATTTTATACCCGGGAGTCCTGTCCTACGATATCATCTCCCAGACAGGCAGCGCCCTGGGCGAGATTACGAACAACCATCATCCTGTATTGCACACATGGCTTATACGAGTCTTCATGAGATTAGGGGACTCCCTTTTTTCCAGCTATGAGCACGGAATCGGCCTGCTGTCGCTATTGCAGATGTTGATTTTGAGCTACGCCCTGGCCCGCCTGGTCCTCTTGCTGAAGAGAAAGAAAGTCCCCGTCCTGATAGTCCTGCTGACTGCGCTGCTCTCGGCGGCCTGGTTCGTGAACGCCTGCCTGTCTGTGACGATGATAAAGGACACCCTGCATGGGGCCTTCCTGGTATTGTTTGCCTGCCACTTTACGGAAATCGCAACGAATCCGTCAGAATATTTCCAGCGGAAGCAGAATTTATTGCTTCTGCCGGTTATCAGTTTCCTGATGTGCGCCCTCAGGAACAATGGCATCCACATCTATCTATTTTGTTTTGCCGCTTTGTTCCTGTTGAGGATTCGCCGAATAAAGAGAGCCAAAGCGTATGTTGCCCTCATAGCGGCAGTTTTGCTGCCTGTCTTTCTGTACAAAATCTATACCGGTCCTGTTTTTGACGCCTTAGGCATCGCCCAGGGCGAGGTGCGGGAGGCGCTGAGCGTACCCATACAGCAGCTGCAGCGGGTCTCCGCCAAGAGGGCGGGGGAGCTGACCGGCGAACAGACAGAACTGATGAAGTCCTATATTATTGACAGCCCGAAATGGATGGCCTGGCCCCTGGACCGCGCCTATGACCCTTTCTTCGCGGATCCCGCCAAAAGCTGCTTTTATTCCAACCATTATAAGGAAGACCCGATCGCTTTTTGGAAATTTTATCTGCAGACCGGAGAACAGTTTACGAAAGAATATATAGCGGCCTTTTTGTCCAACACGCTGGGCTTTTGGTACCCCGGTTATTTTGAGTACTCCTATGTGATGTACGATAATTATCCCCCGGACATGTTCACTGTGCCTTTGGTGCGCAAAAGCATATGGGATTCCCGGATTTTGAAGCAGTATTATGACAGTCTCTGCAGCTCTGATTTCTGGCGGGAGACTCCTGTTCTGAGACTGTTTTTTGTACCCGGGTTTTCGCTTTGGTTTTTGCTCTACGGGCTGGCGCTGGCCTGGAGGAGACGGGGATTTTTCACAAAAGTCCTGCCCCTTTTCCTGCCGCTGATTGCCCAGTACGGCATCATGATTCTCTCTCCCATGTCGTCCTTCCGTTATTCATGGCCCTTTTATCTGATGCTGCCCCTTGCCATGATTGGAATTTGGGGCAATCAGGAGTCGTAACTGTCTCCAGGCAGAAACGCCAAACTACACAAAGGAGCATAAAAATGAACCTTACAGCGCTGAAAGAAAAAATCGGCCGTTGGTATTTCTTGATACTGGCCCTCCTATTCACCCTGGCTTTGATCCTGCGGATTGTAGGTGCCGGATGGGGCATGCCCCACGGCAATCTGCATCCGGACGAGGGGCTTATCTTTGAACAGGCTTTCCAGTGCGCCCTGAACCGCGACTTTGAGGTGCATGATTACTACAGGCCCAACCATGTTTCCATCAAACTGAATACCCTTCTCTATATCGGGATACAGGAGCTGTATTTTGCCCCCCAGGGGCAAGGGGACATTATCCTGAACTATAACGAGCACTTCGCCCTGTTCATCACCGCGTCCCGGGTCCTGACCGCCCTTTTGGGTGTGGGCGTGGTTATCCTGGCCTACTTTATCGGCCTTTTCTGGGGCAGATGGCAGGCTTTGTTCGCAGCCCTGCTCTTCGCGGTATTTCCGTCGTTTATCGAACATTCCCATTATATCACGCCGGATATCCCGCTGCTGTTCTTCCTGATGGGCGTGCTGTGGGCGGCGCTTCGCTATCAGCGGAAACCCTCCGTGTCCATGCTGTTCTGGATGTCTTTCCTGACGGCGCTGGCCACCTGCGAAAAGTATCCGGGGGCCTATGGCTGCGCGGTCATCGCTGTGACCGTATGCGCTACGCATATCAAAAAACCGGTCATGATTATAAGGGACGGCTGTCTTGCAATCCTCTTTTTCCTGCTGGGGATCCTGGCTGTTTCCCCTGTGCTGCTCATCGACCTCAGAACGGTCTTGGAGGTGATGGCGGGACAGAATAAGCAATATCATTTAGGCGCAGACGGCCTGAACTTCGGGGAGACGCTGCTCTTTTATGCCCAGACCACAGGAGTTCATTTGGGATTGCTGCTGACGGTGAGCAGCATTTACGGAATGGTGAAATCCTTTCGCAAGAACCGGAAGCCCACGATTATCCTGTTGAGTTTCCTGGCGTATATAGTGCCGATTTCCACGTTGAGCATCCATTGGGAACGCTATACCTTGCCCATTTACGCGGCAGGACTTTTATTCGGGGCCTTCGGGGCATTTTATCTCACAGAAGACCTCCAGGGGCTTTTGAAGAAAATACCCCAGGGGCATTTGATTGCCTATCCTGTCTTGTTTTTTCTGCCGGTATGCAGCCTTCTGGCCGGAGCCATAGCGGTTTCCGGCAGCTTTCTGGCACCGGACAGCCGCATCCTCCTACAGGAGACATTCGCGGAAATGGGCATATCAAAACAAAATACCGCGCACGACTGTAACACGCCCCTGGATCCGGGCGGATACTATGGAGTGTTCGCAGATTTTGAGGACGGGGATCCTGAGAAGTACAAATACGGCAACCGTCCGGTGTTCGTCATGACATCGTCCGCACAGCGGGACCTATATCTGGCGGCTGACCCCGAAGCATATGGCTCAGTGGCAGACTTTTACCGGCAGCTGGACGAGCGTTATCCCCTGGTATTCCTCTATCCGGTGGAGACGCCAAGCTCCCATTTCCTGGAGCTGCGCAATATCTGGTTTGCGGCAAGGAGCGTCTACAGATATCTGCGCGGAGCGGCAGTTGGTTATGAAATCAGGCTCTATCAGTTGCAGTGACAAAGGCGGACAATTCCCGATATAGGAGAAGCGTATGAAAGAGGGCTCATGGGTCAGAATCTATCTAAAGCAGATGAGGATCAAAAGCTGGCTGAAAAATCTATTTGTCTTTTTCCCCATTGTATTCTCCCTGGAATTATTCAAGTGGGGCAGGTTCCTTCAGGCCGTCATCCTGGCTCTGTCCTTCTGCCTGGTCTCTTCTGCCATTTATGTGCTGAATGACATCAGTGATGTGGAAAAGGACAGAAAGCATGCCGTGAAGAGAAACCGCCCCATCGCCTCGGGGCAGATTCCCATCCCCCGTGCATGGATTTTGTTTCTGAGCCTTATGGCAGCAGGGTTGGGGACGGCTCTTTCGGTGAATCTTTTCTCTTTTTTGCTGATACTGGCTTATGTCGCCATCAATATCCTGTATTCAAAACGGCTGAAGGCCATGGTGGTCATTGACTGCTTTTGTATTGCAGCAGGTTTTGTACTGCGTGTGATGGTGGGCGGAACCATAGTCAGCGGCGGCGTCTCCGACTGGATGTTCCTGACCGTGGTATCCATGTCCTTGTTCATGGCGTTCGGAAAACGCAGGGGCGAGCTGCACAGTTACGGGACAGGCGGAACCCGGGATGTCCTGGGGATGTACGAAATCAATTTCCTGAACGGGATCGTCTTCCTGTGCGCAGGGCTGACTATGGTATTCTATTCCCTGTGGTCCATCTCGCAGAAAGCGAATCTGGTCTACACGGTGCCCTTTGTCCTGTTCATCGTCATAAGGTATCTGCTGCTGGTGTTCAAGGGGCGTTCCGAAGCAGACCCCACCGCCCTGATTTTGTCCGACAGGACGCTGCTGGTCTCATGCGGGCTCTGTGCCCTTCTGCTGCTGATTCTGTTATATATGCCTCAGCTATCCTGATTGAGCCGGAAGGAACCGGGGAAAAAGGGAACCGATCGATATTATGCGGCATTATCCTTGCCGCCGGGCAGAAAAGGGCTTGACCGCCGCAATTATTATATGATAGGATATCTATGTATATTCTTTCGGCAGAGGAGGATAATGGATAATGACAGTGGGACTTTGTCTGCTCACCTGGAATGAGATTGCGGGTTGCAAGCACGACGTACCCCTGATAGACAGAAGCAGATTCGAACAGATTTATTGTATAGATTGCGGAAGCACTGACGGTACGGTGGAATATTTGACTGAGCAAGGGATAGAAGTCTATCCCCAGACCGGCAAGGGGTTGAATCAGGCCTGCAAAGACGGCGCGGACAACTGCAGATGCGACGCCTTTGTCTTCTTTCACCCCAAGGGCTCTATCCCGGTGGAGGACGCTTACAAGTTCCGGGCATACTATGAGCAGGGATACGAGTTTGTGGTGGGCAGTAGGATGATGAAGGAAAGTACCAATGAAGAAGACACGAAATTCCTGAAGCCGCGCAAATGGTTCGTCCTGTTTCTGGGTCTGGCGGCAAAAATCCTCTTCAAGAAAGAAGGCAACACGGTCTGGGACGCCCTTCACGGGTTCCGGGGGATGACAGTGGAAGCATTCCGGAAATGCAGCATCTCGGACATGAGCCCCTCCGTGGACATCGAGATGGTCTGCAGAAGCTATAAGCTCCGGTTAAAGCGAATCGAATTTCCCACCAGGGAATCCGCAAGGATTGCAGGCGGCACGCACTTCAAGGCATTTGCCACCGGCAAGAAGCTCCTGAGATATCTCCTGTGGGAGATTGGCAGAAAAGGGTAAACATATGATAGAATCTCTGAGACGGAATAGATTGGGAATCATCTTAATGATATGCTCCAGCATCTGTGCCTGCGTGGGGCAGCTATTGTGGAAGCTGTCAGCCGATGGCGGTTTTCTTTTTTTGATGGGAGGATTTTTCCTGTACGGCATAGGGGCCGTGACCATGATCATCGCCTATAAATTCGGGAAAGTCTCCATCCTGCAGCCCATTTTAAGCCTGAACTATATCCTGAGCATCATCCTGGGCGCCACAGTGCTGAACGAAACGATTACCCTGACCAAGTGCATCGGTGTGCTGGGGATTATGTTAGGCGTTCTTTTGATTGCCGGAGGGGATGAGGTGAAAGATGCTGACCGCTAGCTTTCTCTTTCTGATGACGATAATGGGCTCCGTGGCCAGCCTGTTCCTAAAGCAGGCCTCAGGCTCTCTCAAAGGCGAGAGCCTTGGGGCGATTCTTCTGAATCTGCTGAAGACCCCCAGCCTGTACGCGGGAGGGGCGCTGTATCTGGCGGCTTCCCTGCTGAATATCTATGTGTTAAGGGTGCTGGATTATTCCAGCGTCCTGCCCCTTTCGGCTTTTACTTATGTGTGGACTATGTTCCTGGCAAAGGCCAGGTTCGGGGAGAAGCTGAACCTGCGGAAAATGGCAGGTGTGTTTCTGATAGTTGTGGGCGCGGTGCTGGTATCGAGGCCCCGTTAGGAGTTGGTATGAGAGAATTTTTCTACAGCCGGAAAAAATATGCCCTTCCTGCAATCCATTTTTTACTTTCTTTTCTGTACGAAAGATGCATCTTCCTGTTCCGGGAGGAGGAGAATATCATTCTCTCCATACCGAGGAATCAGATCATCAGCGGCACGGGGGAGAGGATCCTCGGATATGTCATCTCCAAGCTGTTGGCGGCGGTGATGATTTTTTTCCTCTGGCATCTGCTCTTTTGGATTGCGGGGAACTGGAAGACGAAAAGGAACCTGCGGTTCTTTCTGGCCTTCTTTCTGGTCTGCCTGGCGGGGGTGCTGCTCCTCTGGCCCGATCCCTTTACCGCCAGCGAGGATAATTACATCACCTATTCCTATGCCATCCGGTTCTGGCCGGAATATTGGCACAGCGCCTATACCAGCTGCGTCTACGCGGCCATGCTCATGGTGGCGCCCAGCCCGGTGTTCCTGACCGTGTTCCAGCTGATTTTCGCGTTCTTTGTCCTGGGCTATCTCTACAACAGGATGGCCGACAGCCCTGTGCTGAAGGGAAGGGGGAAATATTGCGTCTTTCTCGTATTCCTCATGCCCGGCGTGTACACGCTTTTCACCAACGCTTACCGCACGGAGCTCTATGCCCTGCTGTGCATGTTCGCCGTGGCCAGGACAGCCATGGACGTGGTGGACCGGAAGGAACGCGGGACCTGCAGCCTGATCTGGAACATTCTTCTATGCGGCTTCCTCGGCGTGTGGAGGACGGAGGGCATCATCCTGGGATTCCTTCTTTTCCTTGTACAGCTTCTGTTCGTGCATCGGTTCAGACCCGCAAAGAGCGCGCTTCTGCTCCTGTGCCTGGCGGTGTCCTTGGGCGTGTTCCTTGTGCCCCAGAAGCTGGGGGACATCAAATACTACGGAAAGGACTATTCCTTCATCAATTCCTTCCCCGTGCTGAAGAATATCTTATCCTCCGGCCTGTCCTATGAGGGGGCGGAGGCGGACGTGGCCGCGCTGAGCCAGGTCGTCCCCATGGATGTCCTGCGCTATTACGGCATGGACGGATACCGGCGATACAATTACGCAAACGGCAGGAAGGATATCAACCAAAGCCTTGCCTCCGATGAGACGGCTTCGGCATACATGAAGGCGTACTATCGAATCGTCCTCCACAATCTGCCGATTTACGCGAAGACCCAAGTTTCCATGCTGCTGAAGGCCCTCCTGGTGATACCGCACGAATATGTGGTGGGATTCGACCAGCCTCCCGTCCCGGATCTGCCGCCCTGGACATTGGAATCCTGGGACATCGGACGGGCGGACTTGGAAGACGAGCCTTACGTCAGGGAATGGATGGATACGGAAATCCACCAGCGCTTTGCCGCCTTTGTGGGGAAGATACGGGGCTGGGTAGAGAACACCCTTGAAAAAATATATTTTTACAGCGCAGTCCTGATCTTGATTCCGTTATTTGAGATATTTTTGTTTTTCAGAGAGGGAATCCGGCTGGTCCAAAAAAAGAAAAATCGGTTCGGGCTGGCGGGGATAGCGGTCCTGCTGCTGGGACAGGCCGCCATTGCGCTGGTGATGCCTGCGGGGGCTTTGGTGTACTTTCACGCTTACTATTACTGCTCCTTGCTCCTGTGCCTGATTTATGGGAGCTGTCTGGGGACTTGACAATTCCTTAAGATGCATGGAGACAGAGGGGAGTTGATGAGATGGAGACTTATGATTATCTGATCCTGGGCGCGGGGCCGGCGGGGCTGACCTTCGCAAATCTGCTCAGAATGAAAGCCCCGGAACTGTCCTTCCTGGTTCTGGAAAAAGAGGATACCCCAGGGGGACTCTGCCGCTCGAAAGAAGTGGACGGCTCTGCCCTGGATATAGCGGGCGGCCATTTCCTCGATGTGCGGAGGCCTGAGGTCAACCGTTTTCTCTTTACATTCATGCCATTGGATGAGTGGAATCTTTTTGACAGGGATTCCAGAATCCATATGGGGACTTACGAGATCGGGCACCCTTTCGAAGCGAATATCTGGCAGATGCCCCAGGAAGAGCAAGTCAAGTACCTTAAGTCCATCGCGGCGGCCGGCTGCAACCTGGGCACGCCCATGCCGGAGAAGTTTGTGGATTGGGTGACCTGGAAGCTGGGGGATAAAATCGCGGAGGACTACATGCTCCCCTACAACGGCAAAATGTTCGGCGGAGACCTGGACGCGCTGGGAACCTATTGGCTGGACAAACTGCCTGATGTCTCTTTTGAGGAGACGCTCTTAAGCTGCCTGAACCGCAGGCCCTATGGCACACAGCCGGGGCACGCGCAGTTCTATTACCCGAAACGGTACGGCTACGGCGAGCTTTGGGAGCGGATGGGCCGGGCCCTGGGGGAGCGGATTCTATATCAGAAGACGGTCACAGGGATGAATCCGGAGGAGAGGACGGTCACATGTGCCGACAATTCTGTCTTCAAGGCAGGTGCTATCATCACTACCATTCCCTGGAGATCCGTAAAGGAATATGAGAATTGCCCCGGAGAGATTGCAGACAGCATCGGGAAGTTGAAGTCCACAGGGACGGAAATCAAATATGTGCCCAAACCTCTGGACACAAAAGCCCATTGGATCTACCTTCCCGATCCGGAGATTCCCTGCCACAGGATTCTGGTGCGGCAGAATTTCTGCACCGGCAGCAGAGGATACTGGGAGGAAACCAATTTAAGCCGGGTCACGGACACAGGCAGCGAGCATGCTTTCGTCCATGAGTATACTTATCCGCTGAACACCATCCAGAAGCCGGCAATCATGTCACAGCTTTTAGGGTACATGAGGCAGCGGGGCGTGTACGGCCTTGGAAGATGGGGGGAGCACGAGCACTACAACTCAGACCGCACGGTGGAAAGAGCCATGCAGCTGTTTGCGGAACTGAGTGAAGAAGGACATTCATAATGAATAAGATCATTCATAAGAATAAATGAAAAACAGAAAGGCCGTTTCATGATGTGGGAGTGCGAATACAGCCGGGAGCCTATGGACTATAGGCTGCTGTGGCTTAGGTTTCTGCGGAAAATCTGGATTGTCCCCGTGGCTGTGCTGGTGGGCGTAGCGCTGGTGGCAGGATGCCATTTTTATGCCAGGACAGCGGCAAGAGGGGGAAGGACGTATCAGACCGAGTCGATTTTTTATATTGATTTCGCGGAGGATGCCCAGGGGGAGACCTATGACTATTACAATTATTTCACCTGGGGAGAAGTGATCCATACGGATTTCTTTATGGATTATGTCTATGAGAAAATGGCCGGGAGGCTTTCCATGGAAGAGATCACTTCCTATATCACGGCCACCGTGGATTCGGACGTGCGGTATCTCTATGTGCGCTGCGACACCCATTCCCCGGAGCTTTCCGTGGAGCTGGCTTCGGCCATGGAGGAGGTGGTTCCCAGGTTCGCGGACATCCGGAAGGAAATCCGCTCCATCGAGACAGCCAAGGCCGGAACCGTCGCCAGGGACAGCTCAAAGCTCCGGATGGGAAACGCCTGTTTCCTGGGCGCATGTCTGGGACTTGGGGTCTCCCTGTTGGGAATTCTGATTTCTTTGATACTGGATACCGCAATCTATCTTCCGTCCACTGTGGAAAAAAGGTATCATGTCACCTGTCTGGGCGCGCCTTTTCTGCCGGAATTCGGGCCGAACTGGGAGCATGTGCTGAAGGACGCCGCAGAGGCTGCGCTGGTCTGCGTGGACGAGGATATCCGGGAGGAGGAGATTGGAGTGCCGGAGGAGATGCAGAAAAAGGGAATCCTCTGTCGGAATCCGGTGGCGCACCCGGAAGAACTGGACCGGATACGGGAATGCCAGGCAGTGCTTCTGGTATTGAGAGCCGGGCGTAGGAACGATACGGCTTTTGAGCGACTGCTGGAACAGCTGGGCCGCCAGGACATAAAGGTCACCGCTGCCATTTTGGCCTCCGCTGACGAGAAACTGATTTCCGCATATTATAGGAAGCAAATGTAGCTTCCTATAATCAAATGCGGCGCAAAGGACGCGCCTTTTATCAGAAGCTAAGTGCATGCTTCTGATAAGTTTATTATAGGAAGCAAATGTAGCTTTAGGTGCGCCTTTTATCAGAAGCTAAGTGCATGCTTCTGATAAGTCATTACAGGAGCAAAGGATGATTTTATATTTATCGATTACGGCGCTTACAGTCTTCATGGCTTATTTTGTGAACAGCGCTTACGCAGGAAAATCAAATAACAGAAGACAGGCGCGCGCCAGGAACCGGCAGTCCATGTTGAACGGGGTGCTCCTGACAGGGATTTTTATGGTTCTGTTCGCCCTGTCCGCCCTGAGGATCGGCATCGGGAACGACTACTGGGTCTACCGGGATCATTTCCTGCATATCATGAGCGGGGATACGGCAGTCTCCTATGAAATCGGTTTCCAGGCGCTGGTGAAGGTTCTGCAGAGCCTGTTCGGATATGACAATTACCGGATCGTGTTTGCGGTCATGGCTTTCCTCACGAGCCTGTTCTTTATCAAGGGGCTGTTCGACAATACGGATTGGTTCGTGATGTCTTTTTTCCTTTTCATGGCAAACGGCTTCTACTTCATGAGCTTCAGCAACGTGCGGTATTATTTCGTGATGGCAGTCTGTACCTATGCCATGAAATTCTTGTTTGCAGAGGATTACGTCAAATTTGTCTTCTGGATTGTGTTTGCCGCTTTTTTCCATAAATCCGTACTGTTGGTCATACCGGTGTACCTGATTGCCCATTCCCTGAAGTGGAACAAAAAGACACTGTGGCTGATTCCGGCAGCCTGCGCGGCGCTTGCGCTGGGAAAGCCGGTGTTCAGACGGCTGATGTTCGTCTTCTATCCCTATTATGAGGGAGATCTGATTCTGGACGTGGAGACGATTTCCTATGCGAACATCGCGAAATGTCTGGCTGTATTGCTGTTCTCCCTTTTTTACTATCAAAAGGCGGTCAAGGGGAATTCCAAGGCGGAGACGCTCTTTAATCTGAATCTCTTCGCTCTGATTATTTACAGCTTCGGGTATTATATTCTGGAGACTTCCAGGATATGTTATTACATGGTGCTGGGACATGTGTTCCTGATTCCCATTGTGCTGAAGGCAATCGAAAATAAGAGGCAGAAAGTCTTCTGCCTGTTTTCCGTCATACTGGCTTATGTCATGTACCTGGTGATATTTATCATAAAAAGCCGGGCACCTACCGTGCTGCTGCTGCCGTATATGACATGGCTGTTTACATGAGGGGAGCTGCTGAAACCAGGCGGCAGGCATGCTTGGAGCCGCCGATACCAGTGTCAGGCTCTGTCTGCCGGTTCGGTCTTTAGCGCCTCCCCCAATCTATCCAATCATAAAATAAGTCTCCCCTTGCAGCAATCTGCCGAAAAAGACCAGGCCGCAGAAAAGCTGATAGGCCAGCACACACCCTGTCACCGCGAAAGCGATTCTGCAGTACAGCCGATTTCCCTCCCTCTTCCGGAAAAGCAACCATTTCTCCAGGCTGAAAACGTAAATCAAAAACAGAGCCATACAATACCCCCAAAGGAAATTCCCGTCTCTGGAGCGGCTTCCCGTCTCCACCAGCAGCAAAGCCTCCAGGAATCCCACCCCTGTCATGCCCCAGGCAAAACGATAGCGCCTGTCCCGCAGAAGCTCCCTCCCGGAGAACAGCAGCACCGCCAGCGGGAACGCAACGGAACAGAGCACCGCCACTTTCGTCCGATTGGCATGGAGAGAAAAGGTGTACCAGGGCGACAGCGCGAACCCCTGCCCGGTATCGGCGCCGAAGAGCACCGCGTTCTGCCATAGCATCACGCCGCAGGCCGGAAGCACCGTGCTTCCCAGTAGAAATACCTGTTTAAACGGCGCCTTTCCGCACAAATCCGCCAGCAGCTTCACAGCCAGCACCGGTGCAAATACCGTGAGAAAGCTGGGTTTGATGCCCGTACATAATGCCAGGAGTCCCGCCAGAATAAGCCATTGCCTGCCGGAAACACAGTCCCTGTATCCCTTCTCTGTCTTCAGATAGTAAATCACGGCCGCCAGCGCAGCCGGTTTCATAATCTGGTAGGTGGAATTGTGCCAGATATTCCCCGCCTGATAACTCACATACCGGTATTCCCCCGCGTAACGCCAGAAAAACGGCATCACCAGATTCAGCAGCAATGCGCAGCCCAGGGTCAGGGCATCCGCCCCCTCTCTCCCCAGCAGAAGCGCCAGCAGCCTCTCCGTCAGAAAAATGCACAGTACCGAAGCCGCTGCCAGGAACAGGGCGATCAGCACCGTACCGTTTCCCCCCGCCCGGTAGAGGAGCTGGTACGCATACGCCGTAAAGCTGTAATACCAGCCGTCGTCAATAATCATGCTGATATGATAGGGCAAATCCGACTGGAAATACCGGTTGTTATAGTCCAACGGCTGGACGGACTGCATGTAAAAGAGGTAAAAGCACAGCCCCCCGTATATCAGTATAACAAGCCACAAAATGGCTGTTGTGTATTTTGACAGTTTGCTTTTCATATCGCTCCTTCCTGCTCTGCCCCGGCAGCGTCAGCTTTATATGCCTGCTCTTCCGCGCCGGGAGACGTACCGATATCCGCCAGGGAAAACCTCCCTCCTCCTATGGCCGGGAGCATAACACGCCTCATTCACCGCCCCGCAGCTCGTAGAGTGCCAGTTCGTCGTCGCCGTACACCAGGCCGTATCCCCGCTCCTCGCACAGCAAAGCAATCTCGCCGTAAGCAGGAACCGCCATGTATCGGCTTTTCAGCGTATCGATATTCGGCACCACAAAATCCCGCATGCAGCAGCTGATCCCGAATCCCTTCGGCAGCCCGTAAAGCAGCTGGTACGAGGTCCGAACCTCCTGGCCTCCCACCATGTCGCTGAACACCCAGATTACCACATTATCATAATTGGGCACATCTTCCCTGTTCAGAACAAGCCGCTCCGCCATCGCTTCCGTCCACGCCTCCAGGGAAGCCGCACGTTCCTCCTGCCTGAAGGGAATCTCGTAGTCAAACGGAGAAAGGGGCACATAGAAGTAAAAATAGGCAAAAGTCACTCCCACAAGCACGGCTTTTTTGTAAAATTTCGTATCCATCAACGCGATAACGAACATAGCCGCGGCCATGAATGTCAGCAGATGCCTGCTGCCCTCTATGGTCTTGTACATCAAAAGCAGTGCGGGCAGCATGGTCAGGAAGCAGAATGCCAGATGAGCCCTGGCCACCGCCCATCCCGCCGCAGCCCCCTGGGGAGAGTCTCCCGCGCCGGGATGCCTGTCCAAATCCTCGCCGGGATGCCTGTCGAGGCCCTTCCCAGAACTCCTGTCGAGCCCCTTGCTGGAACGCCTGTAGGCCGCCCAGTCCCCGGCGCACTGCACCGCCAGGGCGAAAAGGCAGAGCAGGTATCCCGCGTACACGGCCCCCGTGGTATTCACCGTCCGCAGCCCCTGTTTTGCATAATCCATGTATTCGCTGCCCTTTGTCAGGAGCTTCTCAAAGGTGAACCGCAGGCCCCCCAAAACGCCCTGCCGGAAAAAGGCCTGGATCCAGTCCGTGTAGAACAGCGGCGTGATGTATTCCGCCCCCAGATAATGGTTGATTGCTCCATACAGGCCCAGGGTCGCGCCCAGGATTGCCGCGGAACCCAGAACCCGCAGCCATCTCCCCCGGCGGCTCCCCAAAATCCAGAGCCAGCACGGCAGCAGCAGGAACAGAATCAGATAAGGACGCATCAGAGTCATGGTACAGGACATGGCGAACAGGACGACAAGCTTGTAGTTCTTCCTGCGCCTCAGATAGTTCACCGCCGCCCCATAGAACAGAATCACCATGGCGAAGCAGATTGCCTCCGGCATGCCGGAAAGCATATACCGGGCGAAGTTATTGTACAGGCCGAACAGCAAAGCCACCATTCCGAGCTGCCTCCAGGAGGGCCTCACCAGCCACACATACAGGAAGCACGCAAGGCTCAGCAGGAAAATATTGCAGAGAACGGTATATGCCAGGTTCCAGCCGAACAGCAGCCCCCAAATCACCCAGGGGAACACCAGCACAGGGCTCCATGCCGCGAAGGAGAGCTTCAGCGCATGGCTCTCGTTAAAGCCGAAATATCCCTGTGGATACCCGTGGCTCAGGATGCCCTCCACCTGCTTGTAGTAGAACAGCTCGTCGTTCCACTGGGAGGAGGGCAGGTACACCTCCCAGATCCAGCGCCCCTGCGCCGCGCAGTAGGCCACGCAGCAAAGCAACGGCACCAGGGCCAGCAATAGCGCCTTGAGCAATGTGGCGCGTCTGTCTTCCTTTTTCCACCAGTCCAGAAACCTCTCCATACAGCCGCCCTCCATCACTCGTCCATGTTGATTCTTTCCCGGATGACATACTGGGGCGAATTGTTCAGGCTGATATAGACCCGCCCCACGTACTCCCCGATCAGCCCCAGCATCAGCATGATCATGCCCCCGAAGAACACGATGGCGGACATCAGGGAGCTGAAGCCCATGGGCACGGCAGG
>OFFT01001001.1_pt1 | contig 18126 bp, 17 predicted proteins | sample 1521581 | NCBI WGS metagenome assembly OFFT01 (sample SAMEA3504084, study PRJEB24116) | mouse gut metagenome | biome: mouse gut; feature: mouse-associated habitat; material: faeces | place: Denmark | collected 2011
GCCAGGTATTGAATTTTCAAGGTGCATAGGCAAAATCTATGTGCGAAGTTTGAGTTACTTACCTATTTTCTTCAAAATATAATTTACCATTTCGCCAACATCTTTCATAGAATTCACTTCCTCAATATTAAATTTGATCTTGAACTCGTCTTGGATAGCAACAATAAGGTTAATCTGTTCAAGACTATCCCAATCTTCAATATCTTCCGCAGATGTTCCATCGGACAGTTCAATACTCTCATCGTCAAAATTATTCCTAAAAATCACTTTTAATTTTTGATAAACCTCTTCTCTTTTCACTCTGCTTCCTCCATTTGAATATGTATATTTTTTTCTATATAGTTATCTGTTACAAAAAATGACCAAACTGTGTTCCCACAATCGTTTGACTCCAATTTAAATCCCATGTCAGAATAAAAATCTTTTACCATTCCATTTTTGGTTGTCGGATAATAATATCCTATAATCTCATTAATCTGATTATCCTGGCATTTTCTTACTAGAGCATCCATCATGGCATATTCCATATCACGTTTTAATACTCTACAACTCATCAGCCAAAGTTCAATATGGCATCGTTTTTCCTCCACTCTCCCTATACAAACTGCTACCAAGCCATTATCACCAAAACGATCCACAAGTTTACCATATAAGGTTATGTAAGAACTACCTTTCTGTACTATACTTTCAATTTCACCATAAGTATACCTCTTGGTCGTTAAATTAAATTGATTACTTTTATTAGTAAGTTGAGCAATCCGTTCCATATACATAGGCTCAAATGACTTAATTACCGCCTTCATCTCCAAGGAATCCAAATACTCTCCATAGTCGGAAAAATTCGACTGCAATTTTAATCGTTCCACATTCTTCACATACATCTCATTTCGTTTGAAATCATCTGCTGAGAGATAAGTTGCTTCAAAATATCCGTTTCTATCAATGTTCTGTATATACTGATGTGATTCACCAATTTCCGGAACTGACACTCCTGAAATCTGCTCTTCTATTATGTGGCGTTCTGCCGGATTATCATCTATAAATACCATACTTTCCGGAAGAAGGTTTAGTTCGGAAGCAATACCAAGAAAATTTCTATCTTTTGAATCCCAGTTTGCCTTTATCACAGTAAAATCATCCGGCTTCAGCTCACAATCAGGGCGGTTTAATCCATCCAAAGCATTTTTTTCATCATTTTTGGAATTAATGTTCAGTAATATGCCTAGCTGCTTATGAGCTTTCACATAACACTGAAATTCTGCATATACCTGTCCTGATGATTCTTCTGGTCCCATTTTTATGTTTTCTACCCCATCATCCCCAACAATACCACCCCAAAGCGTATTATCCAGATCAAGCACGAATCCCTTCTTATTCTTTCCAAAAATAGACTTGATAATATTGGATACATTGAATGCAAGATAGGGAATAGCATTTACATTAAGAGCATATTTATACATATACCAATAAAAGGGATTCGCCCAATCCCTTAGCCCATAGTCTGCGCTAATATAATTAATATCACATATAAAAAAACTGTCATGACTTTGTGCATATTCATAAAACTTTAGATTCAGCCGTGTCAGGAAGTTAACTGCACCATGAATATCACTGGCATCCTTATTCCCAAGCAGACGGTAAAACGGCATCTCAAAATTATTTTGAATAATAGGACAATGATATTTCTCTGCAAGGCTGTCCCAAACAGAAATAAATTTTCCATACTCTTCTTCAATTCTTGAAGATATTATATCTGCATTATCTTTTAGCTCCGGAAAAGATGTAATATTTCTATTGCTTGTATGGATATATATAATATCCGGCTTAAATGTCGTTAACGCTCCATTGTGGAAAACTGCCTCCTGATAATATTGATTATATTCTGACTCATAAAAAAATGGTTTCAAACCATAATTTAAAAGAAATAGTTCAAGCATCTTCTTAATATCAGAAGTAGTTGAACCTCCTAAAATCGCAACACGAATCTCCGTCCATATTTTATTTCCATCCTCTAAAAGTAGTCTTTTCAACTTTCTTTTATTTCGGATTAGATACTCTGAATTAAATGGATATTCTAACTCTTTCATTATTATTCCCCAGCCTTTATCATCTTTCCATATTCGCCTACAGGGAGATTGCCCATATTCTTCAATAACTTATACCGCTTATGATTCACTACGAATGTATAAAGACGAAATCCCTCTTCCCGCATCTGACGGACAACATAACCTTCCAATACGGCGCCAAACATATGCCCTTCATAAGCTCGTTCAACAATTAATCCACCCGTTACTGCAACATCATCTAACTCCGCATATGTAGCAATATGCCCAATGATTTTCCCATCTTCCCGTATAATATAATTCCGTCCCATATCTGCTCTCATTCGCTCTACCAACTGGTTTGCAAAATCCTCAATCTCATAATAAGAACCAATTTCTTTATCGGAAGTAATCAGTCTTGCAATCTCCATTGCATCTTCTTCTGTCGCCTTTTCAACCATTTCATTTCCGCCAAAATCACAAAATTTTTTGTACTCAAAAATATGCCCATACTCTGTATTATATTCAAGACATACAGAAGGTGCGATTTTTTCTATTATAGATTTCTTCCCAGTAATAGAAGCCGGATTATACTCATGAATAATCCGGGAAATTTCAGATAAGGAAACCGTATCTCCCTCCATATGCAAACTTATACTTGTATGGTACTTCATAATAACAAGGTTAATCCGATTATTCTGATCCCTATTAAACCATACTTTCATTGCCGGATTATTGAGCCTATACTTCTTTATATCTATATACATATATAGACAATCTTGTACATTATTTTCCAAATATGAAATAATTCATCAATGTCATATTCTTGTGCTTCTCTCATCTATTTTGATCCCTTTCCTCAGAAAAATCATGCATAATGTTTGCAATTTCTCTTGTAATTTCACTGCTTATATAATAATCTGATTTACCATTTCTTACTGCGTTTGCCAAAGCAACTAATTCATAGCGTATCCCTTCTCCATCAACCTGATAGAAGTATCGCTTGTTGTTTGCAGGATTCTCATAGCGAAGCTCAAAGTAATCCGTTTTCCACCAAGGCGCAGGTACGTATACATATCCCTGCGTTCCCGAAATAACCAGTTCTCCTTCTGACTTTACCCCAGTGCCGACCTTTATGGAAGCTGATGCTTGCGGATAAGTAAAATCAATTTTAGTAAATAGATCATATTCTGGTATAAACTCGTCCCTGACAGTAAAAATATGTTTAGACACATATTCCATACCTAATACCTGAAATACCGGAAGAAGCGCCGTCGGTCCCCACGACTCAAGAGATCCCCATCTTTTCCTATAATCTATACTATTAAAGTTACTTAGGCTCGTACATGTCGCGTCAACTGAAACAATATTTCCGATCCTCCCACTTTTTAGCAACAAAAGCATTCTGGAATAGGCTGTAATATATGCCGTACGGATGGCTTCCATTAAAATACAGCCATTTGCTTTTGCTAGATTTAACAGATTATCGCACGCTTCTTTAGACATCGCTACAGGACTTTCGCAAAGTACATGCTTACCTCTCAAAAGCGCTCTCCTACATTCATCAAAATGCTTTGCCGGATGAGAATGAAGATAAACAGAATCAACCTGCTCTAACAGTTCATCATAATCATCCGTTGCAAATTCAAGATTATCTTTTAAATATTCCATTTTTTGAAGATCGGTTGAGCATAACCCAACCACATCAACAGAATTAACATACTTAGACTCTCGATAGAATTTATTCAAAAATGCAGAATAACCTACCAGTCCCATTCTCAAAGTAGATTCTGCAGAACGAATCTTTGTACTTGAAATACCTTGTGTTCTTGGAAGATATACAACCTTACAATATTCTTCTAAATAGTCAAATACCCCTTCCCAATCAGAACCAACTGTAAAAATATCAATATTGTATCGCTTTATATCATCAATTTTCTGTCCTTCATACTCTTCTATTATAACCCTGTCCGCGATACCAGTAGCCTGAACAGCAGCCACGCGCTCTTCAAGGCTCTGCTGAACATTGATTTTTCCTCTGGTTTTATCAAAGTCATCTGCAGTAACACCAACAATCAGGTAATCTCCAAGTTCTTTTGCCCTCTGCAGGAGCCTTACATGTCCATAATGAAGCAAATCGTATGTACCGTATGTTATTATTTTAACCATAGTTATTTCTCCATTAATAGATAAGCGTCATAATTTACCTTTTGAACACATATCCTTCATTGCGGCAATCAATACATCATAATCAGCTTCCGTCAGTGCACCGATGTGACCAACTCGAAACAATTTGTCTTTCAATTCTGCGCCATTTGGACAAACCCAAATGCCATATTCATCTTTAAGAATGGTAAATATATCATACGCAGATGTTCGATTTGTTGGAGAAAGCGGTGTAACTGCGTTTGGCAGGGAATCAGAAACAATTTCTAGAGGGAAACCAGCTTCCTTAATCATTTTTCTAAAATATACGGCCAATCTCCCAATCCGGGCAATTTCAGCTTCCACCCCGCCTGCCGCATCTATCGCTTTTAATCTTCTGTTAATCTGACGCAGTATGCCAACAGCGCAAGTAAACGGGGTCTGTCCCCGCTCTTGATCTTTAAGTGCAGATTTCAAGTCCAAATACATGGTTTTAGGGTTATTAATATATACACGGTCAACTGCCAAAGCCGAAAGAACTATAATAGACACACCTGGAGGGCAGGCCAACGCTTTCTGCGAACTGGTAATCATCACCTGCACATTCAGCCTTTTCATATCGAAAGGGTCGCATAGAAAAGAACTGATAGAGTCAACAACCAAGAATATGTTATTTCGACTACAAAAATCACTTATAAGTTCAATGTCATATAGAACACCAACAGAAGTCTCGTCCACATTGACGAGAAATCCAGTAATATCTTTTCCATCATATTCTGCAAGTTGGTCAGCCGTTACGCCACGTCCAAATTCTAATCTGATAACTATGTGCGGGATTTCATGAATGTCCAGCATCTTGACAAAACGATGGCCAAAACTGCCACCATCAATTACTAAAACTTTATCCTCTTTTGTAAATAAATTTATCACAGCTGCTTCCATTGCCAGTGTACCTGATCCAGTCATGAATACGACTCTCGCGTCATCATCTGCTTTAGCAAACTTCTTCATAAGTAATTCATTTTCCAGCATAATTTCTGAGAATTCTGGTGTTCTAAAATATGGAACCTGTTCTGCGCCAATCTCTCGTATAGCATCAGAAGACATCACTGGACCTACCGTAAAATTAAGCATAATCTCTTTCTCCTTTAAAATAATACATCCTTATATGGTTTGTATGCATCAAATATCATGCCACCATTCCCACCATGAACTGTTGATTGTTGTTTAGGCGTCATATAATCTGTACCATAATAGGCTTTTAATATCTCATCGTATGCCGATGGAACTGCACATTTAAATTCTTCGAATTCTAAAACCACGCTTTGTTCAAACCAAGATTTTTTTAAATAACAGATTTTGCTAACATCATCTCTAAATGTCACTTTATCAACATATCTTTCTTCAGATGATTGCCTTACATAATTATCCAATCTCTCAAATATCGTAGGTATATCCCCATAAATCGCCTTATATATATTGGCTCTTATCTTTCTAAATAACTCAACATGTAATTTCTTTGAATGATGAAAAGAAATATATTTAGCTGGTTTTTTAATTTTTTTACCATTTTTATCTGGCAATTCAAGTCATTCTCTAAAATACCATCTAATGGAAAAATATCAATAAAAATCCCTTGATTAAAAATCACTGATTTACCTTCATTTTTCATTGCCGCACAAGTATTAGAATTTCTAAGTTGGGCATGAGGCCTTGCATATTCTTTATCAGAATACGGGCATTGCAGAAAATAAGGATACTGAAATAAACACGATCCATCTTTCATCAATTTATCATAATCATTTCTTAACATCACTAAGTCTATGTCGTCATCCCAAGGAATAAATTTCCCATCTCTTACAGCTCCTAACAAATTTCCAGCATCTAAAAAGTATTTTATGCTTAACCGTTTACACACTTTATCTAACTCTGACAACAAGTCTAATTCAACTGCCCAAACTGCTTTCATATCCGATGATATAAAATAGCCACAACGGGTTTCTTCATCTAGAAAGTTGCTTGGTAATTTAATTTTTATCGGTAATTCTATACTCATCTAGCTGCTCTCTTTCTAGTCAATTTAATAATAAAATTCATAAAAGTATCTCTCAATACTAGCAAACCTAGAAAATAACAAATTCCACCACATAGTACCTGCAATCCTAAAACGACTATTTTATTCATATTGATATGTCCAACAGCAGATATAACGCCGAGCATCAATACACCTGATATAATCTTTTTCCAAGCATGGTGACATAATTCTGTTACAGTTATTATCCGATTGCAATTTTTTAAATACAATATTGTAATCGTGAGTTCCGCAATCAAAGTTGCTATTACTGCGCCATAACTGGCATACCTTGAGATAAATATTACGTTGAAAATTAAATTTACCAACGAACCGATAATAATATATTTCGCGCTCTGCTTTCGTAGTCCTGCTGGAGTATAATACTGGGCACCTAAGCAATTGCTTATTCCAATTATCACAACAGCTGGGCATAACAACTTTAAGAGTTGTCCTGCCTTTTTGAATCCATCACCAAAAAATAGTGGGACAAAACGTTCTGAAACACCAAAAATGCCAAATATGATACCGATTCCCATAAATAGGATATAATCTATAGAAATATCAATCTTTTCCTTAATCTCACCAAATTTCTTTTCTGCATATAAATAAGAAATTCTTGCTCCTAATACACTATTTAGCCCTGAAAAAGTCACAGACTTTGCCATATTAATTATTCTGGTCGCTTGCTCGTAATAACCATTTTCATTTGAATTCTGTGTTATTGCCCCAATTAAAGTTTTATCCAAAACTGTATATATGGATGTCGCAATAGTCGGGATAAAATATATCAAGGTTTCTTTTATATGATGCATCAGATGTATATTTTTTAACTGAACCTTATCAATGAACTTGGGCAAATAAATCCACATGCTTAAGTTTCCTAGAAGCATTGATAAAGACATGATTAATGTATAAACTGCCACATGGCTCTTATCTTTTACAAAAATAAACAAGGCAATTATTCCTAATAGTTTAAAAATACTATTCTGAACAACTGTATATCTAAATTGTTCAATTCCTGCATAAAGCCATGATATGTCGAACATAGTCGCAATCAGATAAAATGATAAAATAGTATAATATAATTTGTATTTCGTAGAAATAGTCACTAAAATTCCCCACAAAATAAGGCAGACAGATGTAGTCAATATAGTCAACAACTCAACTTCCCAAAACAATAAACTGTATCTTTTTCTGTCATTCCTATTCCTCGCTATTTCCCTACTTCCATAGCTTACTGTTCCTAATGCTGCAAACATTGAGAAATACGATTCAATAGAATATGTATAGCTATAAATGCCTATACCGCCTGCACCCAATACACGTGAAATATACGGAGTTGTAATAAGCGGTGTAAGCATTGTCAATACCTGATAGGCAGTGCTTAACAATAAATTTTTTTTAATACTTGGCTCTTTCATCTTTAATTCTTTCATTCTTTAATGGATATGATTATCCTTTCAAATTTACAGAATTCAATCCCTTAAAATCGCTTGCCTTAATCGACCATCCCATAGCAATAAACGAAATTAATGTATAATTATACTGAATACCACTTGTGCACATAAATGCAAGAACTATGCATAAAAAGGAGCGCAACATCAATCGGCATTTTCTATAATTGCCTTTTAGATAAAATCGAAGCAATCCTCCTAAATATCCAACAAACATATATATGCCACCAAAAGCCAATACATTTAATAATCCCATTGTAGGAGCACCATTATGTCTTTCTGGAATATAATGCTTATATATCTCTGGTAAATTGTAAAATCCTGCCCCAAAAAACGGATGCTCCATCCAAGTTGTCCACGCAGCCCATACATCACTAACCCTAGTTGCCCATGAACCATGTGTGCCTGTGGATGCAGATATTTTGGTGCCTAACACCTTGGCTACTATAAGAATAGCTACCCCTAATATCGGGAGAATCAAGAGCCGCTTTATACGTTTCCAAAAAACAATTCTGTCCGATGCTTTTGAATACATAAACAAAAAAGTAACAAAAATACCAATAATTATACCTTTGGCTGAAAATGTACTAACTAGTGTAATAAGGAAAACTAAAACATGCTTTTTATTGAAAGTAGGCCTTCCAAAATACTCCCACCATAAAGAAACCACTAATGGGAACGCAAATCCAGGAGCCTCCATAAAAATTCCGATATTTTTATATATTGTCATACCAAAAGCATCTATTCTCTGCCACTCATTAATAAAAGCTAGAAAAAAACTATTTGTACCAGGATACCACCAACCATTATTAAAATACTCCATGCTCATCCTTGGAAATATTTCAAAGAAATTACCATCAAGGAAAAGAATCAAAGAAATAATAGCCAGCCAATAAAAAATGGTGGAATATGTGTCAAAAAACATAGTAAAAAATTTTTCCGATCCGTTCAAACAGCTCAAAACATAAAAAAGCATAAACGGAATACATAAACCTTCTAAACATGAATTAATTCTGTATCTAGTAACAGTTAAATAAAGTACAAAATATAAAACTGAAAAACTAAAAAATAGCGCCTGTTTTCTTGTAATAGCTATACGCTTATTAATTATGTAGATACCTATAAGTACACATGACATAGCCATACAAAGGATTCGTAAAGTAAAATCATTAATTCCTTTCACATAAAACGAATCCATAACCCCATACATAGTGCCACCTGATATAGCAACACTGACGACAAAAAGAAATTCGACTATGCTCACCAGACTAACTCTTTTTAGTTTCATGTAATCATTCCCTTATCAAATACGCATCAGCGCATATTCTATAGCTTTTTTAGAATAATAACCCTGAACCAGTTTATCACGTTCAGTGCATACGTTTTTCCGTATAGATTGGTATTCTTCTACCGTCATGTTTGAAAGCAACGCCTCAAGTTCACATAAACTTTCTACACAAATACCCACACCATTTTCCCTGACAAACTGCGCTTCTGCTGCTCCACTCCAAATGACAACGGGCATGCCGGAAGAAAGATATAGAGACAACTTATGAGGATTGTTATACTTCAAATACTGTCCAGACAAGCCCTTGCAACCTTGTATGCTCTCACCATCCCATACAAGGCCAAACCCCGTTTTAAGTTGTCTTGGAATTTCATCAACAGGGAATGATCCATGGTACTCCACATTATCCAGTTGCTTCATATCCTCATTAAAATTTGGCCCAAAAAGATTTATCTTAACTCCTGTAATTCGCCCTAGCTGACCAATATACCGACATTTAGTCGTGTCAAGATTTCCCGCCACTGTAATGGCCTTTTCAAATTCTACTTTTTTCTCAATTGTACCATCCTGTAAGTAGTCAAAAATTTCAATGTCAATCAACCTGTTCTTATCAACACCTTGCTCTATAAAGAATTGTTTCATTAAAGCATTATGGACGATGATAATATCTGCTATATCAAGCATTACTTCAAATTCTCTTTTATAATAATCATTGAATCGAAATCCTCTCAACTCCTCTACATCGTGAACAATGGAAATAAATTTTACATGCTTCCTGCGCTTTAGAGCATAAAGCACCCTCTCTCTTGTGAATTGCGGATAGTGGAAAGGATGCTGTAACAGAACGACTGCATCGTCAACAATAGTGCTATAGCAGCTATTCCAATCTATGCAATATCCCCATTGTCTTTTTATCTTTGAAAAATATCCCTTCTTTGTAGTTCTCATTTGCAGTAGTAATTTACGAAATCCGAGGCTTCCTGCTATTACCGCTATGTCAGCTGTTGCTTTAGTACCAGCATGATTAAATTGTGCTGGTGCCTCCAATATTTGGAATTTATTCAAATATGACCACTCCTTTACCTGAGAAGCAAATCTTCTAACCTTCCTACCTCAGTTTCTATATCATATCCCTTTTTAACAAAATTCTGCTTCACTATATCATATGCTTCTCTTTGCAATAAACGCATTTCATCGATTTTTGAACTCCATGCATCGTCCCCTAACGCTAAATCAAATAAAACAAAATTTTTATTCATCTTTATGTCTTCTGGGACAACTCCTCTGGATGCCAATACCGGGACACTATTAGCTTGTGCTTCTAAGGCTGCTACACTCAAACCCTCAAACACTGATGGAAATAAAAATAAGTCGAAACAACTAAGCCAACCTTGAATGTCGCTTTGGATGCCCACAAAAAACACTTTCTTATCTATCTTCAAACGATTCGCTTTTGCTCTAAGCATTTCTTCATCGTGACCCTGTCCAATTAAAACAAGCACACTATCTGAATGTCTTGTAAAATAATTGGCAAAAACATCCAGCATGAAAGATTGGTTCTTCTGAAAATGAAATCTTCCAATATTACCAATTACATACTTGTCATTCCAGTCATATTGTCGACGTATATTATCCCTTTTTTCTTCATTAAACTGCATGAGATTAACATCAATGGCATTATGTATAACAACTGCTTTTTGCATTTCGTCGCCGGAAAAGAACCATCTTGCAGCATTATATGAACATGCCCAGTAGTCTGTAGCCAAAGAGCCAATGCCTCTCTTGTTCAGAAAATGGAGCAATCCTCGCAATTTACTATCCATATTCTGTGAATTATGGCTATGAATTATCCTACGGTTCAATCCATACTTTTTCGCCATTTTCAAATAATCAATATTGGCAAGGCTGCAAACATTTACCCATATTGCGTCCCATTCCGATGCATGTCTTTTAAAAACTGAATCCAATTCTTCTTTATACTTCCAATAGTCAACACTTCGTGCAATTATATGAAAGCATCTTCCACCCAGTTTCTTTATTTCATTTTCATATGCCACAGGATTATATGAATTACATAGAAAATCAAATTGGATTTTCTCTCTATCCAGATGACGGTAATAATTTATTATAAAACTTTCAACTCCACCAGGATTCTCCGTCATTCCAAAGATTAATACTCTCATCAAAAACTCCATAATTACCGCTGTTTTATTAGGCATAAAAACACCACAAGCCAATACTGTTTCAGATTAAGCAATTTAATTAGCAACCAAAAACTTATTGGCCTGAAGTCTATAACTGCAGTCTGAAGTGCGTACTTATATAGATTATCATTGCAAACACGTTTCACTTTATCTAAGCGAGAGGCAAACTTTTCCTTATGATTTATATTACAGGCATAATTAACTATCGTCTGTACAATCATATAGCAAATATATGGTTGTGCTTTCCTTTGTCTTATTTGGTTTCCAGAAAGATTATTCAAAATACAAACAGCTGTCTTTTTGTACCTTTCAGCATAATAATCATCATATTTTTTCACCGTTGATGTTGGATTGACTCGATATATATATAACGGTTTATCAATATAAAAAAGTGATGCAGCTGATCCATATACACGTAGATTAAACTCCGCGTCCTCCCCCATTGACAAATCTTCATTAAATCTATTGTCGCCAATCACTTTCCTGGTATATAACATACACCAGGTTCTTCCATATCCATTACCTGATAGCAAACCATCTATAATTTGATTTTTCTGAATTTCAAATTCATTACCTCTTAAAATATAATCAAATGTATTTCCCTTAAGCTTTTTATATCCACATTGAACACAGTCAACCCCTCTATTTTTGATTATAGCAACCATTTCTTCTATATAATTTACTTGAACAAAATCATCAGCATCAACAAATGAAATATATTCACCTTTTGCGTTCTCTAAACCTCTATTTCTTGCTGCGCTAACGCCTTTGTTTAACTGTGTATAGAAATGTATTCTACTGTCTCTTTTAGCATAACTAATACAAATTTCTTCTGACTTATCACTCGAACCATCATTTATCAATATAATTTCAGTCATGGGATATGATTGTACAAGTAAGCTATCTATACATTCCACTAAATAATCTTGCACATTATGAATAGGTACAATTATACTAACTAAATCTTTTATCATCAGAAATTTTTACCTCAATCCTTAATAACCTCTACATAATGCTTATTTCTCTGATCTTCCGGTGGTAATTTCATATAATCACCATAAATAATCCCGCAAACTGTATCATAATCTATCGGACCATTTAACTGTATATCTTCAAAAGTATATTTTCTAGTTTTTTCAAAAGCTTTACGCGGAAATACCTCTTGAAAACCGTATGCTGCCAAAAAGTTTATTATATATTTACCTGATGAATCGTATGGATATTTACTTAAAATATTATTTAATTTTTTTAAACACACTTTATAAGATATTAAATTACCTATCCCTTTAAAGCAACCAGCTATTCTAATAGCACTCTTAGCAATCCAACTCCTCTGTCGTTTTTGATCAACCATTTTGTCAAACTGACACAATTGATTTACAGACCACCAAAAACTAAGCCGAGCCTTATGTATTATCCTAAACAATCTATTATCCGGAAAACCATCCAGCGGAATAATATCAATAAAAACGGGCTCTATCTTTGGATTATTTGCCATATTGTTTACCACTTTAATTTTTTTACTATTCATTCTAGCCCACGCATAAGAATAGTTCTCTTCTGTATTAAAATTACAAAAATAGTATTCTTTTGATTCATACTCTCTCATGATGCTAAGTAGCCGATTATAGTCTGGCCTGGGCATTGCAACATCAACATCATCATCCCATGGAATAAAACCTTTATTACGAACAGCTCCTAAAAGCGTACCTCCTATAATAAAATATCTAAGACTATTCTTTTCACAGATATCCACAAAGACATGTAGCATATTTAATTCTTCTATTTGTAATAGCCTTAAATCATTGCTCATAAACTCCTCCATTATCAGTAAAGATGCTATATGATTTTTTAGAACATATCAGAAGCTCTTTCTCTGATATTTAATACCTACTTTGTTGAACAAAGTTATCGGATTAAATATGATTTTCAGAAGCAGAATTTTATCACTTAATATGGCAATTCCGAACGAAACAAGACTTGGAATAAACCATGTTATAAGAACAATTAGTAATGCTCTATTTGTTGTACATAAGCCTATACGGATAAACATAACCTTAAGTGCAGTCACAAAGTAGGTATGCAGCAAGTAAATGCACAGGGATTTTTCTCCTATTTTAGTCAATAATGTATCATTAATCTTTACTCTGTTAAAAATGCCAATCAATATTATAATAATTGCTAACGCATTAATTTCTCCAAATAAAACATAGATTATATTTTCATTCGAGGAAATCGGATATCTGATAGCAAAAACCAACGCATATACTATAACAATAATCAATGAACTTACGACTATGAAATTGTATCTCTTGTTTCTTTCTATTCCAATTCTACTGAAATATATGCCAAGCCAAAAAAATGCGGCACAATGAAGTAGATTACCAATACAAAGTCTATAATTTAATACTGTGGCAGTTATTTTCTCAAAAATGCCAATAAGCAAAAGAATGATGAATACAATTGTAAATCGTCTATTATCTATGATTTTAATTGTTCTACACAGATAACTAAAAGCCAAATAAAAAACAACCAATACCCATATATACCACATGATTGTATTCGGAATGAATATATTAAATACCATCTCTTTAAATGACATAGGATTATCTACAAATGACGAAAAAATCATTTTCAACACACACAGGCTTATTTGAAAAATCAAAAATATCAATATAAGATTTAACAGCTGATTTTTTAACCTCTTTTCTTGAATAGAAATAACACCAGTTTCGGATGACAAGTAGGCAGACGTAAAAGTAAAACCACTAATCACAAAAAACAGCGGCATATGCCATGTATAAATCCATAGTTTTATTCCATATATTATAGAATGAGCGGGTTCCGGAAACGCATTATTTTCTGCGTATCCCAAAAGAACATGTCCTAAAACAACAGTTAATATTGCTATTCCTTTTAAAGCATCAACCCATCGCAGACGCTGCCCCCCCTGATTCAAAACCATAATCTGGCGTTTATCCATCAAAAACTCCCTTCGTACTTTTTCCCCAAAAATTTTGCTTTAAGAAATGCTGTTCCTTTTTTTATCCACCTTATCTTTTCCATGTGAATATAAGGAATTTCCATGACTTCTATTTTCTTAACGTGTCCGGTTGCAATTTGATAATCAAGCCAAACATTAAAAATAATCTCGGATATTCGCCCATAAAATCTGCCTTGGAAATCGCTTAATTCTGTCATATCAATTCTTTTTCTAAGTTCAAAGAGAATATCAAAAAGCCAAGTACAATATTTATTAAGATACACTCTCTCCATAATCATCATATTGAACATATATCCGTATCTACGGTTGATTACACAATCATAGCTTTCTATATATTCGGGATATATTTCTGCAATAATGGTTCTCGTCTCATCCAGCTGATCCGAATAATGGGTATGACTATAATGACTATATAAGGTTTCAATATAATATTTTCTTTTAGTAGGAATAAAAATTTTTACTTTGCCCAAATAAGATTCTATTTCCTTATAATTAAGAATATTTTCAAGGCCAGGCTTATTGCTCACAGAAAAATATCTCCTATAATGCACCAATCCTATATAGTCATCATCAAGATTTTTCCATGCCCAATAAAGACCCGTCAATTCGCAGAAACTGGGATTGAGTTCCGATATATTATCACCTGTATTATCCTTCTTATAACCTAAATTCAAATCATCTTTATCAGCATCTTTTTTACCTTCTGCACCTACATGGAGCGGAAGGTACATATCATCGCTAGGCATCTGATATTTTTTATGAGTTGCAATAATGACCTTTACTGAATAGTTCTTCATTACTCCAATTCCCTTTCTGTATAATCCAGAGTAGATGCAAATAATAATTCCCTTGGTATTTATGCTCGTCAGGACGATTGCCAAGGTCTTTTCTTGCTGCTCTTTATATGATAATACAGTTCATCACTAGCAACATATACCATCGCCTCCCTATTCAAGGCTATTCCTATCTATGAGCCGCACTGGATACTAGAAATCACCCAAAATGTATTTCCTCCTCATCTCATCCCAATACATATTACATCCAATGCACAAACAACTCACATATCCTTCTATTCACTCCACTTATCCCGGTCAGCTATTGATACAGGTCCATAAACCCCCCATACCTTGTTGTACACCAGCCCCTCCGCCCCCTTCACCATATACCTCACCGTACTGGCGCAATGCTCCCTGCACTCCCGATAGAACCTCTCCGGTAGCTTCACATAGCTCTGCAACTGTTCCAGCACATACCCGCACTTCTGGTACAGATACCCATTCCCGTACCTTTCCAGGCATTCCAGCAGCTTGTCCGCATCCAGCCCGGGCAGGCGCACGATGCACTCCACCGCATCCTCCAGCCCTTCGCTCCCCTCAAAGCTGTAGAGGCTGTCCACCACTGTCTGCTCCAGGCTGGTCACCAGAGCCCCTGCTACCCATTCGGTACTGGCTTTTACTTTCGGATGCACCCTTCGATAGAAAACTCCATTATAACGGAAATCTGTGAACCGCGTCCCCGTGGCCACGAACACCTCATTTCCCGCCCAGGGCGCATATCCATGCACCTCGAACGCACTGTGCAGGGCAATATACGCGTCCGGGAACAGTCTGCTGCCAATCTGGTACTTTGTCAGTGCCGGCTCCTACCGTTCCGTATCCATCACGGTATACAGGTTCCGATGTATCCGGTCGATATAGCCCTTCCTCTGGTAGTCATTCACCAGGTAAGTCACCGCCGACCGTTCCCCCACCATCTCAGTGATATCCTGCAGACTGAAGCATCCCAGCTCCCGCATCCTCTCATAATGCTCGATAATAGGAAGCTTCTCTTGCTTCCTATTGTACATCTCGGCAACAGAAAGCTGTCCTTGCTTCCTATTGTACGGTTCTTCAGCAGCAAACTGCCCTTGCCTCTCATTGCATTCGTCCTTGCTCGTCTTCGGCATATCACTCCCCCATTACCCATTACCCGGCAGGACAAGCCATACCATCAGGCTATCGCCCAAACGCCCATGCTACAGGCCTTAATCCCTGCCTGTACACCCAAGTGCCAGGGCAGTCCCTGACTCCCTCCTGCCACCCTCCAAATCGTTCGCCTTACTGTCATGTTAGGCGAACTTTTTGGGCCTTTTTCAGCCCCCGCGCCTCCCTTTGAAAAGCGGCACAAAAATGATGGCCAAGTACCAAATATGGTAATTTAGCCAAAATTTCTCTGCGAAATGTATGAAAAACCATGAGAAATATAAACGAAATTAGCAAATATTGACAAAAATAAATTTAGACTTGCACTGCCCGCACATTGGGTATAAAATGTTAGAAGTGATAAAAAAGTTCGCCTAACATGACAGTAAGGCGAACTTTTTTATGATATATACTCCACATCGATGAAATTAACAGTAAACTACACTGAAAGACTGTCAGCCACATATGCCCGTCCTGGACAGATTGGTATCGGCCCCCACTCACCCCAATTCCTCCAAATCAGAAAATACCTCCCCTTCCATCCCCACCACCGCTTTCATAGGAACCTCCGTCCCATCCTCCATGACCAGCATCCGCTCATAGAAATCTACCTTCCTAATCCGCCCGGCGGCAGTCGCATAGGCCCCGCCCGCCTTTCTGGCATCCGGCTGGAAATAGGTGACGGATATCTCCGGATGCTCTTTCACATGCTCCCTCAGATACTGCAGTTTCCCGTCAAGCTCCTCTATGACATCCTCCTCCAGCTCCATCCTATCGTCCGTCAGCCGCCCGGTCTCCTCAATGGCGTCCCCGAAGCCCGTAAGCGCCGCAAAGGGCATGAACTGAGCGGCCCTGTCGGCCACCGGCATAGGAGGGTGCAGTTTGGAGACATGGCGGGGCAGGCCGATGATATCGTCATAGCGATGGTTGTTCTGCATGATTCCTTCTTCCATATGATTCCCTGCCTTTCCAGGCGCGGCTTCTCCGGCGACTTCCCCGGCGCCTTCACCCGCCCTACGCCTTATGCCCGCCAATCTGCCCGTTCCCTGACACTGCCATAGCCCCTTCCTCCAGGCGCTGCTTCCCCGGCTCCTTCGCCGCCCTACGCCTTATGCCCGCCTATCTGCCCGTTCCTTGACACTGCCGTAGCTCCCGCCTCCAGGTTCATCCCCTTCAGGATCGCGTTCTTCCCGAATTTCTTCTTTATCTCCAGTATGGCCTCCTGCATCTTCCTCTCCCGCTTCAGGGCGGCCTCCTCCTCTTCCCTCTGCTTTGACAGCGCCTGGTAATCCGTGAAGATGTCCAACTGTTCGTAGGTATCCTCCGACACGGCCTCGCCTTCCCTCACCACATGCCCGGCAGCCACGGTGACCCGCCTTATCAGCAGGTTTTTGTCTACAATCCTGTCGTAAACCTCCATCACCGCATCCATGATCAGCCTTGTGGAGGAAGTGAAACGCCCTATGTTGGCCGTGCCGTGGGCATGCTTGGGAACCTTCCTGCCATACCGGTCTGTGGTGACAAGGCCCTTGTAGGTTTTGCGTATCTCCGGATTCGTCAGGCTCTCCACGTCATAGCCGATGGTCAACACCATCTGGTCCGTCACCAGCCCCTTGTCCACCAGGTCAAGGGCCAGGAGATCCGTCATCTCCCGCACGATCAGCCTCGCTTTCTCAAAACCATAAGGGCAGTGCAGCACCTGTCCGGCCCCCATGCTGCTGGCCTGGGGCCTGTATGACTTTACATCCGCGATGGTGCAGGGCTCGTACCCCCAGGCATGGTCGATCAGAAGCTCCGCATTGATCCCGAATAATTTGTAGAGCAGCTCCTCATTGTAAAACGCATCCGCTCTCCCGATAGAGCACCTTGCCACATCCCCCATGGTAAACATGCCGTGCTCTGCCAGCTTCTTCGCATACCCTCTCCCGATACGCCAGAAATCCGTGATCGGCTG
>OFFT01001002.1_pt1 | contig 18124 bp, 17 predicted proteins | sample 1521581 | NCBI WGS metagenome assembly OFFT01 (sample SAMEA3504084, study PRJEB24116) | mouse gut metagenome | biome: mouse gut; feature: mouse-associated habitat; material: faeces | place: Denmark | collected 2011
CCGCCGCGCGGGGTGCATGTTGCGTCAGCAACTATCTTCCTTATGCACCCCTGCGTAATCAGGTAGGGGAACGCTCTTCTCCACTACCCGCCGCGCGGGGTGCATGTTGCGTCAGCAACTATCTTCCTTATGCACCCCTGCGCATAAAAATAACTCCCCGACTCTTGCACAAAGGCGTAAAGCAGCATAATCATCATGACAATCTCTGATATTATTATTGCATGCTTCAGATTTTATTTAGAAAAACACAAAAGCCAGTGCAACGACTGGCTCTAAAGACATGTAAAATATGATTATTTCTTTCATGAAACTATAAATTCCACTATCACACCTTATCAAGAATTTCTTCGATTTTCGCTTTTAAAAGCGGTACATCCTCCTGAATGGTATCCCATGCTATTTTATAGTCAATATTCGCATATTGATGTGCAAACACATCCCGAATACCGCACCAGGCTTTCCACTCAACATCCGATTCCTTTTCCCGAATATCATACGAAATATTTTTGCATAACTCCCCTATTTGCAGGATACACATACAGCATGCATTTGAAAATATATGATTCTTTGCAAATTCATCAAGATTATTTCCAAAATATTTGCATGTCTCCAATATTTCATCACAATATGCGAGTATTTTTCCCAATATAATAACATCTTTATTTTTCATAAATCAACACTTGTGTGTTTAACACCTCATCATTGAAACTTTTTTCCAGAGAATCACGTGAAACTAAATCAACCGAACATCCCAGGCTTTCAGTAAGATCCTGAAGCATATTGGAAACCCCCAGCAGGGAAAGTTTCTCCCCTTTTTCAAAAAGCAAATCTATATCACTGTCTTTTGTTGCAATTCCTTTTGCATAGGAACCAAATAAATACATTCTGCGTAACCCATATTTTGCAGCAATTGGTGCGCTTTTATCTTTGATCCAATTAATATCCGCCAAAACGTACACCTCCTCCACTCTGCTTTGCCCAGAAACAGATATCATTTAATTTTTGAAATAGCTGATCTATAAATGTATTGCCTTATAAAAAAATAATATAAACCATTTGGGACCGCTTTTCAACTGTTTATATTATTTCCCTGATTTTTCTTTTTGTACGGTATAGTGCGGCACTGGTCATCTGTCTGTTTTCTGTTTATAGTTACTGCTTCTTTATCGTCCTTGTGCATTTGCACCAGGGTTGTCGTTGCCGTAGCCTTCCAGAAGGTTGATCACACCCCAGATGCCAAGGTCGGCCCCAAGTGCTACTACGAGTGTCTGTAATACTCCAATTACGCTGTTAAAAAATGCCATAAATGTTGGCAACAATAGTGCAGCTTTGCCACCAATTCAACTGCTCCTACATCGTGTGCTCCTTTGTCCACTACGGAAACTGGAACACGCCATAATCTGCTTCAATACCAATTGCATGAAACGCCTTTTAACTGTTCATACGCTTCCGTAAACCAGTCATGGGGATATAAAATCATACCATTCCCAACCATATGCTTCATATATTTCCAACATGCCGCCTCCAGTGATATGGCAAGGGCAGCATTGACCTCCTCATAAAAAGGCGGTATGCCCTCTCTGTCCCAAGCAAGCTTGTCTGCAATAAACAGCGATTTTTCATATTTTGAAGCGTCCTTTTTTAATGTGGTATGACATTCTATCGCTGACAAGATATCTTCGTCGGAGATATTAAAATATTGAGCAGCAATTATTTTAGATAAACGCTGATGAAGCAAAAAGGGGTATTTCCTCTCGGCCTCGCAGAGGTCGAAACTATTCTCATAGGCGTATTTCAACATATCCTCCGGCCTAATCACTGCACTGATATCATGTAAAAGCCCTGCGATAACACATTTATCCCTATCTAAATCATATGCTTCAGCAATGAGCGCGTTTCTGGCCGCCACATTTGACACATGAACGTAAGATTTGTACTTGCCGTTGTTTGAAAGCAGGTTTTTTACATCCGTCCGAACGTCTCCGCTGGAGGTCTCAATTATTATGTAATCAAAATTATTCAGTATCATTATAATTTCTCCGATGTTCGTCCTATACTGTTGTGTGACAAGCGCTCTTTTTCGTTTAATATCTATTCAAAATGCACAATAATTTCCTCTATTTTCTTACTTAGACACATAGATGAAGTCTCCACCTTATATCCTATTACGATTGCTCCTACCACTTGCATACGCTGCATTGAAAGTAATTCCGTTTCGTTGAGCTCCTAATTCGGCTGCTGTCCTTTTCCTATTATCAGTAAGTGATGAATCACTCCAACCTTGTGTTCTGCCTAAACTATTCAATAAAGTTTCTTCATGCCGAACCAGATAAAAAGTAGTCACTGTTTTTTTCTTTGGCTTCCAGCTATCATAGGATTTATTATACAATATTTATTTATTTGTATCAAGAAACTTGAACAGGGCAGCGACAAGATGTTGCTTTATATTGTACTCAGTATCCTTGTCGATATTCCCCGATTTCCCATTGTGTTAATAAGCGAAAAAGTAAAGGAAACTGATTTTCCGTTCTGTCCTGCGGCGGGAATTTCCCCTGCCCTTTTCCGGCACTTCCCCTGCGCGGCAGGGCAGGTCATCTCTGCGCGGTTGATATAACCTTTCAGTTAAACTTAAATATCTTCTGGCAGATCTTATATCCCCCCACGGAAATTTTCCGTCCGCTGCGCCCCGGAAGATTCATGGCACTGCCCATAATCCCGTGACGCATCCAGATAAACAGTCCCTTATCCCTGGACTTTAAATACTTCCACAGCTCTTTCTTTTTCTCCAGATTTTCTTCCGTCCCGGAACGGATTAAAAGCACCGAGGAAACCGTGGTAATAATCTCAAGATAGTTGCGCATATACTGATACATGCGCTTCTGTTTTACAAGCTCCTGCTTTCTCTCCACCAGATAATCTATCATAATCTTATTGACCTTAATCTGCTGGTCAATCCGTGAGATCATAATTTCTTCATTGACGGACTGGTCTTCCCTTCCGATATAATAACGGTAAAAATTCACATCCAGATAATACATGTTCTTTACAAAGGGCAGCGGCTCAAACACATAAATATTGTCCACATAGAAAGTGTGTTCCGGCAGATGCAGCCCGCATTCCCAAAGCAGTCTGGTCCGGAAAATAACCGAATGCATCAATATATAATGTCCCTTGGTAAAATGATGGCAGTCTTCCCAGGTAAACAGTTCCTCCCTGGGAAAAATATGACGGTAGTGCATGACCTTTTTGCGCTTTTCCCCCTCTTTCTCGTACACAAAATTGCAGACCAGCATGTCCAGCGTCCGGGCCCCTCCGGCCAGTTCCCGCAGCGTATCCAGCACCTGCAGATAAGCCTCCTTCTTTACCCAGTCATCGCTGTCCACCACTTTGAAATACAGGCCCTTTGCATTCTGCATTCCGGCGTTGACTGCAGACCCGTGACCGCCGTTCTCCTGATGAATGGCCCGGACGATTGTGGGATATCTGCGCGCATAGTCCTCCGCAATTTCGGCAGTTCTGTCCTTTGATCCATCGTTTACAATAAGAATCTCCACATCTTCGCCGCCCACCAGCAGCGATTCCACACATTTTCCCATGTAATTTTCAGAATTATAGCAGGGTATCGCTATTGACAACAGTTTCACGTTCCTTTTCCTCCATTTTCATCATTGATCCCGGGCATTTCCCCACCAGGCCTGATATCCAAATATTTTAAATAGGCGCCGAAAGCCGAGGGAATGGGATAATTTCTTCTGGTGTCTTTGGGTTCAATGTAAAGCCAGTCTCCGGTAAGGTCTGTCCGGCCTTCTGACTCCGGCTGATCCACCCTGACCAGATATCCCTTCATATGCCATTCTTTATGGGTGAAAACATGCTTTGAACGCTCCAGCGGAAGAATCTGTACGGTCTTCAGACCATTTTCCGCCAGATACGCCGCCACTTCCTCTGCCGTCCGGAAGCCTTCCATGGAAGGAAATTCATACATTCCGGCCAACAGCCCCTTATCCGGGCGCTTCCGTATGGCAGTCTTATTACTGTCTTTCACCAGCAGTATGGTTTTATATTCCAGCTTTCTGGGTTTTTTGGCCTGTTTCATGGGGTATTCCTGCTCCCGTCCCGCCTCATGGGCCATACAGACCTTACCCAGCGGACACTCCCCGCACAAGGGGGCGCCATTGGGAATACAGACACATGCCCCGATTTCCATCAGCGCCTGGTTAAAGTCTCCGGGACGGTCCAGGGGTATGACTGCTTTCAGGTCCTCTTCCACCGCCGCCTTCACTTTCCCATCGGACATAAACCTTTCATCCATTCCCAGACGAGAAAGCACGCGCAGTACATTTCCATCCACTGCCGGTACCGGTCTCTGAAAGGCTATGGACGCGATGGCACCTGCCGTATAGCTTCCGATTCCGGTCAGACGGAGCAGTTCCTCATAGGTGTCCGGCATCTTCCCGCCGTATTCCATCTGAATCTGGACAGCCGCCCTCTGCAGATTGCGGACCCGGTTGTAGTAGCCAAGCCCTTCCCAGAGTTTTAACAGCCTGTCCTCCTCTGCCCGGGCCAGGGCAGCAATGTCAGGCAGTTCCCTCATAAAACGCTCAAAATAAGGCTTTACCGCTTCCACCCTGGTCTGCTGCAGCATAATCTCCGACACCCACACCCGGTAAGGAGCCGGATTCTCCCGCCAGGGAAGAATGCGTCTGTTCTTATCATACCATTTTAACAGCAGCTTGGGAACCTCCTCCAGCTTATACTTTCCTGAGTATTTTCTAAATCTTTCATTAATATTATTATCCGGCATGCCTTCCTCATTCATAACAGGTAAATTATTCCTTTCCGCCGAAAGAATCACCGGCACCGGAAGATTCACGGTCATTTTATCCGGTGTCACCCGGCAGTCATATGCCAGGATCTCCACTCCGGCACCCGCAGCCCGGCATAGTGCATCCGCAAATTCGGGATGCGTATCCCTGTTGGGAGTAAAAAACTTTACCTGCTCCATCTGTATTACAAACATCACAAAAACGCGGTAACCTTCCCTCTTTGCCGCGATTAGTTCTTCCACATGTCTGACTGCCCTTTCCGAAGGCGCGTCCGGAAAACGCACCACGCCGTCCTCTTCCAGAGTAACCCCCTTCACTTCCATAAAAATTCTGTCTTTTGCTGTCTCCAGATAAAAATCGAAGCGGGATTTGCCGTATTTTGTCTCAGGCCGGACCATTGTCACATCCTTCAGAAATCCTCCGCTCCGCAGCCATTCTTCCACAGCCTTGTTGGGGGCCTGGGAATCTATATTGATCAGACGATTTCCTTTCTCCACTGCCACCAGGTCATAGGCTGTGGAACGCCCTGGATTTTCACTTTTCTCCAGATAAACGCGGACACCTCTCAGCAGCAGCTCCCTGCATCTTCCGGTATTCTTTACATGTACCGTTTCTGTCCGTATGTCCTCTTTTCCATTATCTTCTATTTCCACTCTGGCCACAAACCGGTTAGGGCGCTCCAGAAAACGCCCCTCCACGATATGTTTATACTCCATATATACCTCTTCCTGACTCTGCAAAGTCAATAAGAACAGGCCTCTGCTAAATCCGCATTACACGGCCTTTCTTTCCCTGCATCAAAGATCCTGCAGGATATATTCCCCCTTCTTTCCCTGCATCAAATGGCCCTGCGGGATATGTTCCCCCTTCTTCCGTAAGGGACCCTTGCCGCCGGAACGGACTGGGCGGCACATGATATATGTACCGGCTGGTCATCAAAAAATATCTGTGCCCCAAAAGCCCTCAGAACATCCTTTTTCTCCAGTCCTCCCAGAAAAAAAGCCTCATCCACCCGCACATTCCATGAACGCATCGTGCGGATCACACGTTCGTGGGCCGGCGCGCTCCTGGAAGTCACCAGGGCGGTTCTTATGGGACAGTTTTCGGTTCCTAGTTCCCGCTGCAAATCCGAAAGTTTTTTCAGAAACCGGGCAAACGGCCCTTCCGCAAGGGGTTCCCTGGCGTGCATCCTCTCGTTTTCCTCAAAGGCGTTCAGCCCTTTCTCCTTGAAAATCCGCTCTGCCTCATCCGCAAAAAGAACCGCGTCCCCGTCAAAAGCAATGCGTATCTGTACTTTTTCCCTATCCCTTGCCGCTATCGCCTGAGCGTCCTGCTGTATGGGAATCACCTGCCCCGGAAAACCGCAAGGCTTATGTTCCGTACAGATGATTCCTGCCGCTATCCCGCTGTCTATGGCACTCTGTACGTCATCCTCATAAGCCGACAGAAACAAATCCGTATGAAAAGCTGTCAGATAAGGCGCCAGGGAAGCTCCGCTTACCAGAACGGAGCGTGTAATATCCAGTCCGTAATGCGCAATGGCATTAAATACACGCAGAGACGAATCCGGACTGTTCCTTGACATGATAATGACCTCTGCCAGCTTTTTTCCTTCCCTGTACTCATTGAGCCCAAGCAACGATTTGACCAGCCCAAAGCCCGGCCCCGGTTTCAAAATATCATGCTCATGTTCTATCTGGTAGCGGCAGTATGCCTCCACACCCTGCTGCTCAAAAATTTCGTTTTCCAGGGTCAGGTCAAACAATGCCCTGGAGGAAACCCCGATTATCATTTTCTGATCTGACCCAAATGCCATATGCCATTCTCCTTTCCATGTCCCGTCCTTTTCCGGCATAAATGTGACAGCATGCCCCCGGCGGCAGATATGTGTACTCTGACAGCCATGGCAGTCCGGTAAAGAAAGATATCAGCGGAGTCTGTTGCACTCATATCTTTCCAGCGTCAGCAGGCAGGCTTTCAACGCCTCATAGCGCTCTTCAATATCACCATCATTGATTTCTATATCGCTGGCGATAGCCATGGTAGTAATCATATCATCCGTGATTCTGTGATGGAGCCCTGCCAGAATATTCAGCTTCTGCTCATAACTGTCGGAATCCAGAAATTCCAGTACCAGCGGGTCAAGATCCGGCTCCTCTTCCTCAGGCAGTTCCCCGGCAGGATCTTCCGGCTCTCTCTCCTGCAAGACAATTGTATCCTCCCCGGACACATTCCCCTTCGTATCTGCCGGGCCGCCATCGGACATCCCCTTCTGCATTGCGGCAGTCATTTCAGACTGCGCATCCGCAGGGACACCGCGACCGCTCTCCCAGGGGACTGCCCCTCCCGTCTCCTCCTTCTGCCGTTCGGCATCCGGCCCCTGCAGTTCAAAGCGAAACTCCTGCACGGCGTCAGGATACTTTTTCGGATCCACTCTCTCGGTAAACATGCCAAGGGGTCTGGCATATGTCCTGAAATCGCCGTACAGCGCCTGGTAAATCACAAGCTCTTCCCCCGTCTCGGTATGTTCCGCAATGGCTGTTATCTGATACAGGGTCCCTTTAAAATGTTTATAAATTTCATGTGGCTTTGGGATAAATGACATCTCTGTGATACTCCTTTCTGCCCGTCTCTTCCATATTGACCGGTTTCCTGCCCTGACTGCATAAGGAAGAACCCGGGGAATGATGCCGCAAAACGGCCCTTCCATATATGTTCCGGCGCACGCACTCTTTTACATAAAGAAAGTATACCCTTGTTTTCCAAAAATGTCATGCAATTTCTGTCATTGATTTATTAAAAATTCATGCCGGAAGCTGCAGTCCTCATCTTCAAAGACAATCCCCTCCAGTCGTTCCATAAGCATGGTCCGGTTTTCCTGACACATCTTATCGATCTTCCCGTGATGTACCGTAAGCGTGTACACCCTGCTGCCATCCGTGTCAACCACTCTCGTAAGCATGACCCCGCTGTGGACAAAGCCCTCCCCGTCCAGAAAATCCTTCACGTCCTGCACCAGTGTTTTCTCTTTTTCCCTATAATAACCTTCCATCTCCTGCACGCTCAGATTCGTCCTGCTCATCACGGTTCCCGCACAGAAATAAACCGAAATTAATGTCAGAATCAGCATAGCCGCCACAGATCTGTCTCTTTCCCTCTTTCTTCTCATCTCAGCCCTCCTCCAAAAAGAACAAATGTTCTTAATCCAGAATAAAACATTTGTTCTGTTTTGTCAACCACTTTGTGCAGAAATGATATCATTTTTTAAGTCCCATAAAACGCTCTCAAAAAACCGCTATGAAAAACAACTCCCTTTTCGGAATTGTGTACCCGCCGAAAACGAGTCTGTAAATATGCATTGCGGATGGCAGGCAAATACTTTATAATGAAATATATAAAATCAGAAATTTACGGAGGTATTCATTTATGGGTAAAACATTTGCAGAAATGGAGGAAATGTACAGAGAGGTTGTGAAAAGATTCCAAAAGATTGAGTTGCGGGAGTGGAAAGCAGAAGGCGCCATGATTGAATTGGCAAAGCAGGTCGGTGAATTGTCAAAACAGGTTATGATAAAAGAAAAATATTATGCTTTACAAGGGGAAGTGCCGGATGTTGACGGGTGTTTGGGCAATGAGATGGCGGATGTAATCGCACAGATTATGAGATTAGCTGATTATTACAAAATTGATTTGGAAAAAGCTTTCATTGAGGCAAGGGAAGATGAAGACAGATACTTAAAGTCAAGAGGTGTCTGAATTTTATTCCCGCGAGCAATGAGGAAAATGGACATGAAAGCCAATTTTTAATTGGCTTGCTAAATTTTATTTAGCATGCGAAATTTTATTTGGCTTGCCACTTTCTAATTGGCTTGCGAATTTATATTTGGCTTGCCACTTTCTAATTGGCATGCGAAATTTTATTTGGCATGCTAATTTCTAATTGGCATGCTAATGCCGCGAGGGTCAAATACCAAAGTGTCCTTTGAACGCTTTCTGTTCTGCATCGTTGCAAGTTTGATACCCCGTTGCCTGCAGCGGGGTCTTTGATTGTGCAGGCCCGGAAACAGACTGGCGCCTGACAGTCAAAAACCCTCCTTGCGCATTCCCGGCAGCATGTCCCGCGCCGCCCGCCGGAGCAGGGAAAAAGCGGAACATCCGCCCGGAAATGTGGGGCGCAAAAAGCCATGTCGGAAGGCACCGGAAGAATACTTGTGGAAAAACCGATTCCCGAAAGGTGGCTTTTCCGGCAGAAAAGCACCTGAAAACCGGCCCGGATGCGTCATCTGGCCTGCAAAACAGTCCGGCCTGTCAGGGCCATCGTTTTAGTCATTGGGATAAAAAATCATGTCATAAAATGTACATAATTCATCCGACACATTCAGATATTCATGGGAAATATCAGCCCGGAAACGCAGGGACTGCCGTTTCGTCAGGGTTATTTCCTCTTCGCCCACGATCACTTTCAATGTGCCGTTTATCAGAAATATGTATTTCTCCACTCCTCTTCTCTGGGTTTCCGACCGCTGTCTGATACCCGAATCAAATTCCAGGTAAAATACTTCCACATTCCTCACCGGATCAAAAGGATACAGCGGATATGCCCGCATTCCCTCGTTTTCATTTGTGATCCAGCCCTCCTCTTCCACCTCTGCAACCTGAAATTCGGCCTCCTGCTGTTTGCAGAAAAACGACAAGGGAATTTTCAGTCCTGTGGAAATCTTCCACAGTGTATTGATGGTAGGTGAGGACTGTCCTCTCTCTATCTGTCCCAGTATGGGCTTGCTGACTCCTGTGAGCTTTGCCACATCATCCAGTGTCATCTGTCTGATATTACGTATTTCTTTTAAACGTTCCCCGATTCTCAATGAAATATGTTCCATAATTCTGTCCTCTGTATATTTTTATGTCCCATAAAATGTCATAACATATCCCATGTCACATCTTACTATATCTTAAGTAGCTTAGTCTGGAAGCCGTTCACAATAGGTATTATTTTTCAAACAACTGCCCTTTTTTCCCGTCGGCCCAGACTACCCTGTTGCGGCCATACTTCTTTGCGTCATATAACATTGTGTCCGCAATCTTTAAGTATGCGTCATAGGCATTTACCGCCTGGGGTATGGCCGTGACGCCCCCAATGCTGACCGTAACCCATTCCGACACGGATGGCGCGTGAGGAATGTGGAGTTCTTCAATGGCCTGACGGATTTTTTTCACATGTTCAAATGCTTTCTCCGTACTGTCCCCCATGAGAAACGCCACAAATTCCTCTCCCCCGTACCGGGCAAAAAAGTCCGTGGTGCGCTGCAGGCACGAGGATATCGTCTTTGCCACATCCACAATAACCCGGTCCCCTGCCGGATGCCCGAAAGTGTCATTATATGACTTGAAATGATCAATGTCTATCATGCAGATGGAGAAAGGAACCCTCAGACGGACAGCCTCGTTCCATTTCAAGGCGCTGCAACGGTCATGCTCCCTCCGGTTTGCGATTCCGGTCAGCTGGTCGATCCTGGACTGATACTCGATCTGCCTCCGGTAATTGTAAAGCTTGATGTGCGTGTTGACCCTGGCTTTTACAATCATAGGGCTGAACGGCTTGGTGATATAATCCACCGCTCCCAGCGTGAGACCGTGCTGCTCATTCTGAATGTCGGAAAGGCTGGTGATCAGAATAACCGGTACACTCTGGGTAATGATTTCCTCCTGCAGCTTTTTCAGCAATGTAAAGCCATCCATGCCCGGCATGACCACATCCAGCAAAATCAGGGAAAATTTTTCGGTACTTGCATAATGAAGTCCATCTTCCGCCGTCTGCGCAATGGTGATGTCGTACATGTCACCCAAAATCGTTTTCAAATAAGCTGCCTGCAGGGAGCTGTCGTCAACTATCAATATTTTTTCCATATCTACACTCCTTGTCCGATGTGCCGGACTCATTTTTCGACATTTATATACATATTATTTTATCTTATGAAATTTTTCTCTGCCCGTTCCTTCCAATATCGAGAGTAAATATTTATTTACTTTTTTGTAAAAACAAACCGCCCTCCAGCGGTACGTTTTCATGATTGTTTTTCTTCTTCGTGGTTATCTGTCTGCAGATAACCGCTCAGCCCCATGCTCAGCAGCCGGAATATGGTATCCTCCGTCTCCTGATTGTCCGGAATCACACCCTCCACCACATATTTTGCATACAGCACGGTAGAAGTAAGCACATGAAGCCATAAGAGATCCTGGTTGATACAGATCAGACCGGGGAACTCCTTCCGAAAAACACGCACTATCTCCACAAACGCATCAAAATAATTCACAACCCGTTTTCTGTCATACTCCGGAAAAAAGGCACTGTCCCGGAACCGATGATAAAAAATGGTCTCGTCCGGATGCGTTACCCAGAAACGAAAATAGGGCTGCCATAGACTTTTTATGGCTTTCACAGGATCCGCAAACATGACCAGGGGGTTGAAATTCAGATGCTCAAAAATTGCTGCCGCCTGTCTGTCCACATAAGTAAAACATGCCGTCAGCAGCTGGTCCTTACTCTCAAAGTAACGGTAAATTACTCCCGGCGAAATCCCCGCCAGATCACTGACATTCTGGATACGCACACCTTCCAGCCCATACTGGCGCACGGCTTTCATGGCAGCGGAAATGATTCGGTTTTTGGTATCATCCAGATGGATCACTTCCTCCCAAAAAATTCAATATTTATGTCTGTTAATTATACACAATTTACCTCTCTTGTCAATACCCCCTGCCCGAAAAGGAAAGCTTCCCGAAACACCTCCCTATAACAGTTCCGGCAGAACACTGAACGGTTACAGGCGTAACCTATCAGAATGGGTTTTTGCCTTTGGAAAATCTAAACAGAATTTTATAAATAAATGGTTGACAGTAATATTTTGTTTTTGATTTGATTTTTTTCTATTGTTTTTTCAGAATGTTTCCATTATAATAAAAGTGAAATGCAGTTGTCAGCATTATCTTTTTTAACATTATAATGATTACTTGAAAATACAAAAGAGGATAGAACGATGCTTTTTAACTCCTTTTCGTATGCAGTTTTTCTGCCCATTGTTTTCATATTATACTGGATAGTGCCAAAACGCTTCCAATGGTTTATACTCCTTGTTTCCAGTTATTATTTTTATATGAGCTGGAATGCAAAATATGTATTCCTGATTCTGCTTATCACATTTATCTCCTATGGGACGGCCCTTCTGGTGGAAAAGACCGGTGAACCGAAGAAAAAAAAATTTTTTCTGGTTCTTGCCGTGGTGTCAAGCCTTTCCATTTTGTTTCTGTTCAAATATTACAATTTCCTGGCAGTCAGTATATCCGGTGCCGCCGGATTATTTTCCGTTCAAATGGATCCCCTTCTGATCAAGGTGATCCTTCCTGTGGGAATCTCATTTTATGTCTTCCAGACCATCAGTTATGTAACCGATGTATACCGCGGTCAGGTACCGGCAGAGAGACATTTTGGAAAATATGCCACATTTGTGGCCTTTTTTCCTCAGCTGGTGGCCGGCCCCATCGAGAGAACTTCCAGCCTGATGCCCCAAATCAAAGAACATCACTCTTTTTCCTATGACCAGGCTTCCTACGGCTTAAAGCTTATGGCATGGGGCTTTTTCAAAAAACTTGTCATTGCGGATACTTTTGCTTCTTATTCCGATAAAATTTACAATAATGTCACCCTTTTCCAGGGTTTTTCCCTGTGTCTGGCAACCTTTTTCTTTACCGTACAGATTTACTGTGACTTCTCCGGCTATTCCGACATCGCCCTGGGCACCGCCAGACTGTTTGGAATCGAACTGATGCAGAATTTCAAAAGCCCTTACTTTTCGGGCAGTATCAGGGAGTTCTGGAGTAAATGGCATATCTCCCTTTCCACATGGTTCAAAGATTATGTTTATATTCCCCTGGGGGGAAACCGGGTTTCCAAATGGCGTCACAGATGGAATCTGCTGGCTACTTTTATGGTGAGCGGACTCTGGCACGGGGCCAACTGGACTTTTGTGATCTGGGGAGCCGTGCACGGTCTCGCCCAGGTGGCAGAAGATGCCCTTTCAGGGAATTCCCTTTCAAAGCAGGAAAAAAGAAACGGCCGAAAACATTATGCCGCAGTCATTCCGGTCTTCCTTTTCGTGTCTTTTGCCTGGATTTTTTTCCGCGCCGCCACGCTGAATGACGCATGGTACATCATCACAAATGCCTTCACCGGCATTTCGTCCCCCCTCACCTATTTGGCGGAAGGCATAGCCGTATTTGAGCTGGGAAAAAGAGGCCTCCTGTTCTGTGCCATTGTGCTGTTCCTGCTGGGTTCCTATGATTTTGCCTCTGAAAAAAAGGATGTGATCGCCTGGGTGGGAAGCCAGAAACTTGTCATCCGGTGGATGATCTATATGCTGCTGGTCTGGGGAATCATTTTCTTTACGCCCACCACCAGCGGAAAAGAATTTATTTATTTCCAGTTTTAAGTCTGAAAGGAAGGAACGACATGAAAAAATTTGTTGAAAAGGTATGTATTTTTCTGGGACTTATGACCACAACCGCCGTTACATTTGTACTTGTCAATGTATACATAGTGGGAAATCAGTATTCGACAAATTATCAGGCATCCATGATCGACAAGATCGCAAGACTGGAGTCCATCGAAGGCCCCAAGATTATTCTGGTGGGAAACTCAAACATTGCCTTCGGCATTGATTCCCAGGAACTGGAAGACGCCATGGGAATGCCGGTGGTAAACCTGGGGCTCAATGTTGCGCTGAACAATTCCTTTCATGAGCAGATGGCAACCCTCAACGTGGGAGAAGGTGACATTGTGGTCATCTGCCATACAAATTATGATGACGACGATACCATCGGAAGCGCTTCCGTGGCATGGATCACATTGGAAAAGCACTGGGAACTGTGGTCTGTCCTGCGGGAAAAAGACTATCTTGACATGCTGGTTTCCGCCCCCAGATATCTGAAAGAATCCACACTTTTGTGGCTGCGCCACCTGGGAAATCAGGAGATAGACAGCTGCTATTCCAGAACGGCGTTTAATCAGTACGGGGATATCTCCTACCGGCCGGATTCCGATCTGGATGTCTATGAAAATATGTTCCGGCCCGGAGTCGTGGCGGTTCCGGAGATCGGCCAGGCCTGCATTGACCGCCTGAACCAGTACATTCATGACATAGAAGAGAGGGGCGCTTCCATCGTGGTGGCAGGTTTCCCCATTCCCGACGGGGAATACACCCCCTCACCGGAGGACTATGAGATTTTCCAGAACTCCCTGAATGAGCTTCTTGACTGTGCTTTCATATCAAACTGCCGGGATTATTACTTTCCTTATGAGTATTTTTACAATACCTCCCTTCATCTGTCGGAAGAAGGGGCAAAAGTCCGCACCCGGCAGTTGATTCAGGATCTGCAGCGCTGGATGTCCCAAACCCTCACCGTGGAAGAATGAATGCACAAAATTATGGAATGCATGGTCCGCGTACAGCTGAATCTCCATGGGAACGACAAGTCACACCGCACTGTCACTCCAGTTCCGCCACCGCATCCGTGATAAATTTGTCTGCCGTGATTTTCCATTCTTCCACCATGACCAGTCCTGTCTTGCGGGCCTGCTCGGCAAACCGCCGGATCCGCTGGATTTTTTCCTCCCGGTTACCGTATTTCAGGACGATTCCCGCATAATAAACCGGCATGGCGGCGGTGTTCACCCTAAACTGCACCTCCCTGTCGCTTTCGGTCAGGGAGATTGCCTGCTCAAACAAAGCCTCATACTGTCGGAAAACTTCCTCCCTCATCCAGGTATCCCCGGCGTCCAGAGGGCCGCCGAAAATATTCAGCGCCCCTCCCGCTTTTTCCATTTCATCATGTAATAAGTCAATATACTGCAGGATAAGCGGCCCTGCCTGCTTGTAATAACCGTTCAGGAAATCTGTCAGAATCTCTCTCTCATCCGCGTAAGGATCCCACATTAGTTTGGCCAGCAGATACCCCCTCAGCTCATGAAATTCTCCCCCGATTTCCCGATTGCACTGGCTGAACAAGGAACGGACATTATTTTCCACAAAAAACCGGATATTGGGGCCCAGCACCCGCAGATTCGGAAAGGGGCTCACCAGGTTCCGGAACTGAATACAATAGTCCCACAAAAAGACATTGCTGCAGATTTCCTTCCAGTCCAGCAGTTCCTGACGGGAACCGGCGGACTTCTCATCCGAAGCAATGGGAAGCCCCCTGTTTGCCTCAATGTTGCACAGCATTATGTGAACATTCTGCTCTGGCCGGGTAATGGCAGGAGCCTTTCTCGTATACCAGTATGCCAGGGTTGATATCACTTTGTCCGGAAACTGTCCGGCAATACGGTTCACAAAATTCAGGACGGATCCCATGGGGGAACCATCCCTCTCGTTCATCTTCCTGCATTTATCACACTGGCAGTAGGCCCCGTTATCATTCTGGGAGACAGACCAGTATCTCGCTTCCGGTTTCTTCTCCATATGCTTTTTCAGATTACGCAGGACGATCTCAAACACATCCGGGTGGGACAGGCAAAGCTGTGCTTTCTCTCCCACTCTTCTGCCCTCATGCAGCGAAAAATATTCTGGATGTGTTTCAAAATATTCCTCCGGCGGGCAGAGGGTATAAAAGGAATGGCACCAGAATCCCCAGTTCTCATCCCGTCTGGAACCGGGCGTGATCTTATGCTTTTCCGCAAATGCCGGATCCCCGTAATCCCGGTAAAGAATTTCCCGGTATTCCAGAACGGGCGAAAACCGGTATTCCTCAAAGCATACGGTCAAATTGGCATCAAAGGGGACAAATTCACAGGCCCGGGAATAATATCGGCACCCCGCCACTCTCTCCAGCCAGTCATATACGGCATACACCATAGACTGTTCATTTTCTGCCTCTATTACGATATCTTTGTCGAAAATGCGATAGGAAAAACCGTCTTTTCCATGCTCCCCGTATTTCAATACAATACTGGGGTCTACAGTGGAGGTCTCCTGAATCCGGAACACTGCATCCGTGATTTTCCCCAGATATTCCGCCAAAATCTCCGCTCCCCGATGATACGCCCTGGCCACGATAACCACATTGGCCTTTTTGTTTTCCGCGATGCACACAGGCTTACATAAATTCATTTCAGCCATCTCCTTTTCCTGCTTCCACTATTTTATACTCACGAGCAAAAACATTTGCCAGTTGAAATTTTATAACGAGTGAGCGCTTCCGGGATGTAGAACAGAAAATGGCATATGAATGCGCTCACGAGTATACAAACCGGGTCTGCTCTCACCCGCAAATCCATTCTAACATCAACAGGAAAACATGGCAAGCCATTTCCGTCCTCCCGCAGCTATCCAATCGGGTACAGGCATTTTATCTTACCTGTTGGAATGTGCCTGCAAAAAGTCCCACTTTTTTACAATCAATAAACCCTCCCATTTTTCATGCTTTGTATATTGAAAAATATAACTGCATATGCTATAATGCCGATAGGCAGAAAGAGAGTGCTAGTCCATGAGGACAAAGAACGAATCCCCCAACCGTGTTGCAGCACAGTCGGGGGATTCTTCTTTTCTTTTTACAGTGGCAAAGCACCCACCAGGCTATTTGTTACCCTTGTCGTTCCTGTCCAGCCATTTGCAGATCAAGCGGCAGACCAGACCTGCCGGCATCGGATTGTTTCCCGGATTTCCGGGGCTTTTCATAAGGCTCTGTCAGCCGGAATTGCCGGATTCTATACCACGGGTTTCCCATCAACATGGATGGTTTCTCACTCCTGCATGACCATACACTCACCGGAACTGTTTTGCTTCTCCCACCGTGTATGTTCATCAAATTCCGCCTGACTATATTTTTCAATGCCGGTCAGCGTTCCATTTCCGGAGGCATCCGGGTGAGCATAGTCGCGCACTGTATAAATGTCTATTGTGCCGTTTACGCTCCACGAATTACGAAGGGTGCCGCGGAAATTTCCGCCGGTCAGGTCCTCGCCGTTGGATGTCAGCACATCCTGAAAGTACCGCACCTTTTCGCCGTTGAAATACCATTGGTCCTTTTTCACATCATAGGTAAGGCCAAACGTCTCATATTCCTCTGCCATGTCTTCCAGTTCCTCTGCGGAGGGCGGATCACCGGCCATGGAGACGACGGGCGGCGGATTTTTGAGTGCCTCAATGTCACGGGCGGCAAATTCTTCCTCCGAGAATGCCTTTACCCCAATCAACTCTCCGCCCGGATCGTAGGAACCGTCCCCGGAGCGGTCAATGTGGGTGAAGTCACGGACCGCATACACATCAACCACACCCTTTTCGTTGAAATAGTCGTTTCCGGCCTGCGCCCCTTCCTCCACGGTATAGTAGTCCTCAAACCACCGCACAGCTTTGCCCTGATATTGCAATTCTTTTTTGCTGCTGTTGTAGGTCAGGCCGAACTGCTCATAGGGCTGAAACAGTTCTTCATCGGAAATTTCGTCGGAAGGGTCATGATCTTCCGCAAATGCATCCGCAATCCGGGCGGATGTGCTTTCCGACTGCCCGGATGCCGTTCCGCCCCCGAATGCCGCCGGGGTACCGCACCCGGCCAGGCATCCCACAAGCAGTACCCCTCCAAGGACCGACGCCAGCAGCTTCTTTTTGTTCATTTTGTTCCTTTTGTTCATTTTGTTTGTTTTGTTCTTTTTATTCATTTAGATAACACCATCCTTTCTTTGAGTGTATCTAAAGAATACCACCCCCGTTTGTGATACATGTGGGATTTGTTTGTGATTTCTGTGTTGTTTATGTTTCAGATCATAAAGGAAAACCTTACCCCGGCCTGTGTATTGCAGACCGTACATTGGCTTCCATGCTGATGCAGTACCTCCTGCACAATATACAATCCAAGCCCGCTTCCGCCTGTTTTCCGGCTTCTGGACTGTTCCACACGATAAAACGGGTCAAACAGTCTGGGCAGACTGTCCTCCGGAATATGCGCCCCTGTGTTTTCAACAGAAAATTCCATCTGTTCCCGTTTCATCTGTTCCTGTTTCATCCGGACGGAGATGCGAATGGAGGCTCCCTGGGAGGAATACTTGATTGCGTTTCCCATCAGGTTTGAAAACACTTTCTCCATCAACAGTTTGTTTCCGCTTATAAGAGCGGAGGGCGGAGCATCCAGTTGTATTTGCAGGTCCTTCCCGGCAATCAAATCTTCGGTTTCGCTTAAATAGGATTTGATAACCTGAACGCAGTCCAGACGGTCTTTTTTGAAATCCGTGCCCGCAGTTTCCAGTC
>OFFT01001003.1_pt1 | contig 18114 bp, 9 predicted proteins | sample 1521581 | NCBI WGS metagenome assembly OFFT01 (sample SAMEA3504084, study PRJEB24116) | mouse gut metagenome | biome: mouse gut; feature: mouse-associated habitat; material: faeces | place: Denmark | collected 2011
ATATACGGAACTGGGCAGCGGGTTTAAAATCGCCATGCGGGATCTGGAAATCCGCGGCGCGGGCAACCTGCTCGGCGCAGAGCAGCACGGGCACATGCAGGCCGTGGGGTATGATCTTTACTGCAAGCTGTTAAATGAAGCGGTCAAGCAGGCAAAGGGCATAGAAACCGGGGAGCGTTTTGAAACGGCGGTAGATGTGGACGTGGATGCGTTTATCCCGGCTTCCTTTGTCCCGAACGAGGCGCAGAAGCTGGATTTATACAAACGGATTGCGGGGATCGAAAACCGGGAGGAAAAGGAACTGATTTTAGAGGAGCTGATCGACCGGTTCGGGGATCCGCCCAAGCCGGTGGAAAACCTTCTGATGCTGGCGGAGTACAAGGCATGGGCGCACCGCTGCTATTTTACGGAGATTGCGCAGAAGGGGGACGAGGTGCGGTTTACGCTGTTTGAACGCGCAAAGGCGGATCCGGCGAAGATTCCGGAATTTGTCGCGTCGTTCGGCGGAAAGGTGAAGTTTTATGCGGATCGGAAAGCGCCCTGTTTTGTATATTTCCTGAAATTAAATTCCAAACAGAAGGAGAGCGCGGCGGAGGCGGTTGAGCAGGTGCTTTTAAAGGCGGAGGAAACGTTATGCGCGCGCCCTGACATAGCCGCAGGAAAGCTTCCGCAGTGAAGCGGAAAGGCGGAACCCTTACCAAAAGTTTTGAAAAAATCGTGAAAAATCTTGCGGTGCGTGAAAAAAAGCACTATAATAGTGAGAACGACCGGCTTGCTAAAGATACGCCGGATATTTTAGGAGGAACATATGAGGAGTAAAAAAGTAACAGCGATGCTGCTGACAGGGGCAGTTTTGATGGGTTTATCGGCAAGTGGATGCGGCAATCAGATCTCGGATGCGGCAGAGTTTGCAACCATCGGGGATACGACGATTACAATGGGTGTTGCGAATCTTTTTGCAAAATACCAGCAGGCAGTTTATGATTCCTATTATATGGCATATTTCGGTGAAGATATGTGGAACAACGATTTGTACGGCAGCGGTAAGACAATGGCGGAGGACGTGAAAGAAAGCGTTGTGGAATCGCTGCAGGATATGTATACATTAAAAGCGCATATGAGCGATTATGAAATTTCTTTGAGTGAAGAAGAGGAAGCGGCCATTGCGGCGGCGGCAGATGAGTTTGTGGCCGCCAATTCCAAAGAGGCGATCCGTCAGATTGGAGCGGAGAACAGGGAAAACCTTTTAGAAATGCTGCGCCTGCAGACCATCCAGAAGAAGATGCACGACCGGATTATCCAGGATGCCGATACGACGGTGACCGATGAAGAAGCCGCGCAGAGGACATTCAGCTACGTAACGGTTGCCCCGGATCATACGCATGATGAAGAAGGCGAAGACGCGGAGCATCCGGAAGAGGAGTTGCAGGAACTGAAAGCCAAAGCGGATGCGATTGCGGCGGCCGAAGATTTTGACGCGGCGGTAACGGACGCAGGGCTTACGGCAAGTACGGCGTCTTACGGTTCCGCAGCGGATGAAGGCAGCAGCTTTGACGCTTCGGTACTCGAAGCTGCGGACGCTCTCAAAGAAGGAGAGGTTTCGCAGACAATTGAGGTAGACGGCACTTATTATGTGCTGCGGTTAGACAGCGAGCATGACGAAGAAGCGACGGAGAACAAGAAACAGGAACTGATTTCACAGAAACAGGAAGATCATTACAATGATATATTAGACGGCTGGAAGGAAGCGGAAGACATGGCTTTTAAGCTGAACGAAGAGGAGTGGGCAAAAGTTGTGTTTGACGACAGGTTTAAGGCTCCGGAAGCCGAGACTGAAACAAGTACGGAGTCGGTAGACGCGGCGGATACGGAAAGCGAAGCCGGAACAGAAGCGCCGGCAGATACGGAAAGCGAAGCAGGAACGGAAGCGCCGGCAGACACGCAGGAGGCTGCGGGTACCGAAAGCGAAGCCGGGACAGAAAGTGAATAGACATAAATTCTGATTTTATGCTGCATACGGGGATGGCAGGCAGCCATACCCGTTTTGCAGCATTTTTGGACAAAGGAGGGACGTTTTGAAACAGCTTTTGGCCTATTTGAAGGATTATAAAAAGGAATGTATTTTAGCGCCTCTGTTTAAAATGCTGGAGGCTATTTTTGAACTTCTGGTTCCGCTTGTTATGGCTGGCGTAATTGACAAGGGGATTGCAGAAGGGGACGTTGGCTACATTATAAAAATGTGCCTGGTCATGGTGTTCCTCGGGGCTGTGGGACTTATCAGTTCCGTTACGGCGCAGTATTTTTCGGCAAAAGCAGCCGCGGGCTTTGGGACAAAGGTACGCCACGCCCTGTTTTCCCATATCGGGGCGCTGTCCTTTACAAATCTTGATAAAATCGGTTCGTCAACGCTGATTACGCGGATGACCAGCGATATAAACCAAGCCCAGAACGGCGTCAACATGGCTCTGCGCTTGTTTCTGCGGTCGCCGTTTATTGTGTTTGGGGCAATGGTAATGGCGTTTACAATTGACGTGTCTTCCGCCCTGATTTTTGCGGCGGCAATCCCGGCGCTATCGCTTGTCGTGTTCGGCGTGATGCGCGCCACTATCCCGCTGTACAAAAAAGTGCAGGGCAGGCTTGACGCGGTTACGCTTCTTACGCGTGAAAACTTAACCGGAGTGCGCGTTATCCGCGCGTTCCATCTGGAAGAAGAGGAAACGGCCCAATTTAAAGAGCGCAACGACGGGCTTGCCGCAATGCAGATGTTTGTGGGAAAAATTTCAGGGCTTATGAACCCGGTTACATTTGTTCTGATCAACGGAGCAACGGCGTACCTGATCTATACCGGCGCGCTGAAAGTGGACGGAGGCGTGATAACGCAGGGGGAAGTTGTGGCCTTGGTCAATTATATGGGGCAGATCCTGGCGGAACTGATTAAATTTGCCAATTTAATTGTGACCATGACGAAAGCGGCCGCCTGTGCAAACCGTATCCAGGGCGTTTTGGAAATCCCGCAGGGCGAACGGGAAATCGCATACGAAAAAACAGAACAGCCGCCTGCAGAGGAAGACGAAATGGTTGTTTTTTCCCATGTCGGGCTTACGTATGAGCATGCCGGGGCAGAGTCCCTTTCCGATATCAGCTTTACGGCGAAACGCGGCGAAACGATTGGCATTATCGGGGGAACAGGCTCGGGCAAATCGTCTCTTGTACACTTAATTCCCGGTTTTTATCCGCATACCGCGGGCGGCATACGCATTGGCGGCAGGGATATTACTTCCTATACAAAAGAAGAACTGCGGGCAAAGGTGGGCGTCGTCCTCCAGAAACCGGTTCTTTTTGCAGGGACGGTGCGCGAAAATCTTTGCTGGGGCAGGGAAGGGGCTACGGATGACGAGTTAAAGGAAGCTCTTCTGACCGCGCAGGCATGGGACGTTGTACAAAAAAAAGAAGGCGGGCTAAACGAGCCGGTTGCCCAGGGGGGCAGGAATTTTTCCGGCGGCCAGAAGCAGCGGCTTACGATTGCGAGGGCGCTTGTAAAAAAGCCGGATATTTTGATTTTGGACGACAGCGCCTCCGCGCTGGACTACGCCACGGACGCGGCGTTAAGGAACGCGATTGCAGGCATGAAAGAACGCCCTACGGTCTTTATCGTTTCGCAGCGCGCTTCATCGATTTTGCACGCGGATAAAATTTTAGTGCTTGACGACGGGGAATTGGCGGGGGTGGGAACACATGAAGAGCTGCTTGGGCGCTGCGGCGTTTACCAGGAGATTTATGATTCCCAGTACCGGCAAAAAGATCAGAAAGGAGAAATAAGCCATGCCCAATCCTAAGGAGAAACAGGTTGTCGTTCTGAAAAAGCTGTTTTGTTATATCCGAAACTATACGCCTTTGGTTATCCTGTCGCTGCTGTTTGCGGCGGCGTCCGCAGCGCTGGCGTTGTATGTGCCGATTTTGACCGGACGTGCGATAGACTGTATTTTGGGGCCGCGCAATGTGGATTTTGCCGGGATATTTCATATTTTATTTCAAATGGGGCTTGTCGTTTTGGTCACGGCGGCGGCGCAGTGGCTTTTAAATATCTGCAACAATCGTATTACCTACCAGGTTGTCCGCGACCTGCGCGTGGATGCGTTTGAAAAAATAGAAATCCTGCCGCTTAAGTATCTGGACGCGCATTCGCACGGGGAACTGGTCAGCCGTGTGATTTCAGACGCGGATCAGGTGGCGGACGGCCTGTTAATGGGGTTTACGCAATTGTTTACCGGGGTGATTACCATTATCGGCACGCTGCTTTTTATGGTAAGCATCCAGTATAAAATCGCTCTTGTCGTTATCTGTATTACCCCGGTTTCACTCTTTGTGGCGGCTTTTATTTCCAAACGGACGTTTTCCATGTTTAAGCTGCAATCGGAAACCAGGGGGGAACAGACCGACCTGGTCGAAGAAATGGTTGCAAACCAGAAAGTCGTGCAGGCGTTCGGGCGGGAAGAAAAGACGCTTGCGCAGTTTGACGAAATAAACGAAAGACTGGAAAAATGCTCGTTAAAAGCCACGTTCTTTTCTTCGCTGACCAATCCATGCACCCGGTTTGTCAATAGCTTAGTCTATACCGGCGTGGGGATTTTCGGCGCCATATCTGCAGTTATGGGAGGAATCAGCGTGGGGCAGCTTGCGAGTTTTTTAAGCTATGCCAACCAGTATACGAAGCCGTTTAATGAAATTTCCGGCGTAGTGACAGAACTGCAGAATGCGCTTGCCTGTGCGGGACGCATTCTGGAATTGATTGAAGAAACGCCGCAGCCCGCGGAGGACGCGGGCGCGGTAAGGCTTACGGACGCTTCGGGGGAGGTTTTACTGGAGCATGTGGATTTTTCCTACGCGAAAGGGCAGCGCCTGATCGAAGATTTCAATCTGGCCGTAAAACCGGGGCAGCGGGTAGCTATCGTGGGGCCGACTGGTTGCGGCAAGACAACGTTAATCAATCTGCTGATGCGGTTTTATGATGTGGACGCAGGAGATATCCGGGTAGACGGGACAGATATCCGGCATATGACGCGGGAGAGCCTGCGCTCCTCTTACGGTATGGTGCTGCAGGAAACATGGCTTCGGGAAGGCACCATCTTAGAAAATATCCGGATGGGAATGCAGGGGGCGGGCCGTGAGGATGTGATAGAAGCGGCCAAGGCGTCCCATGCGCACAGTTTTATCAAACGGCTGCGGGACGGTTATGATACAGTCGTTACGGAAGAAGGCGGCGGGCTTTCCCAGGGACAGAAGCAGCTTTTGTGTATTGCAAGGGTAATGCTTAGTCTTCCGCCGATGTTAATATTAGACGAGGCGACTTCTTCGATTGACACCAGAACAGAGCAGAAAATCCAGAATGCATTTGCCAAAATGATGCAGGGACGCACCAGTTTTATTGTAGCGCACCGGCTTTCCACGATAAAAGAGGCGGATATTATTCTTGTCATGAAGGACGGGCATATTTTGGAACAGGGAAATCACAAAACACTGCTTGCCAAAAACGGATTTTATGCTACACTGTATAAAAGCCAGTTTGTAAACGTACAAAAAGGATGCCAGGAATAGGAAGGTATGGTTTTGGCACAAACTGCAGATACTGTAATCAAGCGGCGCGGGGGCTTTGATCCGCTAGGATCAGAGGCCGGCTGCCCCGCTTTTCGACGGGGTAACAAAAGATAAGAATCTGAATATAATAGTAAGAAGAAAAATCGAAAAAAAACCGCCCTGCCAAATATTACCGAAATATTACACTTATTACATATGCAGAAAAATCTTGACAAATGAAAGATTTGGTAAGTATAATTAATGTTTGTATGTAAGGGTTTATTTGGAAAGAGGAACGATTTGTAGAGTTTGATATAGAGGTGCAATATATGGAACAGTATATTATTAAAGGCGGCAATCCGCTGGTGGGCGAAGTAGAGATTGGCGGAGCGAAAAACGCGGCGCTTGCGATACTTGCAACGGCGATTATGACAGACGAGACTGTTACAATAGAAAATCTTCCGAATGTGTGCGATATCAATGTCATGTTAGACGCCATTGGGGGTATTGGCGGTATCGTAGACAGGACGGACGATCATACGGTAAAAATCAACGGTTCCAGGATACGTGATCTGAGCGTAGATTATGAATATATCAAAAAAATCAGGGCGTCTTATTACCTCTTGGGCGCCCTGCTTGGGAAATATAAGCGGGCTGAAGTAGCTCTGCCCGGCGGCTGCGATATTGGAAGCAGGCCGATTGACCTGCATTTAAAGGGATTCCGCGCGCTTGGCGCACAGGTGGATATCCGGCATGGCCTGATTTCAGCGGAAGCGGAGCAGTTAAAAGGCACGCATATTTACCTGGATAAGGTATCGGTCGGCGCGACCATTAATATCATGATGGCGGCCGCCATGGCCGAAGGCAAGACGACGATAGAAAACGCGGCGAAAGAGCCTCATGTGGTGGATGTGGCAAACTGCTTAAACAGCATGGGAGCGAATATCCGCGGAGCCGGTACGGATGTAATCCGGATTTCGGGCGTGGAACGCCTGCACAAGACGGTTTATTCTATTATTCCGGATCAGATTGAAGCGGGGACGTTTATGTTTGCGGCTGCAGCGACCAGAGGGGACGTTACGGTCAAGAACGTGATTCCAAAGCATTTAGAAGCTACGACGGCCAAATTGCTGGAAATCGGCTGCGAGGTAGAAGAATTTGACGACGCGGTACGCGTGGTGGCGTCGAAGCCGATGCACCATACGCAGGTGACGACGCTTCCTTACCCCGGATTTCCGACCGATATGCAGCCTCAGATGTCAGTGCTTCTTGGGATATCGGAAGGAACCAGCACGGTGACGGAGAGTATTTTTGAAAACCGTTTTAAATATGTCGACGAACTGACGCGTATGGGCGCTTCAATAAAAGTGGAGAGCAACATCGCCATTGTCACAGGAGTCAGCCGGTATATGGGCGCAAGGGTCAGCGCGCCGGATCTGAGAGCGGGGGCCGCGCTTGTGATTGCAGGGCTTGCGGCGGAAGGCATTACCATTGTGGACGATATCTACTATGTTGAGCGGGGATATGAAGATTTTCACGGAAAACTGGCTCTTTTGGGAGCGCAGATCGAGCGGGTGTCCACGGAAAAAGAAATCGTAAAGTTTAAGCTTAAAGTATCATAGAGGCAGACTGGAAAGACGCTGGGAACCATAGCTATGGAGACCAGCTTTTTTTTGTTAAATTCAGTAAAAATAATTGAAATATTTTCCTTTTTTTTGTATAATCATTTTATTGTTACTGTGACAGAATGAGGATAAATCCCATATGCGCAGTAAATATAATATTATAAGGAGGATCGTTATGAAACAGGAAACAGGAAAACACTTATGGAAGCGATGCGTGGGACTTGGATTGTCGCTGGCAATGGCCGTTACAGCGCTTCCGGCAATCCCGGCAAAAGCAGAGGAAGCAGAACTGCTTAAAGCCGGAAGCATCAATGTAACGGAAACAAGCGTGACGCAGGGACAGCCTTTTGCGGCAAAAACAGCGGGAAGTTTTAATTTCCGTATCCCGGCCATGATCGCAACGAAGAACGGCAGTCTGCTGGCTGCAGCGGACGCCAGGTACCAGACGACCGGGGACGGCGGCGGACTGGATACCATCGCTTCCATGTCCACAGACGGCGGGCAGACCTGGAAGTACAGTTTTCCGCTGTTTTTCCCGGACAGCGACGGATACGCGGGCACAGACGCCACGACGATTATTGATCCGGTTCTGGTACAGGATCAAAACGGAACCGTTTACTGCATGGCGGATGTAAATCCGACCGGCGTAACGACAATGGGCGGGTATACCGCACCGAATGTAGGGACCGGCTACATTACGGTAGACGGGAAGGAACGTCTGGCCCTTACTTCCGATTATGCAAATGTAAATGAAACTCCGACGGCAGAAGATACGGAAACCTACGAATATTATGTGGGCGACTGGAATGAAGAGGGATTTGCTCCCGTTATGAACCGTGCAGGGGGCGCCAGCGAATATGCCGTTGATAAGTGGTACAACCTGTACAGCGTAGAAGGCGGGGAATATGTGGCCGATTTGACGCAGGCGCAGGTAAATAATGCGGAGACGCAGATTCAGCAGAATGCCTTTTACAGAGATTCCGAACTTCATGTGTATAATACCGGATATATCATGTATGCAAAATCCACGGACGACGGGCTGACCTGGGGCGATCCGGAGATTTTAAACCCGCAGGTTAAACGGCCGGAAGAGACGGGCCTTTTGGTTTCTCCCGGAAAAGGCCTTTTGGTTTCGGACGGTACGATTGTGATTCCGTTCTATGAGCACGGGATTGGAGAAGAGAACGCCAGCATAATCTGGTCGGGCGACAACGGTGCGACATGGAGCCGTTCCAATGATGTGCCGGGTTCTGACAACGGCGGATTCTGGAGTTCCGAAAGCGAAGTAGTCGAATTAAACGACGGAACATTACGTATGTTTTTCAGAAGCGGCGAAGGTACGGTGTGCTATGCAGACGCGGTAAGGAATGACAGCGGGGATTATGAGTTTGCGGCTCCGAAAAGGACAACCGCATCCTGTACTTCTACCTGTAACGTATCGGCAAGCCTGTATTCCAAGGAAATTGACGGCAAACAGGCGATCTTAGTTTCCATGCCAGGGGGTTCGGGACGCGCCAACGGCAAGGTATTCACCTTCTTAGTGGATGAGCAGGACGGCAACAGTATGACGCTTAAGAATACGTTTTCCGTACCGCACAGTTCCAACGCGTTCCAGTATTCCTGTATGGCGGAACTGCCGGACGCATCAATTGGGCTGTTATGGGAAAACGGCGGGGCGTCTATCCGTTATGACAATTTTAATATTTTTGATCTGGCGCCAAACGGATATATTCCGGGAGCAGAAATCGATCTGGAACTGTATGCGGGAGAAACCTATACACGGGAGTATACGGCGGAAGTTGCCCAGATACAGCAGGAGCCGGATGAGGCGGTTGCTACGGCAAAGGTCGAGAGTTTTGGAGGAGAGGAAGAGACAGTACTGCCTCTGTATCCGCATACGGGAACGAGTGTAGAAGGCAGCTTAGATAGTTTTTCAGATACGGCGGACGACTCATTGGATATTGCAGATGCCGAGTGGACATTTACGGCGGCGGAAGGGGAAAATACGTACGCTGTTTACAATAAGTCAATAAATAAATATCTGGTAAATACACAGGATACAAATGGAACAATCACTTTTGCAGATACGGCAGGAAACGGGATTGAAGTTGTAAAAGAAGGGAACCAGGACAACGGGCCGACGTTCCGCCTGAAGTCAGGCGGGACTACCAGGTATGTTATTTTCTTCCTTACCAATATGAATTATGATGCTATGAGCAGTTATAACCCCGGCGAGCAGTTTAAATATGATCTGGTTTTGCTCGAAAAGCAGGACGCAGTAAGTGAAGACGATGTAATTCCAGGATATAAGGTGGCTTCTGAGGTTACTTCCGGTAAAAACTATTTGATTACATACCCGTTTGGGGAAGGGGACGCAAAGCGGAGTATCGTTTTCTGGCCGGCATCAGGTGGTAGTCAGAGTGACAGAACCAAGATGCTTGGCGAAGTGAAGACTGTAGTCAATTCAGCGACAAGGAAGCTTACGATTACAGGCGTTGGAGAAGGCCAGACTACGGCAGTGATAGATGATATGACGTACCATATTAACTGCCTGGGCAACCGGAAAATCAATCTGGTGCCGGGAGAAAAGTATTTTATTGAGGGAGCACAGGAGTATGAATCTGCAAATGAACAAATAGCATCCATTGAAACAGGAACAGAATCCCGCAAGGCTTTGTTTGACTGCGAGCATGTGAGCAATAATAATCTAGACGGTTATTCTCAGGTTCCGAATTGGGATATTGACATGGCAGGCGCAGAGTTTATCGTGGACAGTCCGGAAGACGGCTTATATACAATTTACAGCCCGATAGAGGAGGTTTATCTGGAAAATGCTAATGCGTCAAGCTATTTTGGCAGTTTAGAGATTACTCATAGCTTAAGTCCTTCTATGAAGGACGGCATTACCTCTTTTGAAATCATGCGTGTGAGTGATGATAATCTGAATAACAGATATGTATATTTCTTCTATGAGAAAATGGCCTTTGACGCAGTAAGCATCAAAGAAGGATTTGAGAGCAGAGGGGATTTTGGTTTTGAGTTCCTGGAGAAATCCGATACGATTACGAACCTGGATCCGATTCCCGGATATCGTCTGGCATCTGAAATCGTGCCGGGCAAAAGCTATTTAATTACGGAATACTACGGGGACGGCATTATCGTACTTTATCCAAGAAACGGTATTGAAAACCAGTCCAAATTATATCAGTCTGTAGATGTAGACGGTATTTATATTACGGCACGTGGAAAAGGACAGAAGACGACGGTAACTGTAGACGGCGTAGTGTATGATGTTATTATCGGACAGGAATGTCCGCATAACGGTACGACGTATAAGGGTGATGTTTTAAATCCTACTTGTGAAGAGCAGGGATATTCGGGTAATGTATATTGTTCTATCTGCCGGGAAAAACTGGAGGACGGAACTTATACTCCTGCAAAAGGCCACGACTATGACTGGGATAACGCTGAAGTGACAAAAGAAGTCACAACAACAGAAGACGGCGTATTGACCGCTACCTGTAAAAACGATTCAAGCCATACGGCGACCAGGCCGATTTCATCCTACGACTTTGTAAAATCCGAACTGGCAAATGCGCTTGTTTCTGCAAAGGCAAAAGCTGCGCAGACAGACGTATATACGGAAACTACGATTGCCGAATTAAACCAAGCGATCGCAGCGGCGGAGGCTCTTGCGGAAAATGCATCCCAGGATGCATATAACGAGGCTCTGACCAACCTGCTTGCCGCGGAAGGAGCTTTAGTTACCAAAGAACTGCAGAATAATCTGGATGAACTGAACGGTTTGCTTTCCAAAGAGTATGAAGCGGATAAGTATACGACGGGAAGCTTTGCAATACTTGAGACAGCGCTTGCGGAAGGCAGGGAGTTGTTAGCAGACGGAAACTATACGGTAAGGACGCTCGAGAGGGCGATCAAGAAAATCAACGATGCGATTTCGGGATTGGTAACGCTTGAAGAGGAGCAGCTTCAGAAAGATTTGGAAGCGGTAAATACCGAACTGGATAAACAGTTTGAAGACGTTCAAAAACTGCTTGCGAATCCTTCCGCATATTCTCCGGAGACATTTAAAATATTACAGGATGCATACAATAAAGCGCTTGCGCTGAGAAACGACGATAAAATACAGGCTGACAAAAACGTTGCGGCGTTAAAAGAGGCGCTTGCAGGCGTGAAAGCGGCTGTCGGCGGGTTAAAGCCTCCTGCATCTGTGGAAAATCCTCCTGCGCAAAAAGTAGCGGCTCCGTCCGTTCAGAGCGTATCTGCTTCCGCAGGCAAGGACGGCGTTGCCATTAAGGTAACGGTAAACGCGGTTACGGGCGCATCGAAATACGCTGTTTACCGTGTGGCGGGCGGCAAGACGGCGCTTGTTGGAAATACCGCTTCCGGACAGACGGCGGTAACGGATACAAAGAATACCAGCCGCAAGGTTTCCTACTATGCAGTAGCGCTGGATGCGGCCGGTAACGCCATCAGCGATAAGGGCGCGTCAAAGAGCCTGACTTTGGAAAAGGGAATTAACGTCAAAAAGGTTTCTTCTGCAAAATCCGGTATCACGGTTACCTGGAAAAAAGCGAAGAAAGCAAAGAGTTATATCATTTACCGTTCCACGAAAAAGAACGGAAGCTATACCAAAGTTGGAAGCGTAAAGAAAAACAAAACCAGTTTTAAAGATAAAAAAGTTTCCAAAGGCAAGAGCTATTACTATAAAATCGTTATTAAGACAAAGAACAGCGTCAGCCTGATGGGAAAAGCTTCCAAAAAAGTAAAAAGTAAAAAATAATTCAGCTTAGAATAAAGCAATTGCTGCGTCTGCGGGCCGATTCCGCAGGCGCAGTTTTTTCTTGCCATTTTCCGAAAATAAGCATATAATAATTTCCTAAAAGAAGAAAAGAAAGAGAGGAGCAATCATGCAATATTTCAAAAAAATCTGCGCGCTTGTTTTGTCGTTGTCGCTGCTTTTGGGGCTTGTGCCGGGCGCCGGAGTAAGCGCCAAGGAAAGCGAAAAGCAAAGCGCGTTCGACGCTTACCGCAAACCGTTTTTGTCCGGGCCGGTGCAGACCTGGATTTATCAGGGAGAGGAATATGGGAATAACAGAAATAAAGTATTTGCTGACGACCAGGAAGACGGTGATTTGACGTCTAAGATAAAACAAACGGGCACGGTAAATACGTCGAAACCCGGAAATTACCCGGTTACATATCAGGTAACTGACTCCGACGGGAACACGGCGGAGATGAAGACAAATGTAACGGTTCTTGCAACCGGGAGCACGGATGCGTCGTCAAAGAGGGTACAGAGGAAGCTGTATACGCTGCCGGACGCGTCCCACCTGACTGAGATTGGCTTTAACCGGGGATATTTTCACGACAGGCAGAGCCTTGGCATCTGGCTTCCTGCCGGAGGAGAACTTAAAATTCGTCTGGTAAATTCCGGTGAGTTTGGGAAGGAACTGGAATTAAAGCTGTTAAACGACGATTCGGTTACGGAAAAATTATCCGTTGAAACGTCCGGAGCCTGGGGAACCCCCAAAGATTCGGCAAAGATACCTGCAAACGGCGACTGGATTACGGTAAAAAACAGTTTTCAGGACGGGGAGGAGTTAAAGAGCGCGGACAGCGTGCCGTTTATTTATACGCCAAAAAATACCACCGTGCAGCCGATTGTTGAAATAGAATGGAACGATGACCTTAACGAAATCCCGTATTACCGTTATAAAGATAACGAACAGGCATTTTTTGCGGAATGGGATCGTTCGAAGGCTCCATTTGCTATTATAGAAGGACAGGCCGCAACCTATCTGGTCCCGGTTATCGATCGGAACAAAATCATAAATTATCCGGATCCAAACGTCAAAGAGGCGTACCGTTTCAAGACCATTGATGAAATGTTAGGCTGGGCGGCGGATTTTGTAACGCAGTACGACGCATATTCCGGACTGTCATTTGACGCCGAAGAGCCGTACAATCAAAATGTACGCGCAAAGTTCTTTATCAAAGCAAACCAGCACGGCGCAGGGCTGGCGTATTATTCGTCGGATCACAGCGCAAGCAACGACAAGTCGCTGGGGAGTTATCTGTACCGGGAATGGGTTTCCCTGCATGAATTTGGGCATGGATATGAAGGCGCAATCGCCACGCGGGAAAATTCTTTTGTAGAAACTACCAATAACATTATGGGGCACTATTTTGAATCGACATACCGGTTAGAAGAAGATTTCGGCTGGCTTTTGGACGTTGCCGGATCCACAAAGCTGGAACGCTATAATAATCTGGGACGTTCTGCCGAAAGGCTGAGAAATGAAGTGACTTCCTTTAACGATATGACAGAAGGAAGAAAAGAATACCGTTCTACGCTGTATATGTTTATCAATATGCTTGACTGCCTTGGGCCGCAGGAAACGGTATCCGCGATGCATACGCAGTACCGCAGGTATGTGTATGAAAACCAGAAGCATACGTCTTCTTCCGATGTAATTATCGACAGTTTCAGCCGTACGGGAGGATATAATGTTGCGCCGTATTTTGACGGCTGGCATATAAACGCTTCGGAAGTGGTTGAAGATAAACTCTATGGCCTGGATTTGCCGATGGTGTATTATCTGAGGAACCTGATTCCGGACGATGCGCTGGCAGAGCAGGCGCGCAGGCAGTTGAATGACGCGGGCGCCGGCTTAAACGGTATATACAGCCTGGTCAGTACAGACGATCTGGCAAAGCTTTCCACAAAATATACAAGCGACGTTACATTAAATATCTCTATCGACGATTTTGCCGCTATAGAGGGCAGGACAATTCTGATCAAAAACGGAAGCAAAATCGCGGCCAGAGTAACGGCAGATCAGCCGCAGCTAAAAGTAAGCCTTCCGGTAGGCATATACGAAGTGGAACTTCCACTGCCCCGTACGGCAGAATATAGTTACGGCAATGAATACCTTGTGGCTGCGAAAGGAAACGTGACGAAAGAACTGGTATATAAAAAGGCGTCCCCAAATCCTCTCGTTGACGACACACAGTTAAAGCTGTTTGGGATGAGCGATGCGGAAGTTGCTGTTTTCACGCTGGATACGGAGAATAATCTCCTCAATTGCAGGATAAATAGTATCCAGCCGCATTATTACTTTACGGATCCGCAGAATCCTTATATTACAGTGCGCATTATGGATGCGCAGGGGAAAGAACTGTTTCGCGCGTCTCTTCAGGGAGACAAGAAAGCGGAAGCGGTTCTGAGGGACTTTGCTTTCCCGGTTGGCGCAAAAGTAGAGATTATGCACCGGGAGCCGGATCGGATGCGCTTTGTGAGCCGGTATACGAGGGAACCCATTTTGGCTTATGAAGGATATAAATCAAATTCGGTTACATTTGTAAGAACCCAAAAGGGCCTGATGCCGGATACATGGAACGAGAGCCAGGTAAACGGCGTTTACGCGGCCATGTTAAACGAATATTCCGATTTTGTGTTAAAGAATATGAGCAGGGAAGACCTGGCGTTGGAAGAGAAATTCCACAATGCCAAGATGGTATTGTCAAAGGCATATGAATGCCTGGATGAAGAAGGCAAACAGGAATACCGCGCCGTATACGGCATGCTGATCGGGGAAGAGCCGGACGCTTATCACCGGTATGAAAAGATAGATTCCAGCCTGCTGAGAGGAGAAGCAAAAAGCCAGCAGGATCAGAACAATAATGCGGCGGCCAATGCCGTAGACGGGGATGTAAATACCATATGGCATTCCGCTTATAATGAAGAGGACATATTAGCCGGGGATAAGAATACTTATACTATTACCCTGCCTGCCAATACGGATATCGGAAAACTGGAGTATCTGCCCAGGCAGGACGGGGAAAACGGCATTATCCGATCGTTTGCTATTTCTTACAGTACAACGGCAAGCGGAGAAGATTTTACCAATATTCCGCTTTCCTCCAATACCTGGGAGGCGGATAAAGCGCTAAAGGGCATAGAGTTTTACGCGCCGGACGCAAGACGGATCCGGATTACCGCTTTGTCTACGGCAGGGGACGGAAACGGGGATCAGTATATTTCCGCTGCGGAATTTTACCTGTATGAAAGATATGACGCCGTAGTAAAAAAGACGTATTTGAGCGATCTTTATCTGGATACGGCGGATAAATCAGTGAAAAAATACCATGCCGAGGATCCGGCGTCCCTTGTAGTCAATGGAACAGAAAAAAGCTTTGACAACGGTATCGGGATGAACGCCGGTTCGTCCGTTACCTGGGATTTGGAAGGAAAGCCGTTTGACGCGCTTTCGGCCCGGATTGGCGTAGCCGCCGCTCTTTCCAAAGGTGATAAAGCGAGTGCAAAAATTTATGGCGACGGCGTATTATTATATGAGACTGAAATATTAGCGGGAAAAGACGCTTCGGAGTCAGTATATCTAAAGCTTGCGGGAATCCGGAACCTGACGGTGTCCGTATCCCCGGTAAGCGGTTCTGCGCATGTGATCCTGGCGGATGCGAAACTTCTGAACCAGGACAATCAAAAGGAAATAACTATGATTGAAGGGGAACGTGTGGCTGTGGCGGCTAATATGGACATGACGCCGCCTAATAAAGGCAAAATAAGCTGGAGTTCGTCGGATCCTTCTGTGGCGGAAGTTTATGACGGAGGAACCGTGAATGCAGTCCGCGAAGGAGAAGCCAAGATTACGGCCAGATATTCCGACGGCAGTTCGTTTGAATGCAGCGTGCATGTGAAAAAGCCGCAGAACCACAGTCTTGCGGACAGCAAGGCAAACGCCCTGGCGGTTTTAATGGCGTATAAAAATCCGGCCGATTACCGCGACGCGCAGAAAAAGGAACTGGAGGCGATTCTTGCACAGGCGCAGGCAGCGATTGAGAACGCAGCGGATGAAGCGGGTATCGCGCAGGCAGTGGAAGCGGCTAAAGCAGCTATGGATAAAATTAAGACAAACGCACAGTTTACGGAGGAGGAGAAAGGCAGCCAGACGCTTCCGAAAGTGGGGACAAAGAAAACGGTCGGCGATATCACCTACCAGATTACGGCTTTTAGCCCTTCCAAAAAAACAGCCGCCGTGTTTACGGCCAAAAAGAAGGCAAAAATTGTAATCCCTGCAACCGTAAATATTGACGGGTATCAGTACCAGGTGAATGAAATAAAAACGAAGGCGTTCCGGAACAACAAAAAAATCACACAGGTTACGATTGGAAATAAAATTACCCGGATTGGTAAGAAAGCGTTTGAAGGCTGCAAGAATCTCAAAAAAATTACGATAAAGTCCAAGAAGATAACTAAAATTGAGAAAAATGCCTTTGCAAAAATTTCGTCTAAGGCAAAAATTACCGTACCGAAGGGAAAACTGAAAAGTTATAAGAAATTATTCCAAAACGCGAAACTGCCCAAAGGCGTCAGGATAAAATAAGCATGATAAAAACGGAGAGCCTGTGAACGGCTCTCCGCTTTTGTGCGCTTATAACAAAGACTGGATAGAAAGGGACGGCGTGCGGGACAAATCAATGCATGTGCCGTCCGAAACCTGTACGATTGGTTTGGATAAAAACTGTTTGTTCAGCATAATGATGCTGGCGTCCCGTCCGTTTGAAAGCAGTACGCGGCTGCTTTGGTATGTATAAGCGATTCCTTCTAAAAACGTCAGGATATATTTGGGATTGTATTTCTGCAGCCCGTCGTTTTCAAAATCTGCAATAACCTGGAACGGGCAAATCGGAGCGCGGTAAGAACGCGCCGCAGTCATAGCGTCGTATACGTCCGCAATGGCGATGATTTGTGCAAACCGGTCAATTTCATCCCCTTTGAGTTTTTGCGGGTAACCGCTGCCGTCGCACCGTTCCTGGTGCATCAGCGCCGCGTTTTTGATATGGGGGTTTAATTGGGGATACGGCAGTAAAAGCAGATATCCGTACGCCGGGTATTTTTTTACCAGGACCAGTTCTTCTTTGGTGTATTTGTCCGGTTTGTCCAAAATGTCGGCGGGAATTTTTGTCTTGCCGATATCGTGCAGGAGAGCGGCTACCGTAAGTGTCTGCAAGTCCCGTTCGGACAGCTTAAGCCATTTGCCAAGTATGTTGGAAATCAGGGCAACGTTGAGCGAATGGGCATAAATGCTGTCTGCAATTGTACGCATATTGTGCAGCATATTAAACATTTCAAACGAGGTGGCTACCTTTGTCAGCAAAGGTTCCGCCGTCTGGTAAATCTGATCGGTATCGATTACGCCGTTGTCGGCGATAACTGCGGACAGCGCCTGGCGCAGAGCGGCGGTAGCCTTGGCATAGTCATGCTGGAAATTCTGAAATTCCGCGTAGTCTTTGATACGTTCAAAGTAAGTGGGTTCACAGGAGTGCCCTTCCGGATTTCCTTCCGGTTTGGCGTAGTCCTGAATCTGGATGGAATCAATGCCATAAAAATGAATCCGGGCAATTAACGCGTCCGTCAGGGTAACGCCTTCGTCCGCAATTAACTGTCCCTGTTTGGTTACAACCGGGAGGGCTGTTACCATACCCTGTTTTAATTGTGAGGTTTTGATAATCTGCATTTGGATCGCTCCTTTATTATAATTATATAATGATGTGTATTTATGAATGTTCGGGATGTTCTTTTGGATCGTGCGTCTCAATATATTCGATCAAATCCAGGATTTTCGTATCGCTCATACCGCTTGCTCTAAGCTGGCGGCTCAGATTTATAATTTCCTTGCCAGTCATAGTATCACCTGCCTTTATAGAGGATGTGGAATAATACGTTTATTATATCAGATAAAGGTCTTGGGTGTAAAGCTTATTCCGGGCGCTTTGCTTAAAATCAGAAGGCGAAGCTATTGTTACTGTTCACATCCATGGTGTTCACAGTAACGAATCCGGCCTATTTAAAGTTGCCTTACGGCAAGAG
>OFFT01001005.1_pt1 | contig 18102 bp, 16 predicted proteins | sample 1521581 | NCBI WGS metagenome assembly OFFT01 (sample SAMEA3504084, study PRJEB24116) | mouse gut metagenome | biome: mouse gut; feature: mouse-associated habitat; material: faeces | place: Denmark | collected 2011
CTTTTCTATGGCCAGCTGGGCCGCCTGTTTCTGGAGGGCACTCTCCGCTTCCTCCCAGGTATTCTGTCCCAGCATGGGGTCCTCCTCGATCCGGTCAAACAGCTTCCCCAAGGGGCCCTCTCCCTCTTTCTTTCCTACAATGGAAGCCGCGCTCACAATGTGGGGGGCTTTCTGGAACTGAATGCTCTGTTTTCCTACAATGGTCTCCACGTTTCTCTCCGTCCTTCCTGTATTTCCTTTTCTCTTATTTTTTCCCGGCACTTTCATTTTATGCCCGGATTTCCGAAAATATAACAGAAATCCGGATGTAAAAAGGAGCGGCTCACACCACTCCCGTCATTTTCAGTACCCAGTAAATCAGCCCCAGCAACCAGCTCGTAAAGATCCCGTAGAGTATGACCGGGCCGGCAATGGTGAAAATTTTGCATCCGATGCCAAAGACCTGCCCCTCCTTCTGGTACTCAATGGCCGGCGCCGCCACACTGTTGGCAAACCCGGTGATAGGAACCAATGCGCCTGCCCCGCCCCACTTGGCAATGCCGGGAAAAATATTCAGTCCGGTTAGAAAAACGCTTAACAAAACCAGAAGCATGGAGCACCAGGAACCTGCCGTCTTCTGGTCCAGCCCCAGGCTTTTGGCATAGTTCAGGAATGCCTGTCCCAGGCAGCAGATGAGGCCGCCCACCAGAAAAGCTTTGGCCAGCTGAGCGCCCAGGCTGTGGGTGGGCGTTACCTGTTTTACATATTCGTTGTATTTCTGTTTCTTCTCCTGCTCGGCCATCTCTTTGATTGTCTCTGTCTCTTTCATATCTGTCCGCCTTTCTCCCTACCATCGGTAATAATAATAGATGAGGGAACCGACCGTTCTCCCCACTGCCATGCCTGCTATCAGTATTTCCATCCCCCTGCGCAAATCAATGCGGCGGGTGAAAATGGGAACAATATTTACAATCTCTGTCAGTGCCATGGCCCAGGCTCCCACAAAAATACCTGAAAAAATTCCGAAAAGCCCTGCGCCCGCACTTCCCAGAGGAAGAACTATCTGGTAAACGCTGAGAAGATTTCCAATGATTCCCCCCGCCGCCACCGCGTCCTCATACCAGAAAATGTGCTTTGCCGTGTGAGTCTGATCCGCAAATTCCGCCACCAGCCCCAGGGCAATGATCAGGGCAAAGAGGCCGCCCGCCACAGCCAGGCCGCAGCTCAATCCTACGGCAGCCATCAAAATCTGTTTCATCCACATGCAATTTCTCCTTGTCAGGATTCCCCTTTATGGCTGCCGTTTCTGCTAGCCGTATTGATAAGGGTTGTGTTGACATCATCCTCATAGAGCCGCATTTCCACCTCAATAGGCGTAGGTTCCTTTGTGAGCCGCCGTCCGCCAATATGATTGAAAAACGCAATAATCCCCGCAGACAACCCCAGAGAATACGTCAGTTCCAGAATGGTAAACCCGTCCGATTCCTGTCCGGTGAGCAGGGTGTAAAACTGCCCGAACAAATCTACGGTGGAAACATCATTGTTAAAGGCCATAATAGAAAAAGCAGAACCAAAAAAGCAGATCAGGCAGACAAACGCCACTTTCAGAAAACAGACTGCCGGATTTTCCTTAGGTTTGGTAGAATACTCTACAATAAAATCCTGCTCACCCATATTCTGAATCTCCAGGGAGGGATATACCGCCTGAATCTTCTCCACCACATCCAGTATGGAAAATACATGGCGGTCCGCGCAGGAATGTGCGCCTTTTCTCACGTTTTCAAACGTATAAAGTTTTTCCGTTTTCAGCCGGTTAACAATAGCAGTGTCGGCGCACTGCATCTCTCCCGCCTCGCCTAAGGTGACAGTGCGATTGTACGTACGGATATTCTTCTCAAATTTGAGATACAGGATTTCGCTCATGCTGCCAGGTGCTCCGGTGCAATGCTTTCTATATGCCATACAAACGTTCCGTCTTTAAATGTCTTCTCCTGATTTCCCGTATACACATAATAAAAAATTCCAAATGCCACTGCCGCAAGGACAATGGAGATCAGCCAGGCTCTGTACTTTGTGCGGTTCATAATCATTCCTCCTGCTCTTATATTCTCTATGGGTAGTTTAACCCGGCCTGTCCAAAATATACATTTGATCATTTTTACATCCGCCTCTTAAGTGCCGCCAAAATCTTCTTCTCCATCCGTGAAATCTGTACCTGAGACATGCCCAGCTGCTGCGCTACCTGGGTCTGTGTCTGATCGCAGAAAAAACGCAGATTGATGATCTGGCGCTCCCTCGGCTCCAGGGTATCCAAAAGCTGTTCCAGAAGCAGGCGGCGCAAAAGTGTCTCTTGCTCATCCTTTCCCTGTTCCACCTTGTCCATCAGGCTTAAGCCTTCGCCGTCTCCCTGATAAACAATTTTCTGGAGGGATTCCACCTCCACGCTGCTGTCCATAGCTTGCACCAGCTCCTCAGCTTCCACTCCGAGAAGCCCGGCCAGCTCTTCCACGCCCGGCTCTTCCCCCCGCTCCATCAAAATCTGCTCCCGCAGCCTGGCCGCCTTTCCGGCCAGCTCTTTTAAGGAACGGCTCACCTTGAGCATGCTGTCATCCCTCAGAAAACGTTTGATCTCTCCCGCAATCATCGGAACTGCATATGTGGAAAACCGGACGCCGAAGCTCAAATCGAAGCGGTCTACCGCTTTCACCAGTCCGATGGCTCCTATCTGAAACAAATCCTCTGCCTCCACCCCGCGCCCCAGAAAACGCTTAACAACGTGGCGGATCAGACCCATATTTTCTTTTATCAGCTCTTCCCGCGCTGCTTTATCTCCTTCCTGTGACTGGCAAATCAACTCCTCGGTCCGATCCATAGTTACTCCTCGGATTTTCGAATCTTCTTTTTCATAAGAACCGTCGTCCCCTCTCCCGGACTGGACTGAACCTGCACCTCGTCCATAAATGCTTCCATAAACAGAAAGCCCATGCCGGATCGTTCTAATTCCGGACGTGAAGTATACAAAGGCTCCATAGCCTTCTCAATATCCGGTATCCCCACGCCCCGATCCGTAATCCGCAGTTCCAGTACCTCCTCCTCTATCTGCCCGAAAATTGTAATCGTATGTACCTCTCCTTCATAGCCGTGTATGATCGCATTGGTGACAGCCTCAGATACCGCTGTCTTCACATCCGCTACTTCCTCAATGCTGGGATTCATACGGCTCATAAAAGCGGCTACCGTCACCCGCGCAAAAGCTTCATTGTCGGAAATACTGTCAAATTCTACTTTCATGGTATTCTTCATTTCGATCTTCCTCCCTCAACCTCTTCCACAGGTATAATTTTGGTAACTCCGGATAAAGTCAGAATCCGCGCCACCTGTGCCTGTACCTGCACCGCCCTTACCTTGCCTCCCAGGGCGCGTATCATTTTATACCGCCCCATCAGCATTCCAATCCCGGAGCTGTCGCAGAATGTCGTATCCGCAAAATCAAAAATTATTTCCCGGATATCTTCTGTCTGAATCCGGCGATCTGCCTCCCTGCAAATGGCCTTTGCACTGTGATGATCCAATTCCCCGGGGACCCGGATCCGCAGTATGTGATCCGTCGTTTTCCGTGTTGTCTCCATGTTCCAATGCCTCCTTCTCTTTCCTTCCTTTCTTCCGCCCGGAAATGCCTTTCCGGCACAGCACAAAGGGACATACCAAAATTGGTATGTCCCTTATTCCAGGGTTTCTCTTTTGTTTTTTCTGCTTTTTTCTATGGTTATGCCGGAGGCTGGGGATCCTGCGGCTGGTTCTCCTGAGGCCCTTGAGGCTCTTGCGGCTGCTGGGGCTGATTGGACTGCTGCTGTTCTACCGCCGGCTGTCCCAAACGGGTCAATGCCTGGTTGCAGTAATTTGCCCGCACCGTTCCCGGATAAGCCTCCGCAAACTTGCGGAACAGCGGAACCGCTTTCTCCGTATCCTCACTGCTCTCATACGCCCGCGCCAGATAGTAGATGGCATAACCATCCTGGTACATTTCCTCCATATCCACAACACGCTGCAGGTTCTCCACAGCCTCCGCCCAATTTCCGGCATTATAAGCTGTCTCGCCTGCATCGTACCAGCCTTTCAGTTCTTCTGCATGTACGGCCCGGTAAACTTCCCGGTAAAGAGACATGGCTCCTTCCGAAATCTGCTGGGTATCCACCTCATTTAAAGCCCCCAGAGCCGCTTCCAGATTTTCACCGCGAAAAGCGTTATAGGCCTCTATAAGCTGCTCGTAGCTGCCCCCCGTTTCAGGCTCCGCCTCTTTCTCCGCCAGGGCAGCCTGCAGCTCTTCCACCTGCTTCTGCAGCCCGTTCAGCTCTGTCTGCTTAGCTGAAACCTCATCGCTGTAGGCGATAATCTGCTGGTTGGTCTCGCTGCGGATGGAGCGGACTTTGGCCGGAACCACCAGAAACCACATAAGCGCTATGCCTACCACCAGGCCGATAAGAAGATTCAGCACTACGTTCATCCCCGTCGTATCTTTATAGGTGGCCGGCATAATAATCGTCTCATTGCCGCTGGTATAAGAAATAATATCGGAATTTTTCGTTTCCCTGATTTCCTTCGCCGGCTTTTCTTTGGGATTGACCGCTTTCCCCGTAATCCGTTCCAGTTCTTCCTGGTAATGGAGGGACAGATTGTCAGTCTTATCAATAGCCAGCGCCCGGCGCAGCTCCCGCCCGGCCCGCTCATACTCCTCGGTCTTTATATAAAGCAGTGCCAGAAGCTGATGTCCCTTCACCAGCTTGGGATTCAGGGAAAGTACTTTTTTCAGCTGGATAATCGCCAGATCTTCACTTCCCTGCTGGCAGTAGAGAAGAGACTGGTTATATTTCTTAATTGTCTGATTGATGGCCGCCCAGCGGGACGGATTTTCCTGAATGGCCCGGATGTATTCATCAGCAATATTTTTGTCCGGTTCCAGGCTCTTGCTGATAATCCATTCCGTCAGAGCCAGAACTACTTCGCCCACTTCAAAGTAAACCAGGCCCAGAAGATTCCTGGCCTGAATATGATTTTTATTCAGCCGCAGGCTGTAGCGCAGATCCTGCATGGCTCCGGTCAGATTTCTGGCCTTCGCCTTCTCCAGTCCCATATTGTAATAGGTATTCGAGAGCCGGAACAATCGGTTATAGATTTTGATATCCGTCCCGCAGGCGCTGCAGTAACCGGGATCCATCAATGTTGCTCCACATCTGATACAAAGCATAAGGTCCCCCACTTTCTAACGGCTGCTGCCTTTCATCTCTCCCAGCATCTCCTGAATCAAATCTGCTATATCTTTGGGCTTATTTTTATATACGTTTTCCTCTACCTGCTCGGCTTCCAGGCTGGGATGGAATTTCTTCAATTCTTCCTCAAAATCAATCATGTGACATCCTCCTCAAAATCCCTTTGATGCTGCCTGCCAGATACAGGGAACCTACACAAAACAAGATTCCGTCTGCCTTTTCTCTGAGGGCTGCCGCGAAAGCCTCCTCCGCATCTGCATATGCCGTGATCTTATCCATACCGGACTGCCGGAACAAGGCCGCCGATTTCTCTGCTTCTACTGCACGATAACCGCCTACTTCTGTGACAATTACCCGTTCCGGACGAAGCTCCCGGCAGATCGTCTGTATCATACTGGGATAATCCTTATCATCTACCGCGGCAAAAAGCAGCGTCACCGGATAATCCTTCTCCAGACGCTTTGCCGTCTTCACAAACTCCTCTACGCCTGCCTCATTGTGGGCTCCGTCTATGATGACTCCCGGCAGGACCGTCTCCATCCTGCCCTGCCACCGCATGGCGTCAATTCCCCGGCGAATCGTATCCGCCGTAAATTCCGCTCCCCCGTCCAGGGCCTTGATGGCTGTCACGGCCTCGGCCGCATTCATCACCTGATATTCCGCCACGCTGGATATAGAAAGCTCAATATAATCATAATACCCAGAATGAATGGAAAAATCAATATGTTTATCCGTCATAGATGAAATTTTATACATTTCAGGACGGACGCCGAATGCAGGGGCATGAAGCTCATGAGCCCTCTTTCGGATTACTGCCTCTGCCTCCGGATCGGAGGCGTCGTAAACCACCGGAACTCCTTCTTTCAGTATTCCGGCTTTCTCGCCTGCAATCTCCGCAACCGTATTTCCAAGATACTCCGTATGGTCCAAGCTGATCGAGGTAATCACCGTCACAATGGGATGATCCACGGAATTGGTAGCGTCCAGACGCCCTCCAAGTCCCGTCTCCATCACCAGGTATTCCACGCCCGCCTGTTCAAAAAGCACCATCCCAATCAAAAACAGAATCTCGAAATAGGTGGGATGGGCGTACCCCTCCCGCTCTATCTCCCCGATGCACTCCATCACCCGGTGAAATGCCTCCAGAAACGCTTCATTGCTTACCTGCTCCTCATCCACCACAAAGCGCTCGTTGATCTCCACCAGATGAGGAGAGGTAAAAAGTCCCGTACGCTTTCCGGCCGCTTTCAAAATAGAAGCCAGAAAGGAACACACAGAGCCCTTGCCGTTGGTTCCTGCCACGTGAAGAATTTTCATCTTATCCTGGGGATTCCCAAGGCAGCGCAGAATTGCCCTGGTATTTTCCAGTGTATTCTTTTTCGTAAATTTCGGTGTCTCTTCGATATAAGTTACCGCTTCCCGGTATGTCATCATAACGGATAACTCCTGTCTCTATTCCGTGAGAGCCGCCAGCCGTTCCTGCACCTGGGCCATCATCTGACTGTATTTTTCCAGCTTCTCCTTCTCTTCCTCGATCTTGCTCTGAGGAGCCTTGCTTAAGAATTTCTCATTGTTCAGCATTCCGTTCACCCGCTTCAGCTCCCCTGTCAGACGGGCCTCTTCCTTTTTCAGGCGCTCCAGCTCTTTATCCAGATCCACCAGATCCGCAAAGGGCATATAAATGGCTGCATCCGCTGTTACAGCCGATACCGCATCTCCGCCGACGCCTGCCTTATCCGGCTGAATCCGCACTTCACTGGCGTAAGCAAGGGTCTGGAAGAATACCCGGCCCCGCTCAAAAATTTCCCGCACCTCTTCCTTCTCCGCCACTACGATGACCGCAGCCTTCTTGCTGGGAGGAACATTCATGCCGGAACGGACATTGCGGATTCCCCGTACGGCTTCCTTGATCCGCTCCACCGCAGATTCATCCGGCGCGAATTCCCATGACTGCCGGTATTCCGGCCAGGCAGAAATCATAATGGATTCCTCCCCGGTTAGATTACAGAAAATCTCCTCAGTGATAAACGGCATAAAGGGATGCAGAAGCTTCAGGGCATTGGCCAGAACCGTCTTAAGCGTCCACAGAGCGGCAGCTTTTGTACTGTCCTCCTCCTGATAGAGCCTGGGCTTTACCATCTCGATATACCAATCGCAGAACTCTTCCCAGATGAAATCATAGAGCTTCTGCACGGCGATTCCCAGCTCAAACTTGTCCATATTGGCTGTCACATCTTTGGCCAGCGTGTTGGCTTTGGAAAGAATCCACTTATCCGCACCCGTCAGCCTATCCGGAGCCAACTCTTTTGGAACCTCGGCCTTCTCCATATTCATCAGAATAAACCTGGAGGCGTTCCAAATCTTATTGGCAAAATTCCGGCTTGCCTCCACCCGTTCCATGTAAAAGCGCATGTCATTTCCCGGCGCATTTCCCGTCACCAGGGTAAAGCGCAGGGCATCAGCCCCGTACTGATCGATGATCTCCAGGGGATCGATCCCGTTTCCCAGGGACTTGCTCATCTTCCGCCCCTGAGCATCCCGCACCAGCCCGTGGATCAGCACATGATGGAAGGGAGATTTTCCCGTTTGCTCATAGCCGGAAAACACCATGCGGATTACCCAGAAGAAAATAATATCATAACCGGTCACAAGCACGTCCGTGGGATAGAAGTAGTCCAGATCCGCACTCTGCTTTGGCCATCCCAGGGTGGAGAAGGGCCACAAGGCGGAGGAAAACCAGGTGTCCAGGGTATCCGGATCCTGGGTGAAATGCTTTCCGCCGCACTTGGGGCATACCTGCGGAATCTCCCGGGCCACTACAAGCTCCCCGCAGCCGTCGCAGTAATAAGCAGGAATCCGGTGTCCCCACCAGAGCTGCCGGGAAATACACCAGTCGCGTATATTCTCCAGCCAGTGCAGGTAAGTCTTGTCAAAGCGCTCCGGCACAAAGGTCAGCTCGCCGTTTTTCACTGCCTCGATCGCCGGCTTGGCCAGCTCCTCCATCTTTACAAACCACTGCTGCTTGATCAAGGGCTCTACGGTGGTGCCGCAGCGGTCATGGGTTCCCACATTGTGGGCATGGTCCGCCACTTTTACCAAAAGTCCCTGCTCTTCTAATTCCTTCACCATCATTTTCCGGGCTTCGTAGCGGTCCATGCCCGCATACTTTCCGCCGTTCTCATTGATGGTGGCATCGTCATTCAAAATATTGATCTCCGGCAGCCGGTGCCTTCTTCCCACTTCAAAATCGTTGGGGTCATGGGCCGGAGTGATTTTTACTACACCGGTACCAAACTCCATATCCACATAGGAATCCGCAATCACCGGAATCTCCCGGCCCACCAGAGGCAGGATCACCGTTTTCCCGATGATATCCTGATACCGCTCATCCTCCGGGTTCACAGCCAGGGCCGTATCTCCCAGCATGGTTTCCGGCCGGGTGGTAGCAATCTCCACAAACCGGTCACTGTCCTTGATGGGATAATTGATATGCCAAAAATGGCCTGCCTGCTCCTCATGCTCCACCTCTGCGTCGGAAATAGAAGTCTTGCACACGGGACACCAGTTGATAATCCGGGAGCCTTTATAGATATACCCTTTCTCATAGAGGCGGATAAACACTTCCAGAACCGCCTGGGAACAGCCCTCATCCATGGTAAAGCGCTCCCGGTCCCAGTCGCAGGAAGACCCCAGCTTTTTCAGCTGGTTGATAATAGCCCCGCCGTATTCCTCTTTCCATTGCCAGGCCCGTTTCAGAAATCCTTCCCTTCCCAGCTCCTTCTTGTCAATGCCCTCAGCTTTCAGCTGGTTGGTTACTTTCACCTCCGTGGAAATGGAAGCGTGATCCGTCCCGGGAATCCAGAGGGCATTGTACCCTGACATCCTCTTATAGCGGATCAGGATGTCCTGCAAGGTCTCATCTAAGGCATGTCCCATATGCAGCTTTCCTGTCACATTGGGGGGCGGGATCACAATGGTAAAGGGCTTTTTCGTCCGATCCACTTCTGCATGGAAATATTTTTTCTCCAGCCATTTTTCATAAATCCGATCTTCCATTCCTTTCGGATCGTAAGTCTTTGCCAGTTCTTTCATTCGTATCCTTCCTCCTTTAAATTCAACAAACGCCCTTTCAGCATTGAAAGGGCGTTTTATACGCGGTACCACCTGTCTTATATACAGCCGCAGCCGTATACATCTCCAAACCTTTTAACGCAGGTCAGGCGTGGGCAGCTACTGTTCTTTCACCGCTCCGGCTCCGAAGCCACCTACACAGCCGCTTTCCCAAGGAGCCTTTCAGCCTGTGAACTCCTCTCTCTGACAGACGCATCTTCTGTGTACCCTCTTCTTCTCAGCCTTTTTATTTTTTGCTAAGTCTTAACATAACAGGCTTTTCCCCATTTGTCAAGAATTTCCCGCTTCTTTACGTATCGTATATTCATCAAAGACGGTCCAGCTGTCCACCTCGTAGGCCGTAATGTGCATCTCCGTATCCGACACGTCGATTTTTACGGCCGTGGGAACCTCATTCTCCCCCACAACCACTAAGGGATCCGCAAGGGCAGGCAGCCCGTACATACAGCCGCTGGCCGTTCCGGCCGTCACAAACATGACGCCCTCGGGATTCACAGCCGTGCTGCCGGAGGCATAGTCATAGTCCGAATAGACATCCCCGCTCCTGGCCACAAAAGCCGAGCGGGAGTACACGTGATCGTGGCCTGCCAGAATCAGGTCAAAATCAAAGATTTCTCCCATTCTGATCATAGAATTGGTAATTCCCTCATTGATCTTCTCCCGGTTATGCTCCACACCGCTGTATGCCGGATAGTGCTGGATCAGGACCCGCCACGTTACTTCCGGGTTGGCGGCAATAAACCGATCCACCTCTTCCTCGTGTTCGTTGATAAACTGCTGGGTACTGCTGTTCAGCACCACAAACAAGGTATTTTTGCGCACAAACCAATAGTCCCCGTCCTTGTCAAACTTGCTCATTCCGTAATGCTCGGAACGGTTGGGGACATTGAAATGCTCATAAAAATACGGTCCCGTGGGAACTCCCTTCTCTTCTGCCCCTTCTTCCGTGGCAATGTCATGATTGCCCGGCACCGGAGCCAGGGGAATCCCATATAGTCCCAGATGGTTCAAAAATCCGTCGTACTGTTCCGCATTTCCAAATTCCGCCACCTGATCGCCCCCGTGAATCATAAACAGAGCTTCCGGCACATACGTTGTCAGCCTTGTGACTACTTTGTCCCAGGTATCCACCGTAACCTCCATGGCCTCCTTCTCCGACTGCCCTATCTGTGCGTCGGAGACAAACAGAAAGGTAAAATTGTTTCCCTCCGTCTGGGGAATTTGATACTCATATTCCGGCGACCACCCGCCGCTGTCATTGCCTACCCGGTAGGTATAAGTTACCCCGGGCTCCAAATCCGCAACCTCCGCTTTGTTTACATAATACTCCCGCATTGTGGCAGAGGGCTCGCATGCCGCGTCAACAGTCCGGGATTCCTGTGTCGCTGTGTTATTCCAGACTACCTTCCCTGCCTGTCCGTCCGGCGACATCCAGTTAAACCGGACTTCCGCTGCCGTTGTTCCTACCTGCATGGTCAGGCATTTGATAGGCGTTGTGTCCAAAAGAGGCTTGCTGGTATAATCAGCCGCAAACGCTTCCCTTTCTCTGGCTGCCCTCTCTTCTTCACTCTCATCTGCCGGAGGTTCCTTTGGTTCCTCCGGCTGCGGCGGCTTCTCTGCTTCCGGCTGTCTAACGGGTTCCGGAACTTCCGCCTCCGCAGTCACAGGCTCTTCTTGTTTCTGTCCCCTGGCTTTCAGGGTCCAGGCTGCGGCCGCTACCAGTATCAGCAGCACGGCCGAAGTAAAAATCGCGCGCCCACTGGCTCTTCTCTTTCCCATAATATTTCTCCTCTTTTCCGGACCTTCCTCAAGATGCCTTTCATCCCGGCTCGTCCTCTTAAGGTTCTATTCTACTAATATATTCCGGAAAAAGCAAGGAAATCACAGATTCTTAAGAAAACCGCAATAAATTTTCGGAAACCTTAAGAAATGTCTGCCCGCGGCTTATTTCAGCTGATTTAAAAGACCATTCTTCAGAAAGTCCCTCATCCATTCAGGATCCACGCCCTGGATATAGTCCCCTCCCTCCAGAAACATAACAAAGGTTGCCAGGCTGGAAAGCGCCGTCAGGCAGGCGGCAGCCACCGGAATTTCCTCCCGGATCTCGCCGCTTGCCTTCCCCTCCTGGCACAATTCTCCCAGAACCGTAATGGGGCGGCAGGAGAAATCCCTGTGTTTTTTAAATTCTTCCAGTATGGATGCACTGATCTCGGTTCTCTGGGTAGTCAGGCGCAGAACCCGCATAAAAGACTTCTGTTCCCGGAACCGCCGCTCGATCCAGTCAAAGGCATACTCCATCTTTTCCCCAAAACTTTTCAGCAATTTCAGCTTTTCCCGCTCTGTGCTCACCTCCCGCTCCATATCATAGAGCAGGGCACTTACAATAATTTCCTCCCGGCTTTTGAAATAATCATACGCCGTTCCTTTTCCGATTCCGGCCTTGCGGGTAATGTCCGAAACCTTAATGGTATTGATATCTGCGCCCTCGTCCAGAAACTCCAGTACCGCCCGGTACAGAGCCAGTACTTTCGGTCTCAGCTCTTCCATTTACTCCACCTCCCCCTTTCCCCTTCTGCGGATCAGGAGGGAATAAATACAGGGAATCACAAACAAAGTGAGAAGCGTACCGTACAGCAGGCCGCCTATAGTAACAATAGCCATGGGCTGAACCATATCTGCTCCCATTCCCACGCCTGCACCCATAGTGGACAGACCCAGGATCGTTGTCAGCGCCGTCATAAGGATCGGACGCATACGTGTCTTGCCCGCCTCCACCAGGGCTTCCTTTTTCTCCATGCCCCGGTCGCAGAGCTGGTTCGTATAATCAATCAGCACAATTCCGTTATTTACAATGATACCGGCGAGCATAACAAAGCCGATCATGGCGATAACGCTGAACTCGCTTCCCGTTGCAAACAGTCCCAGCAATCCTCCTGTAAAAGCCAGGGGAACCGTAAACATAATGATAAAAGGTGACAGCAGGGACTGGAACTGGGCCACCATGATAAGATACATAAACAGAAGCGCCAGCAGAAGCATCTTCACCAGCTCTATCATGGACTCGTTGATAGTCTCATTTTCCCCCTGCATCTCCACACTGTACCCCTCAGGGACGGAGTACTTGTTCAGCTTCCTTTGGATTTCCCCGGATACCAGGCCTACGTTGTGGTCCTCGTCAATGGAGGCTGTCACCGTCAGATACCTGGATTGGGCATCCCTCTGTATGGAGTTCAACCCCTCCGCCCGGGAAAATTCTGCAATGTCCCTCAAGGGAATATGCTCCTTGGTATTATCCTTCTTAGTCACAGTCAAGACCAAATCCTGCACCGTCTCCCGGGTCAGCTGCTCATCTTCCCCGTTCACCACCAGCACGTCATAGTCTTCCGCTGCCGTGGACAGCGTGGTGGCACTGTCCGGATCCGACAGCTTTTCCATAATCTGGGAAAATACCCCCGCCGTAGTGAGCCCCTGCTGGGCCGCCTTTTCTTTATTTACAGCAATACGCAGCTCTCCGGTAGTCTCTTCAATACCGTCTGACACATCTACGGTTCCTTCCGTCTCTTCTACAATCTCTGCAACTTCTTTTGCAATCTCCTGAAGCCGGTCCAGATCCCGGCCTTTGATCATGACGGAAACGCCGCTTCCCCCCAAGGCACTCATATCCATGCTGGAGGTGGACACTTCAATCTCCGCCTCCATGTCCGCCGTCATTTCCAGAATCTCATCTTTCAGCTCTTCATTTGTCAGCTTCTTATCTTCCCGCAGCAGCACATAGACGGAAATCTCATTGGTGGCAGTATTTCCTCCCAGCATTCCCATAGCGCCGCTGGAAGCCGCCATGGCTCCCACCTCTGTCACATCCTCCAGGGTCATCAGGCGGCGCTCCAGCTCATCGGCCTGGGCGGCCGTGTCTGCCAAAGCCGTTCCCTCCGGCATGGTCAACGTCATATCCATCTGGGTGCTGTCCATCTCCGGCATAAAGGCCGTGCCCTGGGCAAATTCCAGCACCGCGCTTAACATCAGCAGCGCCACAGAGAGAATCAAAACCACTGCCCGGTGGTTCAAGGATACCCGGATGAGCTTTTCATAAACCGTCATCATTTTTTCAAAGAAACGGGAAGACTTCTTCTCTTTGGTATTTTTCAGAAGAGCCGATCCCATAGCCGGAACCAGGGTCAAAGCCACCGCAAGACTGGCTCCCAGGGAATATGCGATAGTGAGGCCCATATCTACAAAGAGCTGCCGGGTAATTCCTTCCGTAAATACGATGGGCAAAAACACGCACACAGTAGTCAGGGTGGAAGCCGCAATAGCTCCCGCCACCTCCCCGGCGCCCTGGATAGCCGCCTGGACCGCACTCTTCCCCTCACTGCGCAGACGGTAAATATTCTCGATAACTACAATAGAGTTATCCACCAGCATACCGATTCCTAAGGCCAGGCCCGACAGGGAAATAATATTCAGCGTCACTCCGCTGAAATACATGCAGACCACCGCGGCCACCACACTGATGGGGATGGAGCAGGCGATCACAAGGGTAGGTCTTACGTCCTTCAAAAAAAGTATCAATATTAAAATCGCCAGAACGGCACCCGAGATCATATTGCTAAATACAGAGCCTGTCACCAGATCAATGTACACTCCCTGGTCCATCAAAGGCCGAAGAAGCAAATCCGGGTCCTCTTCCTGAAGCTCCGTCATCTTCTTGTTAATCCGGTCCGATACATCCCCGGTGGAGTAACCCGTCTGTTTCTGAAGGGTCAGCATAATGCCCGGCTGTCCGTTGATACTGGCGTAGACCTCGTCGGAATTGTCCGTCATAAACACATCCGCCACGTCACACAAGCGGATGGTATCCACCCCGTCCATCTCCATATCGATCAGAACCATGTTCCGGAGGCTCTCCAATTCCTCTACCTTATCTCCTACCCGGACCAGATAATCGATACCTTCCTCCGTCACATACCCCGCAGGCATAGAAAAGTTTTGGGCGGCCAGGAGATTTTCCACCATCTCCACCGTCAGAATATCCGTCATATCTGCGTTGTCAAAAGCTTCCTGTTTGGCCTCCGCCAGATCCTCCTCCCCTTCCTGGAGAGATTTTAAGCCGTCGTTTAACTGCTCCTGGGCATCACGGATCTGCTCCCAGGCGTCGCTTAACTGCTCCTCGGCAGACTCCAGCTGTTCTTTGGCGGATTTTAGCTGGGATTTGGTGATGCCTAAGGTGGCCGAAGCGCTGCCCATCTCAATGGCGGCAAGCATTTCGCCTTTATTCGCCTCGATAATTCCTTGATCCAATTTGGCGTTGCCGGCTTCCAGCTGGGCTTTAACGGCAAGAAGCTGGGCAGTCTCCGGCTTCGCTGCTTCTGTCTCCATTGCTTGCTTCTGAGCGGTGATTCCCGCCTCCACTGTGCTAATTGCCAGTGCCAGTTTCTCTACCGAATCAATCATAGTAATATCAATGGCAGGCGGATTTCCCAGCAATGGCCCCAACGATACCAAACCCGCTTTTATTACTTCTGCCTGCTCTGTGGTATCTGTAACAGCTTCCGCCTTCTTCTTCACATCCTCCAGGCTCTTTTTCAACGTCTGAAGCCCCTGAACCGCCTGTTGGGCCTTTCCATAGTCCGTATCAGCCAGGGAAGTCTCTACCACCGCCAGCTGCTTAGTAATCTCCGCCTTCTTATCGTTCAGCTGGGCCTGTACCGCTGCCAACTGGGCGGCCGTCTCCCCTTTCTTGGAATCCAGGGTATCCAATCCGTCCCGCACCTCATCCAGGCCCTCATTCAGATCATGCTTATTCTCCTGGAGATCTGCCTCGTTTTTCTGAAGCTCCGCAATGCTGTCGTTCAGCTCCCGCTGGCCGTCCGCCAATTCCTTTCTTCCGTCCGCCAGCTCTTTCTCCGCATCCTCAAACTCGCCCTCTATGTAGCCGAATACCTGCTGGTTAATGGCATCAATTTTTTCTTGGCGGATGACTACCTGCACGTTCTCCTCGATAAGGCCTGAGGCCGTAACGGAAGCCACGCCTTCCAGGCTCTCCAGCTCCGGGATAATGGTATTCTCCGCCAGCTTCGTAACCTCCGCCGGAGATAGTCCTTCCTTTCCTACGGCAGCCACCATCACCGGCATCATATCCGGGTTCAGTTTCATAATAATGGGACTGCCGATGGAATCGTCATCCCACATAGCCTTTAACTGATCTAGATTCTCCCGCATCTCAATGGTCACGGAATCCATATTAGCCGTCTGTGCAAATTCCAGAATCACCAGAGAATAATTCTCGGAAGAAACGGAGCTTACATTCTCAATGTTGCTCACTGTAGCCATGGACTGTTCCACCGGCCGGGTTACTACCGTTTCCACTGTCTCCGGGCTGGCCCCCACATAGGTTGTCATTACAATGGCGTAGGGCAGATTCATGCTGGGAAGCAAATCCGTAGTCATTTTCGTAAAGGACACAATGCCCAGCACCACCACCAGCACCACAGCCACCAGAACGGTATAGGGCTTCTTCACGCTGTACCTGGATATCATTTTTTCATGTCTCCTGTCTCCTCAAGTTTTCCGACCCATGGGTCGGTTCTGTAATATTATAGGCGTAACCTTTGTTTATGTCAACTTGAAAAGGGTTAAAAAAGTATAAAATCTTATGCCGCCTGTGCATTTTTCCTGCTCAGCTTTTAGCAAATGCACAATAAAAAACGGGGATGCCAAGGATTTGGCACCCACCGTTTCTTTCCATAATTATAAATACCGCTTCAGCTCTTCCGCTTTATCCGTCTTCTCCCAGGGAAGATCGAGATCCAAGCGTCCGAAATGTCCGTAAGCCGCCGTCTGCTTGTAAATGGGACGGCGCAGGTCAAGCATCTTGATAATGCCGGCCGGACGCAGATCAAAGTTCTCCCGGATAATCTCTACCAGCTTGACATCCGGCAGTTTCCCGGTACCGAAGGTGTCCACTCGCACGGATGTGGGATGCGCAACACCAATAGCATAGGAAAGTTGAATCTCGCACTTGTCCGCCAGCCCGGCTGCCACAATGTTTTTCGCCACATAGCGGGCTGCATAAGCCGCAGAACGGTCTACCTTGGTACAATCCTTGCCTGAGAAGGCTCCGCCGCCGTGCCGCGCCATGCCACCGTATGTATCTACAATGATCTTCCGCCCGGTAAGGCCGCTGTCTCCGTGAGGCCCGCCGATTACAAAACGTCCCGTAGGATTGATAAAGAATTTTGTATTTTCATCCACCAGCTCCGCAGGCAGAATCTCGTCAAACACATATTTCTTAATATCTTTATGAATCTGTTCCTGGGTCACATCCTCGCTGTGCTGGGTGGAAAGCACCACCGCATCCAGGCGCACCGGCTTTCCGGCTTCGTCGTACTCCACCGTCACCTGTGTCTTGCCGTCGGGCCGCAGATAGGCCAACGTGCCGTCCTTGCGGACTTTGGTGAGCCTGAGAGCCAGTTTATGAGCCAGGGAAATCGGATACGGCATCATCTCCGGCGTCTCATTGCTGGCATAGCCGAACATCATACCCTGATCTCCGGCTCCGATTGCCTCAATCTCGTCGTCGCTCATGGTATTCTCTTTGGCTTCCAGCGCTTTGTTTACACCCATGGCAATGTCCGTGGACTGCTCGTCGATGGCTGTAAGTACCGCACAGTTGTCTGCATCGAACCCGAATTTTCCTCTGGTATAGCCCACTTCACGGATGGTATTGCGGACAATTTTCTGAATATCCACGTACCCTTTGGTGGTGATCTCTCCCATCACCATAACCAGCCCCGTAGTGGTAGCCGTCTCGCAGGCCACCCGGCTCATGGGATCCTGCTCCAGCAAAGCATCCAGAATCGCATCAGAAATCTGATCGCAGAGCTTATCCGGATGTCCTTCCGTTACAGATTCTGAGGTAAACAGTAATTTTTCCATGGTTTTCTTCCTCTCCTTCTTTTGATTCCTTCCTTGCGGAAATAAAAAAGGCCCGCCGAAGCGGACCCGTTATATTCTGATAACCAAATCCCCTTATTGTTCGATTAAACTCGCTCAGGTTGGCACCTTCCGTTGCCGGGGTTGCCGTGACTTCATAGATCCTTTGTATCTCCATCACTCTGAATAAGAGAAAATTCTACAATATTTAATTTGCCTATCATCAGGAATAGAATACTCCTCTTTCCCGAAGTTGTCAACCCACTTTTAAGCGGAATTTCTGGATCTCTTTGTCATCCTCCACTTTCTCGATCATAGCTCCCAGGCTGCGCAGCTTCTCCTCAAAGCACTCGTAACCCCGCTCAATAAAATGGACATCCTCTACAATGGTAATACCCTCCGCTGCAAGCCCGGCAATCACCAGCGCTGCGCCCGCCCGCAGATCCGGGCTGGAAATCCGCGCTCCGGTGTATTTCTCCGCTCCGTCTATGATAGCCGTATTGCCCTCTACCTTGATGTTCGCACCCATACGGGCCAGCTCATCCACATACTTAAAGCGGTTTTCAAAAATACTCTCCGTCACTATGCTGGTTCCTTTTGCCAGTCCCAACGCCACCGTAATCTGCGGCTGCATATCCGTGGGAAAACCCGGATAGGGAAGCGTCTTTACATTGGTACTCTTTAAGCCCTTAGAGCAGACCACCCGCACTGCGTCGTCCAGCTCCTCAATCTCACAGCCAATCTCCAGAAGCTTGGAAGTGGTGGCTTCCAGATGCTTGGGGATAACATTTTT
>OFFT01001008.1_pt1 | contig 18042 bp, 14 predicted proteins | sample 1521581 | NCBI WGS metagenome assembly OFFT01 (sample SAMEA3504084, study PRJEB24116) | mouse gut metagenome | biome: mouse gut; feature: mouse-associated habitat; material: faeces | place: Denmark | collected 2011
TTTAAGATGCGTCTGCCGTGGCTAAAATTTATGTTATAAATCATGTTTTGGGGTGTTTTGGCAATTTTTGTGCGATTTTGTGAGGATTTATAAAAATTTGTTTATAAATTAGCAGTCTGAATAGATCATCACATTATCCTATCTCCCAATTATGGAACTGAATGACCCCATCCTGAAGCCTGAAGAGGCAAAGGATACCACCATGAATCAAGAGCCCATATCCGCGGCAGAAACCGCGAATGCAGAAGTGGCTGAAGTAGTAGAAATGACCGTCAGTGGCTGCCGCACCTGTTTCGGAAGAGACAATGGAGGCACCGATGGCAGCTCAATCGGATGAGTCAGATGTAGCTGCAAATGAGGCGGAAGAGCATCCTCGCCACAGGATTCTTACGAAAGATGAAATTCTGGATGAGGTGCGCCGTCTGTCAGTGCTTGAAGCCAATGAGATTTCCGCAGAGGAGATTTCGCGTCTGAAGCAGCAATTCTACTCTTTGCGTAATGAAGAATTACGTGCCGAGCGAGAGGAGTTCCTTTCGGTTGAAGGTAACACTTCCGAGGCATTTGTGCCGACTCCCGATCCTGTGGAAGATACTTTTAAAGATCTTCTCGGAGTAATAAGGGATAAGAAAGCGGCACAGAGAGCAGCAAGCCAATTATGAACGCAAGCAGGCAATTATCGCCAAGCTTGTGGAGATGAGTGCCGACGCTGATAATGTCAACCGAGTGTTCTCTGAAGTGCGTGATCTACAGGCGCAGTTTAAGGAGATAGGGGAGGTGCCCCAGCAGTATTCCAGTGAGATATGGAAAAACTATCAGGATGCTGTGGAGAAGTTCTATGATCAGCTTAAGATCAATAAAGAACTTCGTGATTATGATTTCAAGAAGAATCTTGCTGATAAGGAAGCTCTTGTGGCTGAAGCCGAGAAACTTCAGGCAGAGGAAGATGTGATAGTGGCTTTCAAGAAGCTCCAGGAGCTTCATGACCAGTGGCGTGCTATCGGTCCGGTGCCAAAAGATGTTCGAGAGGAGATCTGGGGCAAGTTCAAGGAGCTTTCCACCAGTATCAATAAGCGTTATCAGGATTTCTTTGTTGAGCGCAAAGCCAAGGAGCGTGAAAATGAAGAGGCTAAGATCGCTATTTGTGAGCGTGTTGAGGCTCTCGATTTCTCATCACTCGGCACATATGCCGCATGGGACAATATGACCAAGGAGTTTATGGAGGCTCAGGCTGATTGGAAAAAGCTCGGTTTTGCGTCTCGTAAAGCCAATGCTGAACTGTTTGCCCGTTTCCGTTCCATATGTGACAAGTTTTTTGCTGCCAAGGCTGAGTTCTTCAAGCAGATGAAAGATGTCCTGGCATCTAATCTTGATCGCAAGATCGCTTTGTGTGAACGTGCTGAAGCTTTAAAGGACAGCACCGACTGGCGTGCGACTGCCGATGAACTCTCACGCATGCAGAAAGAATGGAAAACTATCGGTGCTGTAGCCAAGAAATATTCCGATCAGGTATGGCACCGTTTTCTTGCTGCTTGTGATTATTTCTTTGAACAGAAAAAGAAGAATACATCAGGTACCCGCCGCAACGAGCGAGCCAATCTGGAGCAGAAGCAGGAGATAATAGAGAAGCTTAAGGCATTGGATGCCGATGCCCCTGAAAGAGAGGTGGCTATCAAGACTCTCAAAGATCTGCAATCAGAGTGGCAGAGTGTCGGACATGTGCCTTTTGCAGAGAAGGATGCCATATATGACGCGTATCGAGCTGTGGTAAACAGGATTTATTCAAAATGGGATAATGCTCGTCGTGGTTCCAGAATGGAATCGTTCGAAAGCACCCTTTCCGAAATAGGTGGCGATACCAACCGTCTGTATCGTGAGCGTGAACGCCTGTTGCGCGTATACGAGCAGCGTCGCGGCGAACTGAACACATACGAGAATAATATGGGATTCCTTTCAGCCCGTTCTAAAAATGCTGATTCAATGTTGCGTGACATGCAGCGTAGGATGCAGCGTCTGAAGGATGATCTTGCCGAACTTGAGACTAAGATAAAGGCCATAGACAGCAAACTTTAATCCTTTTTCAGAAGGATAAATGTTATAATCAGGACAGGAGAACAGGAGATATAATCCTGTTCCCCTGTCTTTGTCACTGAAATATAAATGACAAATAATGCGACTATAGATATTGCTCAGCGAGCCAAGGCTATGTTAAGCCGTTTCTATGGCTACAGCACATTCCGTCCGCTACAGCTTGAGATCATCACTACAGCAATGGCGAGGCGCGACTCTGTGGTGTTGATGCCTACAGGTGGCGGCAAGTCCATATGTTACCAGATGCCGGCTCTTCTGAGCGATGGGGTGGTGATAGTGGTGTCACCGCTCATAGCTTTGATGAAGGATCAAGTGACAGCTCTGACCTCCAACGGCATTCCGGCTGCTGCGGTGAACTCCATGCAGACAGAGGAGGAGAATCGAGACATACTGGAACAGCTTTTCAGTGGACGAGTACGCATCCTTTATATCTCTCCGGAGAGGTTGCTTCTGGAGATTGACCGTTGGTCGCGCGATCTCAAAATTTCGCTTTTTGCTATAGACGAGGCTCACTGCATATCGCAATGGGGGCATGATTTTCGTCCTGGGTACACGCAGTTGTCGCGTATCAAAGCCCTGTATCCTCATGTGCCTGTCATGGCTCTCACAGCTACAGCCGACAGGTTGACGCGTGATGATATCGCACTCCAGCTTAGGCTTGACAATCCGCAACTCTTCATCGGTTCGTTCGACCGTCCCAATATATCGCTGCGAGTCATGACCAATCCGGGTAAGACACAACGAGTCAATTATATATGTTCGATGATCGACCGATATCGAAGTGATTCAGGCATAGTGTATTGTCTTAGCCGTAAAAGTGCTGAGGAGATGGATAAGCAATTGTCAGGGCGTGGATACCGTTCGGTGGTATATCATGCAGGGCTCTCGGTGACAGAGCGCAATCAGGCTCAGGACAGGTTTATCAACGGAGAGGTTCAGGTGGTGTGTGCCACAGTTGCTTTCGGTATGGGAATCGATAAGAGCAATATCAGATGGGTGGTCCACAACAATATGCCTCGCAATATCGAGAGCTATTATCAGGAGATAGGGCGTGCTGGACGTGATGGCGCAAAGGCTGAAACAGTAATGTTCTATTCATATGCTGACATAGCTACTCTACAGAGTTTTGTGGATGAAAGCGGTCAGCAGGCTCTCAATGCCGAGAAGCTTACCAGAATGAAGGAGTATGCTGAGGCATCATTATGCCGCCGTCGCATTCTGCTCAGCTATTTCAATGAGACTGTCGACCATGACTGCGGTAACTGTGACGTGTGTCTCAACCCTCCTGAACGAATAGACGGCACAGTGATTGTGCTAAAGGCATTGAGTGCCATAGTCCGCATCAACGGTTCGGCTGGTATCACAATGCTTATAGATATATTGCGTGGAGCCACGCGTCAGGAGCTGATACAGAGGGGATATGATAAAATAAAGACATATGGGGCAGGGCGTGATCTTAGTTTCGGCGAATGGAATGCATATATTTCTCAGATGATCCAGCTCGGGCTGATAGACATTGCCTACAATGAGAACAATCATTTGAAAATTACTGCTTACGGTTGCAGAATTCTTGATAGCCGAGGACCGGTAATCTTGGCCAAATACATTCCGATAGAGCGTCGTAGCTCACGCCGTAAGGTTGTGGCTGAGTCTGAAAACATACAGCTGTCACCAGCCGAACGTCTGCTCGAACTTCTTAAGGATGTACGTGAGAAGCTTGCCAAGAAAGAGCAGGTGCCCCCCTATATTATATTTTCTGATAAGGCATTACTTGAAATGGTGCGTACTGAGCCTCTTGACATGGAGGAATTCTCAAGAGTTGAGGGTGTAGGTGAACGTAAGACCGTAAAATACTGGAAGCCATTTGTGACCGCGATACGTAAATTCAAGGGTATCAATGAGAATCTTGGTGCAGGGATGTCACAGGAAGAGACTCTTCTGCTTCTTAATGCCGGATATGATGTAAACGCTATTGCCGAAGCTAAAGGTATCAAGCCCCAGACTGTATATAGTCATCTCTCCGAGCTGATCAATAACGATAAGCTATCGGATTTTTCTTCCATTATCACTCGTGAACAGTATCTGCGCGTGATGGATGTCGCCAAAAAACATCCTGACGATTTCTATGTTCTCCTCGCAGATGAAATGCCTGTTGGATTGCCGCGTGTAGCTGTGGCAATCAGTGATTTTCTTCTTAGAAAGAAAGGTAATTCTTAAAATAAAAGATAGAAATGAAATATACTGACAATCCTGCTGATGACTCCATGAAGTGGCGTGTGATTGATACTGAGTATCTGTCGCGTCGACCGTGGCTTACAGTGCGTCGCGACACTGTAGAATTGCCGAATGGCACTGTCCATCCGGAATATTATGTGATAGAATATCCGAAGTGGATTAATGTCATAGCCATAACTCCTGAAGGAAAATATGTGATGGTGAAACAATATCGTCACGGTCTCGGAGTTGTCGCTACGGAGTTGTGTGCAGGTGTGGTCGAGGAGAATGAGGACCCTTTGGATGGTGCCAGGCGAGAACTTCTTGAGGAGACAGGTTTCGGAGGTGGAGAATGGGAACTCTCAATGGTGATTTCTGCCAATCCTGGCAGTCAGAATAATCTGACGTATTGTTACACGGCCCGAAATGTTGTCCCGGTTGATTCTCAGCACCTCGATAATACCGAGGATATAACCGTATGTCTTTTGAGTGAGGATGAAGTGCGTGAAATGCTTGTTACCGACGATATCAGGCAGTCGCTTATGGCTGCACCATTGTGGAAGCACTTTGCTATGATGAAATCCGGTATATGATGTCTATTTCTTCCAGAAAGTAGGGGTGAACAGGAGCAGTACGGTGAATAGTTCGAGTCGACCTATTAGCATTATAATAGCAAGCACCCACTTTCCTGCATCCGGAATGATTGAGAATGTGCTGCCGTAGCCTGTCACTCCCGCACTCAGCCCTGTGTTGCTTATGCATGTGAAAGCTGAAAAGAACGCATCGATGAGCGGCAATCCCATTGCTGTAAGAATTATGCCCCCGATGAGGATTATGAGCACGTAAAGGCACAGGAATGCGATTACTTTCGACACCGTCTCGTGAGGTATCACCTTACCGTTAACCCTGACAGTAAGTATGTTGTTTGGATGTATGCACCTTTCTACTTCGTTACGGCAATTCTGGAGCATATATATGAGACGGTCGAGTTTCGCACCTCCGCTCGTGGAGCCTGCGCAGGCTCCGAAAAACATTAGCAGGAAAACTATGGATAGTACGAATGTGCCCCATGTGCCGAATTCAGGCACCTCGAAGCCTGTAGAGGAAATCATTGAGACTATCTGGAACAGAGGGTCAAGTGTTATGGACTTCCAGGAGGTTATCTGACCGTTATACCATATTGACAGGGCGAATATCACATAGCAGGCAGCTATGACCCCAAGATAAGTGCGAAATACGTCATTGCCCCATACTGTGCGGAAATCTCTGTGCACGGCTCGGTATATCAATGAGAAACTTACGCCTCCTATAAACATGAAGAATGTTGCAACCACTTCGATATAATCGCTCTTCCATAGACCGAGCCCCTCATCAGAAGTTGCAAAACCTCCTGTTGACATGATGGAGAATGAATAGCACAGGGCATCAAACCCCTCCATCGGACCGATTATAAGAAGAATAAAAAGAATGACTGTCAGTGTTATATATATAAGCCACAGGCTTTTGGCTGTCTGGGATATACGTGGGCGAAGTTTGTCGTGAGTGATGCCCGTGACCTCGGCATTGAACATCTGCATTCCTCCAGAGTGGTTGAGCATTGGTATCACTGCCAAAGTGAAGAGTATGATTCCCATGCCTCCGATCCATTGCATGACTGATCGCCATATGACAGCTCCGTGGCTCAAGTGGGATATGGACTTCATGATTGTGGCTCCTGTGGTGGTGAATCCCGACATAGCCTCGAAGAATGCGTCAGACACGCTCAATGGCTGATTTTCCATAAACATGAAAGGGAGCATTCCAAATGCGGAAAAGAACACCCACACCAATGCTGTGAGAAGGAAGCCTTCACGTTTGCCCATTGATGGTGTGGAAGGATGTATGGTGAAAGCCATAGCCCCTCCTGTAATGGCTGTCACGCCGAATGCTATCAGAAAACATCTCCAGTCATTTTCTCCGTATATCAGACATGTAGTGAGTGGTATCAGTAGAAACACTGATTCTATTATGAGGAGAAGCCCGATGATGCGGAGCAACACCGGGAAGTTGATTGTAGTAAAATACTGATTAAGCTGCCGGACGCGACGACCCATGGGATTTTCAGGTTGATTATGAGAAGAGTTTCTCTACTTTGTGGATTACACCGTCGAGTGTAAAGACTACTACACGGTCGCCGGCTTGAATGGTGGTGTTTCCGCTCACGAGCTGACCTTTGCCGTCGCGTATGAGTCCGGCAATTGTCATATAGCTCGACAGGCGCAGGTCCTTGATGGGTGCGCGAGTGATTTTTGAGCCTTCTTTGGCTACAATTTCCGCAACTTCGGCATCTGCAAGGGCGAGACACTTTGATGTGGATGTGTCTCGGTCGAGAAGCATCTGGAATATTCGTGATGAAGCCAGAAGCTTTTTATTGACTACAGTACCAATATTCAAGCCCTCAGCCTCGGATATGAACTGTAGATTCTCAACTTCAGCAATGGTTTTTTTTACTCCGAACTCCTTGGCTGCCAGACAGGTGAGGATATTGGACTCGCTGCTGTCCGAGATGGCTATGAATGCATCGGCATCAGTGATTCCTGCATCGCTCAGGACATCTGTGTCGCGGGCGTCGGCGTTTATCACCAAGGCATTATGGCATTGCTCCGACAGTTTGAGGCATTTTTCGCGGTCAGGATCAAGTATCTTGAAATTGAATTTGTCGCCTGCCATCTGGCATAGCTGACGTGCTATGCGACTGCCTCCCATTATGATTACGTCATGTATTCGTCGTTCGATCTTGCCACATAAGGGTATGAGATTGTCGACGTGCTCACGGGTAGTCATGAAGTATACTATATCATTGGATAGCAGTTTGTCGTCACCGCGAGGGATGATGGTCTCATGGTTGCGTTTTATTGCTGCTACATGGAAATCGTGTATGGTACGTCCCAGGTCCTTGAGTAGCTTGCCTATCAGCGGGGCACCGTCGCGAAGCTTCACTCCGACAAGTATCAGTTCGCCGTCGTGAAGTTCAAACCAGTGTCTAACCCAGTTGTGCTTTAGAGCTGTGATAATCTCAAGTGCGGCAAGATATTCCGGATATATAAGGTCATCGGTGCCGATAGATGCGAAGAAATTCCGGTTATCGGGATCTTTGAACTCAAAATTATCCACTCGTGCCACAGTCTTTTCTGCACCAAGGCTTCGGGCTATGGCACATGCCACGATATTGCGTGTCTCGAATGGAGTAACGGCTATGAACAGGTCGCATCCTTCCACACCTGCCTGTCGAAGTGTCTTGAATGATGTGGGGCGACCCTGCACTGTGAGCAGATTATAGTTGGAATCGAGTATCGCAAGTTTAGTGCTGTCCTCGTCCACTACAGTTATGTCCTGTTCCTCACGCGAAAGGAGTTTGGCAAGATGTGAGCCCACCTCTCCGCAGCCGGCGATGATTATTTTCATTTAAGGATGCTCTTAATGGTTTTGTAGATACCTTCGGCATCGAATCCGCACAGGTGGTGCAGTTGGTCAGGTGTGCCTTGCGATATGAAACGGTCTGGTACACCCATGCGTATAAGGCGTGGCATAGCTGTCTCTTCGCGTTCTGAGGAATTAAAATAGTCGGCGAGCCATTCGAGTACGGCTGATCCCATGCCTCCGTTGACTGTGCCGTCCTCAATTGTTATGATAGGGCATCTCTTGCGGGCTACTTCGGTGAGTATATCTGAGTCAAGAGGTTTGACGAAACGCATGTCGTAGTGGGCGATGCTCTTTCCTGTATCGTGTTCGGCTTGCTTGATAGCATCGGTTGTGTCATCGGCTACCGTTCCGATAGTGAGGATTGCAAGGTCATTGCCGTCTTTTATTCTCACCCCTTTGCCTATGGTTACGTGTTCGATTGTGCCTGAGAGTTTGTTTTTCGCTCTTCCTCTCGGATATCGGATTGCTATAGGTCCGTCGAGGGTTAGTGATGTGTGCATCAGTCTGCGCAGCTCATCACCGTTGCGCGGCGCAGCTATTGTCATGCCAGGTATTGAGCGAAGATATGCGAGGTCAAAGACTCCATGGTGGGTAGGTCCGTCCTCACCAACGAGTCCAGCACGGTCGATACAGAATGTCACAGGCAATCCTTCTATTGCCACATCATGGATTATATGGCTGTAAGCACGTTGCAGGAATGAGCTATAGATGGCGACAAACGGCTTCATGCCATCTTTGGCGAGTCCGCCTGAGAATGTCACTGCATGTCCCTCAGAGATACCAACATCGAATGTTCTTTCAGGATATTTTTCAGCCAGTTTGTTCATTGATGTTCCTGATGGCATAGCGGCTGTGATGCCTACCACTTCAGGATGCGAGTCGGCGATCTCGACCAGAGTTGAGCCGAAGATGTCCTGATATTTGGGCGGTTTTTCAGGCGACTCCTGGGGGCGTTCTCCGGTGGCGGGGTCGAATATCCCTGGAGCGTGCCATGTGGCAGGGTCCTTTTCAGCAGGCAGAAATCCTTTACCCTTTGTGGTGCGCAGATGAAGAATTCTGGGCCCCTTGAAGTCCTTGATGTCGTTTAGCACTTTCACCACAGTGGCGACATCGTTGCCGTCAAACGGTCCGAAATAACGTATGTTCAGTCCCTCGAATATGTTTTGCTCATGGTTGATAAGCGACTTGAGGCTATTGTTGAAACGCGTGATGCGGCCTTTGCCGATGTCTGTTATAAGATTGTATTTCCTTAGGATACCTGCCAGGCTGTAGCGCAGGTCGTTATATCCTTTCGATGATGTGAGATGCGCCAGGTATGAGTTGAGTGAGCCTACATTCCTGTCAATCGACATGTCATTATCGTTGAGGATTATAAGCAGATCGGAATTGGAATTGGCTGCGTTGTTGAGCCCTTCGAATGCCAGTCCGCCGCTTATTGAGGCATCACCTATCACGGCAACGACATTGCGGTGAGGCTCATCCTTGTGTACAGATGCTGCGACTGCCATGCCGAGCCCTGCTGATATTGAGTTGGAGGCATGACCTGCTGTGAATGTGTCATACTCACTTTCTTTGGGAGAGGGGAAGCCTGACAGTCCGCCGAGTGTGCGGTTGGTGCTGAATGCATCTCTGCGTCCTGTCAGGAGCTTATGGCAATAAGCTTGGTGTCCGACATCCCATACGATCCGGTCATAAGGGGTGTTGAACACGTAATGGAGAGCCACGGTCAGTTCCACAGCTCCCATTGATGAGGCAAAATGCCCAGGGTGAGAAGAGAGTGAATTTATGAGGAACGAGCGTAACTCGGCGCACACCTGTGGTAGCCTTTCGGCAGGCAGCTTGCGCAGATCCGCAGGGGAGTCGATTGTGTCGAGCAGTGGGGTGGTGGCGTCAACGTTCGTCTTTTCCTTTTCCATTCTTAATATATTTCTTATACAATGGTGCCCACACGACTGTACCTGATGCCACTATTACGAAGAGCACACAGAGTGAAAGGCTGTGACGCTATCACCATATAGCAAAGCAACAGCCATAGGGCAGCAAGGAATATGAAGCGGATTTTATGTTGTGTGGACATTTTGTTTTATATTGGAAGAATCTCAATATCCTGTGTAGGAATGCGGGGAAAGTTTGCGAAGTTCGTCTTTAATTTCGGGGCTCACGTTCAGGGTCTCGATGAATTCGGCAATGCTTTCGGCTGTTACGTGGGTGTTGGTGCGGGTGAGTGCCTTTAGGGTCTCATATGGTTTGGGATAGCCTTCGCGACGCAGCACAGTCTGTATTGCTTCTGCAACGACACTCCATGTGTTGTCAAGATCGGTATCTATGGCTTCACGGTTGAGAAGGAGCTTCCCGAGTCCTTTCATGGTGGAAGCTATGGCTATAAGTGTATTAGCCAAAGGCACTCCGATATTGCGCAGCACTGTGGAGTCAGTAAGGTCGCGTTGCAGACGTGACACTGGCAGTTTGCCTGCAAGGTGCTTGAACAGTGCGTTGGCTATGCCGATATTGCCCTCGGAGTTCTCGAAATCAATGGGATTGACCTTGTGAGGCATTGCTGATGAACCAACTTCGCCTTCCTTGATTTTCTGCTTGAAGTACTCCATTGAGATGTACATCCACATGTCGCGGTCAAGGTCGAGTATGATATCGTTGATACGTGCAAGTGCATCGAAAAGTGCTGCGAGATTATCGTAGTTTGATATCTGTGTGGTGTATTCTTCACGCTCTATTCCGAGTCGTTCGCTTAGGAATCTTGCGCCGAAATCTCTCCAGTCGATACCTGGGAATGCACATAGATGGGCATTGAAGTTCCCTGTGGCTCCTCCGAGTTTGCCGCTGATTTTCACGGCGTCGAGCATTTCCAACTGACGGCGCAGACGGTAGCTGAACACGCGTATTTCTTTGCCAAGTCGGGTAGGTGAGGCCGGCTGTCCGTGGGTTTTGGCAAGCATGGGGATCTCATACCACTCGTCGGCGCGAGCTTCAAGATGGTTGATCATTTCGATGAGTTGCGGACGGTATGTGTCGCGTATGGCATCGGCAATCGACATCGGCACTGCGGTATTGTTGATATCCTGCGATGTGAGTCCGAAATGAATGAATTCCTTGTAGGACTCCAAGCCGAGCGCATCGAAACGTTCTTTCAGGAAATATTCTACTGCTTTGACGTCATGATTGGTTACGCTTTCGATCTCCTTGATGCGAGCGGCGTCATTGACTGTGAAATTCTTATAGATATCTCGCAGCGATACGAACACGTCATGATTCACTGTAGCGAGCGGGCCCAAAGGTATCTCGCAGAGGGCTATAAAATATTCTATCTCTACCTTTACGCGATAACGTATCAGGGCATATTCCGAAAAGTATTCATCAAGGCGTTCGCATTTGTTGCGATAGCGACCGTCGACAGGGGAAATGGCTGTAAGCTCGGTAAGATTCATTGTGTGCTGCGTGTTATTTTATGAATATTTTTTGCAAAGTTAATAAAAAGTAGTGACATAGAGCGAGTCGGAAAACAAATGTTGGGTTATATGGACTGTTTTTGTCTTGCTAATGCTGTATAATTTGGAAAAATATAATGTATATGTTATAAAACATATGAATTGTTTTGTGGACTCAGGCAATAAGTCGTAACTTTGGTGCGTCCAATAAGTGTAGCTTTTACACTTATTGTTTTGGGGTTGCTCCCGGAATGATAAAGATCAGAATCTAATCACATTATATATCAATAAAAAACAGACAACTTGACCATGAAGAAGCATAGTCTTATGGCAATTGCAACTGTCGCAACAATGGCGATGGTATCCTGCACGGGTAAGCAGAAGGTATCCGAAACTCTGATTGCAGGTCTTAGTCCTGAAAAGTTTGCTGCTGAGGTTGACGGCAAGCCCACTGCTCTGTACTCCGTAAAGAGCAGTGACGGAATGGAAGCGGCGATTACTAATTATGGTGGCCGTATAGTGGCACTTCAGGTGCCTGACAGAAATGGAGAGATGCGCGATGTAGTGCTCGGCTTCGATAGCATACAGGCTTATCTGCCCGAGAATAACCAGACTGATTTCGGAGCAGCGATCGGGCGTTACGCCAATCGTATAGACCATGGTCGTATAGTAATCGACGGAGATTCGATCCAGCTTCCGGTAAATAATTTCGGGCATACACTCCATGGTGGTCCCACTGGATGGCAGTATCAGGTGTATTCCGCAGAGCAGCCCAATGATTCAACTCTTGTTCTCTCGATCGATTCACCTGACGGGGACAATGGTTTCCCTGGAAACGTGAAGGCTACTGTGACTTATACAGCTCTTCCTGGAAACAAACTTGATATAGCATATTCAGCCACTACCGATAGGGCTACGGTCATAAATATGACCAATCATTCTTATTTCAATCTGTCGGGCGATCCTATGAAACCTATTACGGATCATACATTGTATGTGTATGCATCCAATTTCACACCTGTTGACTCTACCTATATGACCACTGGTGAGATTCTGCCTGTTGAGGGTACCCCCATGGATTTCACCACTCCGCGTTCAGTCGGTGAGCAGATCGACAACTTCGAGTTTGTGCAGCTTAAGAACGGTAATGGATATGACCACAACTGGGTGCTCGATTCCAAAGGTGATATGGACAAGATCGCTGCCACACTTTATTCTCCTGAAAGCGGTATCGGACTGAGCATCTACACTGACGAACCCGGCATACAGGTGTATTCAGGCAACTTCCTCGACGGCACAGTGACCGGCAAGGGTGGAAAGGTGTACAATCAGCGCACCGGTATTGCTCTTGAGACTCAGCATTACCCCGATTCACCCAATAAGGCTGAATGGCCTTCGGTGCTCCTTCGTCCGGGTGACACATATAAGAGCAACACAACATTGTCATTTTTTGCATTATAATTCATTTATCTTTTAATTAACCTTAATACTATAAAGTAATGACCTCACTTGACTGGATTGTCATTGCTATCTTCTTCCTCGCCCTTATCGGTATAATTGTATGGGTGATGAAGCAGAAGCAAAACAACGCCGCCGACTATTTTCTTGGTGGCAAGGACGCTACATGGATTGCCATAGGTGCGTCAATATTCGCTTCCAATATTGGTTCAGAACATCTCATCGGACTTGCCGGCTCAGGAGCTTCATCCGGTATGGCGATGGCTCACTGGGAGATCCAGGGCTGGATGATTCTTCTTCTCGGATGGGTGTTCGTTCCTTTCTATACCCGCTCGATGGTGTATACAATGCCTGAGTTCCTTGAACGTCGTTTCAATCCTCAGTCACGTACCATTCTTGCTACGATCTCGCTTATCAGCTATGTGCTCACCAAGGTGGCTGTCACTGTTTACGCCGGAGGTCTCGTGTTCCAGCAGGTGTTCGGAATCGAGGAACTTTGGGGTATTGACTTCTTCTGGATCGCAGCTATAGGTCTGGTGCTTCTTACCGCGCTCTATACTATATTCGGTGGCATGAAATCGGTGCTGTACACCTCTGTGTTGCAGACTCCCATTCTGTTGCTCGGTTCACTTATCATTCTTGTTCTCGGACTCAAGGAACTTGGCGGCTGGGACGAGATGATGCGTATATGCTCAAGTGTCAAGGTTAATGAGTATGGCGACACTATGGTCAACCTCATACGTGACAACAATGACTCCCAGTATCCTTGGCTCGGTGCTCTCATCGGCTCTGCCGTGATCGGTTTCTGGTACTGGTGTACCGACCAGTTCATCGTGCAGCGTGTTCTGTCGGGCAAGGATGAAAAGGAAGCTCGCCGCGGTACCATTTTCGGTGCTTATCTTAAGCTCCTTCCTGTGTTCCTGTTCCTTATTCCAGGCATGATCGCTTTTGCAATACATCAGAATGCTATTGCAGCCGGCGGTGAGGGTTTCCTTCCGATGCTTGCTAATGGAAATGTCAACTCTGACGCTGCTTTCCCCACCCTTGTTGCCAAACTTCTTCCGGCAGGAGTCAAAGGTCTTATAGTCTGTGGTATCCTTGCTGCCCTCATGTCATCTTTGGCATCACTTTTCAACTCATCGGCGGCTCTGTTCACTATCGACTTCTATCAGCGTTATCGTCCTGATACCGACCCGAAGAAACTCGTTCGCATCGGTCAGATCGCTACTGTGGTCATCGTTATTCTCGGCATCCTCTGGATACCTGTGATGCGTTCGGTTGGCGATGTGCTCTATCTGTATCTTCAGGATGTTCAGTCGGTGCTCGCTCCCGGTATCGCAGCAGCATTCCTCATTGGCATTCTGTGGAAGCGTGCTTCCGCCCAGGGTGGTATGTGGGCGTTGCTTTCAGGCCTTATCATCGGACTTACACGTCTTGGATCAAAGGTATATTACAGCAATGCAGGTGTTGAGCCCGGTGTTGACGGAAGCCTATTCCAGTACGTATTCTATGATTGCAACTGGCTGTTCTTCTGTGGATGGATGCTCGTGTTCTGCCTCGCGGTCGGAGTGATTGTATCCCTCTTCACCAAAGCTCCGGAACCTGAGAAGATTCAGGGTCTGGTGTTTGGGACCTCTACTCCTGAGCAGATTGCCGCTACTCGTGCCAGCTGGAACAAGTGGGATGTCGTTCATACAATGATTATCCTTGGTATCACAGTGGCGTTCTATATTTACTTCTGGTAATACACTATCATAAGCATGCGCGATTCTGAGGCTGATTTGATAGCCTCAGAATCGGGTTTGCGAGAATTGAGAGATATGTACTATAGCGAAAATCCTCGGTTCTTTGTGGCCGTAGATTGCATAATATTCGGTCTGGTTGAGGGTAAGCTCTGTCTGCTTCTGACCAAACGAAAGTTCGAGCCTGAAAAGGGCAAATGGTCTGTCATGGGCGGATTTGTGCAGGAAATGGAGAGTGCCGATGATGCTGCACGGCGAGTGCTAAATCAGCTTACGGGCCTACAGGACGTGTATATGGAGCAAGTCCGGGCTTTCGGAGACGTTGATCGAGATCCGGGTGAACGAGTGATTTCACTTGCATACTTTGCGATGCTTGGTCCGGAAGAGTTTGACGTCGATCTCCTTGCTGAGCACAATGCCGTGTGGGTTCCTATTGATGAGATACCACCTCTTGGTTTTGACCATCCACAGATGGTGCAATGTACTCTCCAATTGTTGAGGCGTAAGTTCTCTACAGAACCTATAGGTTTCAATCTTCTGCCGGAATACTTTACTTTGTCGCAGCTTCAGACTCTGTATGAAACAATCTTAGGCTCTCCGATTGACAAACGTAACTTCCGGAAAAAGGTTGCAGAGATTGATTGCATTACAAAGACTGACATGATTGACAAGACCGGGTCTCGCAGAGGGGCTTCGTTGTATCGTTTTGACTTGGCGAAGTTCAGCTCCGAATCAAAATTTAAAATCTGATAATAACTATGCTTGAAGAACTTAAAGAAAAAGTATATCGTGCCAATATTGACCTTGTGAAGCATGGACTTGTGATCTTCACTTGGGGAAATGTATCCGGTATTGACCGTGAGAAAGGACTTATGGTCATAAAGCCCAGCGGGGTTGACTATGATGTCATGACTCCCGATGATATGGTTGTGATTGATATTAGGACAGGTGAAAAGGTCGAGGGCAAATTAAAGCCTTCGTCCGACACTCCTACCCATCTTGCGCTCTACCGTGCATGGCCCGAAATCGGCGGTGTTGTCCACACTCATTCTACTTATGCCACAGCATGGTCACAGGCTGGCATTGATCTGCCGAATATAGGCACCACTCATGCCGACTATTTCCATAAGGCTATCCCTTGCACTCCAGATATGACAGAGCCGGAGGTGACCAACGATTATGAGCTGGAGACAGGCAATGTGATCATAAAGCGTTTCGAGGATATGAACCCTATGCACACTCCTGGGGTGCTTGTCAAGAATCATGGACCGTTTTCATGGGGCAAGGACCCTCACGATGCGGTGCATAATGCAGTTGTGATGGAGCAGGTTGCAAAAATGGCGTTCATTGCATACCAGGTAAATCCGGGATTGACAATGAATCCTCTTCTCATTGAGAAGCACTATCTTCGCAAGCATGGTCCCGGTGCGTACTACGGACAGTGATAACAGCGTCCTTTACTCAGAAAAATTTTTAGAAATCAAATTACCGAATAAATAATTAAAACTATGTACGAAAATTACGAAATATGGTGGGTCACAGGTGCCCAGCTCCTCTATGGTGGCGATGCTGTCGTTGCCGTTGATTCTCACTCAAAAGAAATGGTGGATGGTCTTAACAATTCAGGCAACCTACCTATAAAGGTTGTCTATAAGGGCACCGCCAATTCTTCTCGTGAGGTAGAGGACATCATGAAGGCTGCAAATAACGATTCTCGTTGTGTAGGTATCATCACATGGATGCACACTTTCTCTCCTGCCAAGATGTGGATTCATGGTCTGAAGGTGCTTTCCAAGCCTCTGCTCCATCTCCATACCCAGTACAATGCCGAGATACCATGGGATACCATGGATATGGATTTCATGAATCTGAATCAGAGTGCTCACGGCGACCGTGAGTTCGGACATATATGTGCACGTATGCGTGTGCGCCGCAAAGTCGTCACAGGTTATTGGAAGGATGCCGACACTCAGAAACGCATTGCCGTATGGCAGCGCGTGTGTGCAGCGTGGGCTGATTCCCAGGACATGCTCATTCTCCGATTCGGCGATCAGATGAACAATGTCGCTGTTACTGACGGTGACAAGGTTGAGGCCGAGGTACGTATGGGCTATCATGTCGACTATATGCCTTTCAGCGAAGTGATGCCTTATTTCGATGCTGTAAAGGATGAGGATGTGGATGCTCTTGTGGCTGAATATTTCAGACTTTATACTCACGATGAGAAACTTGAGGACAAGTCGACTGTTGAGTACAAGAAAGTATGGAACTCAGCTAAGGCGGAACTTACCCTCCGTGCAGTGCTTAAGGCTAAGGGTGCGAAGGGATTCACCACTAACTTTGATGACCTCGGTGATGCTGATGTAGAGAACACCGGTCGTGGCTTCGATCAGATACCCGGCCTTGCATCACAGCGTCTTATGGCTGAGGGTTACGGATTCGGCGCAGAGGGTGACTGGAAGTCGGCTGCTCTCTATCGTACTCTTTGGGTTATGGGACAGGGTATGCCCGGCGGCTGTTCTTTCCTTGAGGACTATACACTTAATTTTGACGGTAAGCAGAGCTCTATTCTTCAGGCTCATATGCTTGAGGTATGTCCGCTTATTGCAGAGGAGAAACCGCGTCTTGAGGTTCACTTCCTTGGAATCGGATATCGCAAGAGCCTTACCGCGCGTCTTGTGTTCACTTCCAAGCCTGAAAAGGGTGTGACAGCTACTGTCGTAGATATGGGTAACCGTTTCCGTCTCATTGTCAACGATGTTGAATGCATCAAATCCAAGCCTCTTCCCAAGCTTCCCGTAGCATCGGCTCTTTGGATTCCTATGCCCAGTTTTGAGGTTGGTGCTACAGCATGGATTCTCGCCGGCGGCACTCACCATTCATGCTTCTCCTACGACATCACTCCCGAATATTGGGAGGATTATGCTGAGATCGCAGGCATTGAGATGGTGCATATTGACAAGGACACCACTATCGAAGGTTTCAAGCAGACTCTCCGCATGGGTGAAGTATACTATATGCTCAACAAATCCCTCTATCTCTAATGGACGCAAAGACCACTATAGAGCATGGCAAAGCCATATTGGGTATAGAGTTCGGCTCTACCCGAATCAAGGCTGTGCTCGTCGATGAGGACAACCGTCCGATAGCCCAGGGTGTCCATGACTGGGAGAACCAGCTCGTTGACGGCCTGTGGACCTACAGCACTGAGGCAATATGGTATGGACTTCAGGACTGTTATGCACATCTGCGTGAGAACGTACGTGCAGAGTACGATGTGGAGATTGAGTCGCTTGCTGCTATCGGTATAAGTGCTATGATGCACGGTTACATGCCTTTCAACGAGCGTGCCGAGATACTTGTACCGTTCCGCACATGGCGTAACACCAATACCGGGCGAGCAGCCGAGGAGTTATCCAAACTGTTTGTGTTCAATGTGCCCCTGCGTTGGAGCATCTCCCATCTTTATCAGGCGATTCTTGATAAGGAGACACATGTCAAGGACATAACTTATCTCACCACTCTTGCCGGATATATACATTGGCAGCTTACAGGAGAGAAAGTGCTCGGCATAGGAGATGCATCCGCCGCTGGAGATGGGCTGGAACTGATTCTCAAAACTCAGCTTGGAGAAG
>OFFT01001015.1_pt1 | contig 17948 bp, 16 predicted proteins | sample 1521581 | NCBI WGS metagenome assembly OFFT01 (sample SAMEA3504084, study PRJEB24116) | mouse gut metagenome | biome: mouse gut; feature: mouse-associated habitat; material: faeces | place: Denmark | collected 2011
CCTTTTGTGCCATTCTCAAAAAGTATAGTTTTTGGTAATTTTTCATCAGTGAATTTTGTTGGGTATAATGTACAAAAAATCCGGGTAAATTTTCTTGACTTTTGTCCGATAATATAATAGAATTGATAAAAGTTGAGAAGAATTTTGATCCTCAAAAACTATACTTTTTGAGAATTATTTTGTGTTGTTCCCATCCTGCAGTTTCCGTGTCATCTCTGTCCAAACTCCACTTTGCCGCCATAAAAACCTGAAAAAAGTACTTAAATAACAAAACCTTTATGTATTCTGTACGATTTCATAAAACATATCTCTTTGAGCTCTTTCATAATGCAGCTGTCAAGCCGATATATAGAGTAAATCTGCTGAAAGCAGAATCCGAAGCCGGTGGAAAGGAGACAGATTATGACTGATATGACCCAGATATTGTATTCCATGGAAAATTCCATTAAATTACAGAATCGAGCCCGGGCCCAGAGACGGGCGGCCAAGGCGGAGCAGGAAAAGAAGGCTTTTCAGGAAAAATTAATGCGCGCTGAAGCAAATAAGCTGGAGCTGGAAGGACTGGCTTCCAAAGTGAAAGGTTCCGATGATGCCGTATGCCGTGACCAGTTAATCAGTATGCTGTCAGGATTTTAATGGCGTCATATATTTGTTTTTATACTGTAAAAAAGAATCCTGCGGAGCAGGATTCTCCGCCTATGGCGGGGCGCTTCAGCGACATGATTCCTTTCCGCCGCAGTGCGATCCCCGCGGAGCGTTTTTGTATCATAGGACGCACTTTCCTATGATATAAAAAAACAGACCATATCATGATTGCTCATAATATGATCTGTCGTCCTGTGAGGCCATACGCAACGGCCCTACACCTTTTACCCGCGGATCCCTGAATCACCCTGCCCAGTTCTCTCACGGCCGCCTCCAGGGCCATTTCCGCGGCCCTCTCACGCAATTCCTCCGGAAAGGCGCACAATAGTCTCTGCAGCGGCTCCGACAGTTCTGCGATCATCAAATCCAGCAGCCGTCCGGACACTTGCAGGAACTGATTTTCCCTCACAACCAGGTATGGAAATGCGGCGCCCTGGGTTCCAGTTTTATCACATAGTCATTGGTTTTGTTGACTGTAATATGACCGTACCCATGCTTTTTCACAATTTCCAGTTCCCCCAGAATGGAAATCGCGGAAGTGCTGTGACGGATGAAATACCGCGTCTTGTACACATCCACCGCCGCAGTATATCACCGCCGCCGATAAATGCCTTCCATTTTGTCATCTGCATTGTCTGTGCCTTTTTCATCCATGGCCTCCTTTTTCAGAACAAAATGATTTGTAAAATCATTTCATAATATTGTCAGACTATTTTCCAGGAAAGACCGTCGACAAAATTTGCCGCAAAACGACAAATCGGCAACAGCCCTGGCATACACCCGGCTGTTGCCGACCAACAATGTATCCGTATTTACCGGCTTTCCCCCGGTGTGTCCGAATATGTAATCAATGCGTCATTTTTCTTCATAAACAGCAGACCGAAGGATCCTGGTCCACAATTGCTGGCAATCGCAGAAGACGCTTTCTGCAGGTAAATCCTCTCGAAAGGACAATACTGTTTTACCAGATCCTGGATATATTGAAGACTCTTGTCATCCAGTCCCGCATAAGTAATGAACAGAACCCTCCTGTCAATATTCCTTGTATTCAGAAGTACTTTCTTGACATATCCTTTTATCACATGGTTAAAGCTTCCCATCTCCATGCTGCCCACTGCCATCCGGCTGTTCCGCAGTACAATAACAGGATGCAGCAGCAGTGCGTCACACATCACCTGAATCTTTCTGGATATCTGTCCTGACTTGCACATCATATGGGTACTGTCAATGATAAAGGCCGAAGAAATGGAGTGCCTCAGCTTTTTCACCGTCTTCACAATATCCGCCTTTGAGGCATGGTTTTCCGCCATATAAGCGGCATGCAGCACCGAAAGTCCCATACTGCTGGAAAGATGTCCGGAATCAATTACCGTGACATTTTCAAAGGATTTTGCCGCCTCCATGGCATTGCGGTACCCGTCGCTGACGTGCTTGGCCATGGTGATATGAATCACATTCTGGGCTTCATTCAGCCTCTGGGCAAAGAATTTCTCATAATCCTCCACCGTGGGCGGCTGGGATATGCCGTTTTTCCCCTCTGCCATATAGGCCAGCAGCTCATCTGCCTTCAGCTCGGAATTGTCCAGGAAACGTCCTTGTTCCGTACACACATAGTAAGGACAGATATGGAGGCCGAATTTCTTCTGCAGGGATTCCGGAAGATCACAGACGCTGTCGGTGGTAACCAGCAGTGAAATCCTCTTTGCCTGGTCAAAAATCAGCACATCCTTCCCGATTTCGGACTGACTGGCCATTTCGCTGAGTTTCACAAGCTTCTTTGGCAGAATGCTCAGCACGGCAGCTTCCAGCAGGGCACCGCTGATGGGCTTTGCCAGATAACCGCTGAATCCTTCTTTCCTGTAAAGCTGCTGATTGTCGCTTCCGGCATTGGCAGTCAGCGCAATCACAGGCGTATCCTGGCACAGCCCTCCCGGCTGCGCATGAAGGGCATGGAGACATTCTATTCCATCCATCTCCGGCATCAGATGATCCATCAAAATACAGTCATAATGCTGGTACTGGGCCAGCTTCAGGCATTCCGCGCCGCTGGAAGCCGTGTCAATCTGCACTTTGGTCTCCGAGAGAAGCTTGCTCACCACCAGCAGGTTCATCTCGTTGTCATCCACCACAAGCACATGCGCATTGGGTGCTTCAAAACTCTGCCTGTACTGCTCCCCATCATGGACTTTCATCCTGGATGTGAGTGTAAAGGTTCCCAGTTCCTTTTCGCTCATAATATCCTGTTCCAGTGTCACAAGAAATGTGGAACCGTTCATATACACACTGTTGACGCTGATTTCCCCGCCCATCAGTTCCACCAGCTGGCGGACAATGCTCAGTCCCAGCCCGGTACCCTCGATATGGCGGTTTTTCTTTTCGTCCACACGCTTGAAGGCATCAAATATATAAGGAATGTTTTCCTTTTTCACTCCCTGTCCCGTATCTTCCACGGAATACCAGACGCGCACCCGGTTCACGCCCACCCGCTCGCACCGCACGGACAGCGTCACGGATCCCTCTTTTGTATATTTCACCGCATTGTTCAGCAGATTGATCAATACCTGCTTGATACGTACCTCGTCCCCGCAGAGCATGCTGGGCATGGAAGGATCCACATGCAGCCGGAATTCCAGCCCTTTTTCCTTCGCCTTGATCCATATCATGTTCACGATCTCTGAAAAAAGTTCCCCTGTCTCATAGGACGCGTTCACAATCTCCATTTTTCCGGACTTGATTTTGGACAAATCCAGGATATCATTGATCAGCGTGAGCAGCATTTTACTGGCTCCCTGAATATTCCTGGCGTTCTCTGCCACTTCCCCCGAAATGTCCGCCCGCAGTATCATCTCGTTCAATCCGATAATGGTATTGATGGGTGTGCGGATCTCATGGCTCATACTGGAAAAAAAGTGATTTTCTGCCTGGTTCAGCTCCTCGATCTCTTTTTTCTGCTGTATGGTGAGTTTGTTTTCCTCTTCATACAAATGATTTTGAAACAAAAGCAGGACACTGGTCAGGGCCCCGGCCAGTATGACAGACCGGGCAGAATCAAAATAAGCCTGTGCCGTGGTATTTTCCATAACCAGTTCCGGGTAGTTGTACGCAATATAATAACAGAGAAGTGTTTCCGCAGAACACAGCAGGAAAAATACCGGCTTCCTCCTGCCCTCCAGGGTAATACTGATGTAAATAAAGCAGAGCACGAACCATTCCGGCACGCCTCCGTAAATCCCTCCTCCCGTGAAAAAAACCACCGGGAACAGCAGCAGAAGCAGCACCACCGTGGCGGTTGCCCCCGCATTGATACATCCCTTTTGAATACTGATCTTTGCAACCATATACATATACACAAGGCTGCCAGCCAGCAGGAACCAGTTTGCCGTATATCTGCCCAGAATCAGAATAAATATCAGGGCAATCATGCTGATGCCTGTAACCAGTCGGAACACACGTTCCCTCAGACTGATTTTATAGTCAAATATGATATCAAGCCATTTTTTAAACACAATAACCTCCATGCCGCGACTCAGCTCCGGATAAAAATGTCTCACTTCAGGTATATTTCGGGTGTTTCCCCTCTGATACACACAGTTTCATCAGGATAAATTTTTTGCAATGCTCTCACAGATTTCCTCATATTTCTGCAACAGCAGGGGATGATTTTTCCGGATAAACTCCACCTTTTTCTCCTTGCCTGCCAGCTCCAGTTCTTTTGCCTGACCGGAAAGCGCTTCCGCACCGATGGTCAGTGCGGTACTCTTCAGCGCATGAACCTTAATCGCATAATCCGTCCAGTTTTCCGCCTCAAAGAGGGCGATGATCTCTTCCCTCTTTTCCTCAGCCTGGTCATGGAACATTCGCAGCATTTCCATATAAAACTCTTCCTCACCGCTGCAATATTCCATTCCCAGCCCCACATTAATGCCGGCCCGCACAAGACTGCCATAGGACTTTGAAGTTTCTTCCTGCAGGGACTCTTCCTGCAGCGGCTCTTCCGTACCCGCAAAGCCGGCTGCCGTCTCCTGTCCGTTTTCCGCAGCATCCGGAGTTTCTGCGCTTCCGTTTCCGGCCGGCTCATTGTCCGGAACAAAAGACACTGCGTCATGCTCTATACAGCGGTCCGGCAACACCCTGCGCAGCACTCTCTCCAGCACGGACCGCTCAATGGGTTTGGGAATAAATTCCGTGAATCCCTCGTTGCGGAACATTTCCCTGGCGCCGCTTATGGTATTCGCAGTCAGGGCAATTACCGGTAAGTCTTTGAACATTCCGTTGTTCAGCTCCCGGATCCGCCGCAGCGTCTCCACACCGTCAAATCCCGGCATCATATGATCCAGGAAAATGATGTCATATTCGTTCTGGGTACACCGTTCCACGGCCGCCTTTCCGCTGAGGCAGGTATCCACCTGTATGCCGTAACTGCCCAGAACACCCTTTGCAACCATAAGATTCATCTCTTCGTCATCCACGGCCAGAACACGGACGCCCTCACAGGTAAACGGCCTTCTTCCATTTCCCTGGTTTTCCTCAAAGTCATTGCCTTTTGACTGCCCGCTTAACAAATTTACAATAGAAAGCGCAAAAAACGGTTTTCGCAGCACCAGCAGCTTACTGTCCTCGTCCAGGACAAAATCTTTCTCCGCAATCACCGCAACCGGCATGGTTTCGGCCAGTTCCTCATAATGCGGGGGATTACCCATATATTCCGTCTGTGCGATAAATAAATGGGTCAGCTTGTGATCCCGCTGGAGTTTGCGCAGTCCTTCGAAATTATGGGCCTGATACCCCTCTATGCCAAGTCCTTCCACCAGATGGAGGATCATATCGTCATAATACCTCCTGACCTCATCCCGGCTGTATCTCTCGGGCCGGAAATAGCATGCAATACACAGCTGTGACGCGTTCTGCACCACTATGCCCGGCGTTTCGTCTCCCACGCCCTGGGGAATGGTGATATGTACGTGAAGGCCTTCCTGTTCCTTGCTGTCAAAATGGATGAATCCTCCCATGGCATGAAGCAGTCCCCGCGCAATGGGAAGCCCCAGCCCAAGTCCCCCCACATAGCGGCGGCTGCCGGAATCGGCCTGGTAAAAGTCTTCCAGCATCTGCGCAATCTGGGAGGAATTCATGCCTATGCCGGTGTCATACACATCAATAACCAGGTTGATCCCATAACTCTCCCTGCGGAATCCGATGCGGACGTCAATACCGCCTTCCTCCGTAAACTTAAGAGAATTATCCACCAGAATTTTAAGCACATGGGACACTTTTTCCGCATCCCCAATCAGAACCGATGGTATTCTGGGATCTATGTCAAACACTGTCTCCAAATGATTACTGCTGTTCTGCAGTGCTGTCATGGTAATCACGTCATTGAGAACCGAAGTGATCATATAGGGTTCCTTTGCCGCGGACAAGGTCCCTTCCACGATCTCCGTATAATCCAGTATATTATTGATCTGTCCCGAAAGACGCTTGCCCGCCAGCTTTATGGACTGCATATCGGCCCGGATTTCCGGTGGCACATCCTTCCCCATGGCCACCTCGCTGATTCCGATAACCATATTGATGGGGGTACGGAGTTCGTGGGATACATTTGACAGGAAATCGGCATTCTGCTGCACCGCCGTCTCCAGCTGCCCCTGCATGCTGAAATATTTATACTGTTCCCGGCGCCTTCTGTTGATCCTGTATCTCGCCACGATCACCGCACATGCCACTACCGATGCCCCCAGAATAATGCGCAGTACATCCCTTGTCTCCCCGTATCTGGCAAACGTGTGCAAAATCACAAAATGATACCCCAGCAGAAGCACATACAAAGCGGCTGTCATATACAACAGCCGCTTTCTGTCCAGCAGTGAAAGCATAAGAAGCAGAACACAGGCTACAAGGGGAATGTCGAAAAGACTGCTCTCATGTACCCCGAAGAAAAAGAATTCCGTCAGCACCATCCCGGTACATATATTTTCATACAATATGTCCGAGCCAATCCTTCCGATATGCAGCCACCAAACCACGAGACAACCGACTGCCAACAGGGGAACCATCCACAACTCCCATGATATCCCCACTATAATCAGGCTGAGCACCACACTGAACATGGTTACCGTGCCCGCCATTAACAGATGAATACTTGTCTGTTCTTCCCTCCTCATCCCTTCTCAAGCTCCTTTGCAACCCGCTCCAGCAAACTTTTCGGCATAAATGGTTTTTTCAGGTAATTGACTGCCCCAAGCCTGATTGCGGTCATTACATTGTCCTCATGTCCCGATGCAGTCAGAAAAATCACCGGAATCTCCACCTGATACTCTTTTATGTGCTCAAATGTCTCAATTCCGTTCATCCCCGGCATCGCGATATCCAGCAGAACCAGGTCAACCCCACCCTCTTTTATTTTCTGAAGGGCCTCCTCTCCTGACTTCGCCAGTATCACTTCATAATGCTTCTCCAGAATCAAACTCGTTCTCCTTAGATTCATCGTGTCATCGTCCACCACCAAAATACGCTTCTGCATAGCACCAGCCTCCTCCTTGTCCGCTCTTCACTGATTTTTAGTCATGATACTACTATTCTAAAACAAGATGACAATAAAATCAAGCCCCGCAGGCCTCTATCTATTTCCAAACAGGCAACTTTTCTTTCCTCCGGTATGTTTCCCGCTCCGGATCTGTCGGCTGCGGCTTTCCCTGCGCTTATCCCGGCTTTTCTTCACGCCCTTAAAAGGAAATTTGACACACCGGACCTGATATGATAAAATGAGCCTATATTCATAGCATGAAGTGGCCAAATGGACAGCCGTATCATGACTGGTCTGAAAGCATGATAAGATCATTCCATTATTCGGCATAAAAAGGCCGAATGACCCTCCACATCATGACTGGTTTATAATCGTATCATTCCAAAGAGGAGAATTACCATGAACCTTAATGCAGCAAGTCCGCTTACAAGAATAAGCAGCTCTGTACAATCCATACCGATGAAACATTGTGCAGAGTATAGCGTGTAAACAACGCATTGGATTTCATCGGAAAACAAGGCAATAACTGTATTTGACAGCTATTGTCTGTTTTCCGTATGCAAATTTTCGTTTAAAAGGCTATGGACAATGTTTTGTCCGTAGCCTTTTGCTTATATGACTCCCATGGGGATTGAAAGGCAGAAGGCAGATACAGTGATGTATATTTGTCTTCTGCCTTTTTGTGTTTCATCATTGAAAAAATAGAAAGGATATTTACTGACATGAGCTTATTAGAAATTCACGGCCTGACACATGCGTTCGGAGACAATCACCTTTACAAAAATGCGGAACTGACTTTGAATAAAGGCGAACACATGGGAATTGTCGGACAAAACGGAACGGGAAAAAGTACATTGATAAAAATATGCACACAACAAATTATGCCGGACAAGGGGCAGATTATCTGGCAGACAAATATTGTGACCGGATATTTAGACCAGTACGCTGAAATTGACCCTGACCTCACAATGAGGGATTTTTTAAAGTCAGCGTTTTCAAAATTATATCTTACCGAAAGCAGGCTGACCGCTCTGTATGAAATGATTGCAGCCGGAAAATCAGAATATTTGAGTCAGGCAGCCCGGCTTCAGGAGACACTTGAAATACAGGATTTTTATTCCTTAGACACACGTATTGAGCAGGTGGCCAGCGGACTGGGGCTGATTGCGATTGGGTTTGACCGCCCCATTGCGCAAATGAGCGGGGGACAGAGGGCAAAGGTGATTCTGGCAAAATTATTGCTGGAAAAACCAGATGTTTTATTGTTGGATGAGCCTACAAATTTTTTGGACAAAGAACATATTTCATGGCTCTCCGATTATTTGTCAAATCTGGAAAATGCCTTTATGGTTGTATCACATGATTTTGCTTTTCTCGATAAAATAGCAAACCGTATCTGTGATATAGACAATGAAACCATTTCCAAATATTACGGAACTTATACGGAATTTTTGAAAAAGAAAAGTTTACAGAGAGAGGACTATATACGTCAATATTCGGCGCAGCAAAAAGAAATTAAAAAAACAGAGGAATTTATCCGCAAAAATATCGCCGGCAGAAAATCCAGAATGGCAAGAGGCCGTCAAAAACAGCTGGACCGTATGGAAAAAATGGAAGCGCTGGACCAGAAAGAAATCAGGCCTTCTTTTCATTTTCCAGAGATGCCTTTGACAAATACGGAACATTTGACAGTAAAGCAATTGTCGGTGGGTTATCACTATCCCGTTTTATCCGGCATTGATTTCTGCATAAAAGGCGGGCAGAAAGCAGTCATTACCGGCTTTAACGGCATCGGTAAATCAACATTATTAAAAACCTTAGTGGGAGAAATTCCTTCCATGTGCGGCTTTTACCAATTTTCAGACCAGGTCAGGATGTGTTACTTTGCACAGGATTTATCATGGGAAAATAAGGAAAAAACACCCATTGACATTATTTCCGGCTGTTACCCGGACCTGGTTGTGAAAGAGATCCGCAGGCACCTTGCCAGATGCGGAATTTCAGCCAAACATGCAATGCAGGCGGTTGCCACATTAAGCGGCGGCGAACAGGCAAAAGTGAAAATGTGTCTGCTGACACTCAGGCCATGTAATTTTTTAATCATGGATGAGCCCACAAACCATTTGGATGTTCAGGCAAAAGAGGCCTTGCGGTCAGCGCTTGCGGATTTTTCCGGAACGGTATTACTTGTTTCCCATGAGGAATCATTTTACAAGGGCTGGGCGCAGCGCATCATCAACGTGGAAAAACGTTAAGTATTTTTACAACCGGGCAGGAAAGCCGAATCTTCCCTGCCCGGTTATGAAAAACGGAAAAAACGTCTTTCTCCCTTGAACACCATATTCTGCATTTGAAAAGCCGTTAAATCATAGTCAATAATTCGTCCAGCGAGCTGATCTCTTTATCTTGTCCATAATTTTTAACATTGTCACTTCTATTTATCAAAACAGAATATACACCCGCATTCATGGCACACATAATATCCTTTTCCCCGTCACCGACAAATACCATTTCCGCAGCGCTGATCTGCATTTTTTCTGCCAGGAGCTTCAGTCCTTCCGCACAAGGTTTACGATAACCCACATCATTGGAAGTAAACGGATAATCTATATACTTTATTACCGCACTGATATCCTCCAAAGCATACACATTATCCATGCCATATGCAACATCAGATAAAGTTCCCAGTAATATCCCCCGGTCAGAAAGCCTTTTCAGTGTCTCCTCAACTTCTGCATACACATAAGCATCTCGTTTGAAATTAATCGCTGATACCACACCGGTCCGGTCTTTGCCTGCCGTACAATAACTCCCTGTTTCATGTCCGTCCCCTTTGGATTCATAAATATTCTATCACATAATCCTTCCGATGTCATCCTGTTCCACCGGCCGGTCTGTTCCTCCCAATCTTACATTTTCTACCGCAGTCAGATAATCAATCAGATTATATTCCTGAAAAACCAGGGATACATGATTCTTTCTGTGAGCATTCAGACTTTTCGTAAGGATATCTTCCCCTTCATACCGGTAAGTATCTCCAAACATATAAGGGGCCATTGGCTGGTTCACCTGATAGATACCCACAACTTCAGCTTCATAAGTACTTGCAAATGCATTTCCAATGTGGTACAATGTGGGGCGAGCAGGCAATCTGCTTGGTATGGCAAGACAAAATTGCATAAGACAGTTCGTGACCATCCTGTCTTTAAACAAAACTAGGGATTTAAAAACGGAAGGATTCTGCACATGCTCTCTGTGCCGGAAAAAACCGTTTTTCTGTATGGGCACGTTCTGCGTGCTTTTTTAATGCGCAGAAATAAAATCATCCCTGCCCGATTTTCATAGGAAAAACCGTATTACCTGAAATGATGTGGGCTTGCCCGCTTTGTTCTTGCAGCCGGAACTGATAAACAGTGAGATTCATTGTGCATATTTTTAACTGCACAGAAAGGAAGCGCCATGGAAGATTTTAACCCAAACCGCTATGCGGTCATCAATGAAAAAAATCCCCGTGAAATCGTAATGCTGCGGGGCCTTGGCTGTTCTTGGAGGCGGTGCCGCTTCTGCGACTACCATCTTGATTTTTCCCCGGACAGCAGCGCAAATTTTGCCCTGAACCGGGAACAGCTTGAAAAAGTCACCGGCATCCACCATAAGCTTGAGGTGATTAATTCCGGCAGCTTTGTGGACTTGGATGAGGAAACCCTTGCCCTGATTGAAACAGTCTGCAAAAACTGCCATATCACCCAGGTACATTTTGAGTGCCACTGGAGGCACAGGGATGCAATTCCCCCATTCCGCAAGCGTTTTGCGGCCCATGGGATTGAACTGAAGGTGAAAACCGGCGTGGAAACCTTTGATGCCCTATTCCGGGAAAGCTATCTGGATAAGGGCATTGACGCCCGTTCCCCGGAGGAACTGGCGGAATATTTTGACGAGGTCTGCCTGCTGCAGGGTATCCCCGGCCAGACTGCGGAAAGCATGGACAGGGACATCCAAACCGGTCTCGCCTATTTTGAGCGGGTCTGCATCAACATTATGCAGGAAAACAAAAAGCCCATCAAGCCAGACCCCCGTGTCATTGCAAGTTTCACCAAGGAACTTTATCCAAAATACATAGAAAACAGCCGGGTAGATATTTTAATGGAAAATACTGCTTTCGGCGTAGGAGGTGTTGTAGAACATGCAGAATGAAATTCTTTTATTGGTATCCTTAGTCCTTACTTTTTCCACAGTCGTATTCCTATTCTGGCTGTTTCGGGAGCAGGGGCTGTATTTGTGGACTGTGCTGGCTACCATTGCGGCAAATATTGAAGTTTTGATTATGGTAACTGCTTTCGGCATGGAAATGACGCTGGGCAATATCCTGTTTGCCTCAACTTTTCTGGTAACGGACATTTTGAGCGAGCTTTATGGGAAAAAAGCCGCCCAGACTGCGGTTTACCTTGGGATTGCCACTTCAGTCATTTTCATTTTCTTAAGCCAGTCCTGGATGCTGTATGTGCCGAATGAAAGTGATTTTGCAACCCCGGCCATCCGCACAGTCTTCTCCAATACCCCCCGCTTAATGGCGGTAGGCATTATTGTATACGTCATTGTCCAGCTTTTCGATGTGTGGGCCTATCATAAATGGTGGGCGTTCACCAAAAGCAAATTCGGAGACTCCAAGAAATTCCTGTGGCTCCGGAACAATGGCTCCACTCTGGTATCCCAGCTTCTAAACACAGTCCTGTTCACATGGGGCGCATTTTGGGGCACCTATGACACAAAGACACTGGTTTCCATTGCTGTCGCCAGCTATATTATTTTTGTGGTTACAAGCATTGCGGACACGCCCTTCGTGTATCTGGCACGGTACCTGCACCGGAAAAAACAGGCGGTTCCCACTTACACAGAAAGCCGCTGATCTATAATTCAAAAAACTATTACATTTAAGGAAAAAAGTACCCCTCTTATTCAAAAGAGGGGTATTACAAAATCCTTATGAAAATAATCAAAATTTTTTAAATCTGTACACCATAAAGATTTGTGCCGTCATGCTCTCCGCCCACGCACGCCTCTTCCAGAATTACCCGGTATATTCCGTCCTCAAAACGGAAACCTGTTGTCCTGTCCCCATACCAGATATTGTCGGGAGAGGACAAACAGTTCACTACGTCCTCCAGCTTATCAATGTTCTCCGCTGTATGTCCTCCATAATAGCTGTTGGGCAGCATAGCATAATCCGCATCGATAGCAGGATACAGGCGCGAAAGGCAGTTAAAGCAATGATGCGAAACCTGCACCACATCCGCCTTCCACAGCCTGGCCGGAACCGTCTCAAGTACCAGTTCCTCCGTCTCTACATTTGTATCTCCAAGCCACATGACAGTCCCATTTCCGGTCGTCATTTTCAAGATAACGGAAGTACAATTGAAATCACGAAACGGAAATACCTCCGGATTCTCCTGCGTCACTGCGTCTTCATGAGCATACAGTACATCAAAGCGAATATTTGCCAATGCGATGACCTGACCATTGTGAAGCTTCAGGCACTTAACACCCGGACAGAAATCCCGCAGTGTTTCCTTCAGCACAAGGACATCCGAATCATCAGGATGCACCGTAAAAGGCGGAAAATTGTACATCACCCGCTCCAGTACAAAACTTTCCGGATATGTCCGCAGCAGCCTTATGCACGCCGCCATATGATCATCGTGAGCATGTGTGAAAATCCATGCCGCAATATGGATCTTATCTCCTTCCGCAATACCGGTAATCCTGTGCAGAAAACGGTACATCCCCTCTACTGCTTCCGCAGAACATTGCAGGCAATGTCCCCCGTCAATTAAAACCAGCTTGTTATCAGCCAGCCGGATTATATAGAACATCCCGCAGTTGATCGTAGTTGGGCTATGGCCGTTTTGGGGGTCATAATAAAGCCCGTATTGATAGATCTCTGCCGAGTCCCTGATTTCGCAGGTATAGGAAAAATCATCAAGCGCTATGGAAGCCCTGTCCTCAATGACACGCACTTCTCCCGACGCGCGCGTATAATATGCATAAAGCAACACACCATCTTTTCTTAACTGGCAGCAGTCCACAGCAGCAGTATGATTCTCAAAGGACTTTACAAAACCCATTCTGCACAGCTTATCAAGGTATGCCCCATACTCCTTCTCGTCAGTGCCCGTCACCAACAACATGGGACTGTCATCTGCCGTGGCGCCACGGCTGTCATCCGCCACCATCGAACCTGTGTTGTACAGGCATACAGCCGGACAGCCACCCTCATATGTATATTCTTCTTTCCACTTCAGCATATTCTTCCTCCTTCACAGCCTGTACTATGAAACACTATTAAAATCTGTTTACCGCTATCTTAATGTTTCTGCCGCCTGTCTTTTCGGCAAATCTGCCGCAATCCACATACCACTGCATGGCATTGGTGAGGAACTCCCCTCTCTCCATTCTGTCCATCCCCCTGGCCCATATCAGCAGGGGCGCCTGGGGAAGATATACATTGTTCTGCAGGCCGCTGTTCTGCTCTGCGGGTTCATTTATGTACGGCGCATCCATGTCTGATTCATCCATGTCTGGTTCATTCATATCTGTTTCATTCTCATGGGGTTCTTCTTCTGATTCGTTCTTATACAGTTCATCCAACTCCGGTTCCTTCATGTCCTGTTCGTCTGACTCCGGTTCGTCCTCATCCACCCAATCGTCCTCATCCTCCCAATCCTCATCATCTGCCCATTCCTCAAAGTCCATGTCAGCTTTTTCCCACAATTCCGCCCTATGGGCCTCTCTTTCCTCTTCATGGACACCGGCAAATGTCAGGGCACCGCCTTTTTCCCAGTCAAAACCTACCACAATCATGTTCACCCAGGCGGGCAGCCCCGGATCCAGCAGTTCGTCCATCCACCGGACAAACGCCTTCCACATGCCATATCCGCCAAACAGGGTGAATTTATCCGCGGCAGTGTCCGTCAGGCTGCCCATGGACCGATGCATATCCTCCTCTGTATAGCAGTATTCCAGTCTGTGATCAAGCCGGGACACGGTAAGACAGCCTTCATAAGTCTCCGCCTCCGTGACGCCCTCCCATTCCTGCCGGAAAAAGTCTTCCAACAACTGTTCCAGGCTGTCCGCCCGGTGCATGCGAATGGCGCCATAGGCATAGAATCTGCCGCTTTCCCCCTGGTAGACATACATGGGACCATAATCGGAACGGGGCGAATATTTGAAGCCCCATCCGAAACGCCCCACCAGAATCTTGGGTTCCTTTATCTTGGTATCAGAAGACGACATCAGGAAATCTCTGCTTCTCACATATACCGGAGAATGGGCCTTCAGCTCAAAACCAAAGGGGGGCGCGCACACCATAGAATATCCTGTCGTGGCGCTTTTCCTTTTTCGCTCCGTACCGAAGCACGCAGTATCCCTCCATGTTTTCAATGCAGCCCGTTGCTTCCAGGATTTTTGCCGCTTTCTGTGCCATATCCATGCCCTCCAGGGAATATGAGGCGCGCACCTTGTTGCCGGGCTGCCGGAGAATGCGGTTTGTCATGGATTTCAGGTCACAGTCCCGCCCCTGTCTGTTAAAAATTTCGGCGGCATATCTTCTGGCGGGAAAGGTATTTTCCACGGAAACCTTGTACCATTCCTTGGGATATTTCAGGCCGTCAAAGTATTCTTCGCCTGCAAAATGGGGAATAAAAGCATATGCCACCGCCAATTCCTGCAGAAGGTACCTGGGAAGATTATCCCCCGGGCAGAGAGTCTGTTCTGCTAAATAGGCAAGCAGGCCTTTTGCAAATTCCTCTGAAAACTGCTCCTGCAGAAAAGCTTCTGACAGGAAAAACCGTTTCCAGGTATCCGCCTGTTTTGCCTGTTTTGGAGTCTCAAAAAGGGCAATGAAATCCCGAAGGGCGCCTGTCTCCCTGCTTCTTTTTACAGCCTGTTCCGTTGCCTGGTCAAGGCGGTCCAGTAAAGAGAGGGTTCCCTCATCCTGTTTTTTGTCCTCATTTTCCTCCGGCGTCTCATTCGTTTCATCGTTGTTTTGTATTGGATTTTCCGCTTTTCCTTGTTCCTTTTCCGGCAGAATTTCTTTCTTCTCTTTCCCTGTCTTTCCATTGAATCCCACAGGTACAAATGTGCTGTTTTTGTCCAAAGCAGACCTGCTGTCATCAGCGGAATTGTCTGTGGGAACAGCGGCATTTTCTCCTCCTGCAGCATAGTCAAGGGCCGCTTTGTAGGCCTGGTTCAGCGCCGCAAAATATTCCGGTTCTTCCTCCGGATGGTGAAGCCTGGACTGCGCCGCAAAGGCTTTTCGAATGGCTTTTTTATCGTCTGTGGCCTTTATTTCCAATATGCTCCATATATCGTTCATGTCTTCTGTCCCTTCCTTCATTCCCTGATCACAGGCAATTCAAAATCCAGTCTGCCGAACTTCCCCAGTATGTCCAAATCCCGTATGATAAAATGACTTCCCCAATAATAATTTCCAATGGTCTGTTCTGCCACACACCATCGGCCCCCGTCCGGATGAGGATTGCTTTGCTCAAATGCCGCCAGTTCCCGGTCCGAAGGGAACGAAAACTCTTGTGTGCCAAGCAGCGTGTCAATGATTGTGTCCAGATTCCGCTCCACGGTGTCTCTGCACGCCGGATAGAAGCTGCTCTCCGGAGAATTCACAAAATACACCGGCAGGGGCAGCCAGGCCGGATAAACTGCAGGGTCATAGTTTTCGATGTTCAGCGCTATCGGATCGTAATCCGGGTAACCATGGAGAAGCACCTGCCCGCATTGCCCATACCGCTCTTTCAGCCCCTCTGCCTTTCGGTAGATGAGGCTGTCCCTGTCCCCGTATTGGAGGATAAAGTCCGCAAGCCGCTTGGTCACTCCGATATCGGCCCGGGCTGCCTTTTCGGAATCAAAATGAAACCACGGCATATGCGCAAAGTCATTGTTTCCGGGAATTCCTTGCATTCCCACCCATCCGTCTTCCAATAAATAAGCTTCGGAACTTACATATATGAGAATACCCGCAATGATTCTGCTCTTTATGACGCTTTCCCGCTTACCTGCCGCGTCCAATTCATCCAATGCAATGCACACCGTATAGGGCGAGGAATTGGGATTCCAGTTGTTGCACTCCAGGTTATGCCCAAATCCTCCATCCTCATTTTGATAACTGGCCAATACCTGCAGGAATCCGTCGCAGCTGCCGTTTTCAAAGAGGAAATTCCATTTCGTATAGTCAAGGGGCCTGGCATTGCGGTAAACCAGTTTTCTTAATCTCAAAAATTCTTCCAGGGGTATTTTCTTCAATCCATTTCACCTCGTCTCTCTTTTTCCCTGTGCTCCTGACAGGGCAGCCACCATCCGTTCGTTCAATATCCTATCGGAAAAGTGTCCCTGCTGTCGTCAGAGCTTAACTCTTTATGTAAACGAATATTCACATACTGCCTGTCCTTTCTGATAGGTACACTCAATTATTTCAGCAGGATTCATTTTTTCAATATAGGTCAAACACCTGAAAACCATCCCATGACCCACAAAAATAACCTTATCATAATCTGAATATTTATCTGCCACGCGTATCATTCTTTTTCGCATATGGCTAAGGGATTCCCATCTGCATTTTTTCCCTGGCGGATATTCACCCTTAAATTTCGTAAATTCTCTGGCAAATGCAAAGCTTTCTTCAGAAGTTTCATACTGATTGTACTCATCAGGTATCCATTCATGCAAATCAATATCAACTTCGACTCGTATCCCTGTTTCTCCTGAAATAATTTGAGCTGTCTGCAATGCTCTTGTGTAAGGAGAAGATACGATAAGTTCTGCCTTTTTAAGCCGAGCATCTTTGGCTGTTATTTCTGCCTGTTGTCTTCCTTTTTCGGATAAAGGAGCAAAATCCCTGCCAAATCCCCAAAATCCATTTTCAAGCATATTATCGTAATTTGCTTCTCCATGTCTGACAAGGTAGAATAATGCCATTTTATGGAATCCTCCTTCTTAAAATTGCGGTTTTGATATTTGAGCATAAATATTTGCCTGATGCCCATAATATCATATATACGCTTCTGTTTACCGGATACACAATTCTGAAATGGGAGTATATTTATCATTGCTATATGAAGCATCTAATCGCCTAGCTTTTCTCAAATCAATCTCTTCTCTATCTATTTTATGACTGGCTTCTGATAAGCAATCTTATCTTCCGGACACGACTACAGTGCTTAATACTTTCCCGTTCTATTTCGCTTATACAGTCTGGTTTTGCGGCATCTAGTTCTGATATTTCCTCCACACAATCACCTTCCTCCATTGTCAACCTCTACATATGCTCTAGTCTTTAATTCTACAGGAAACCATTTGTTACTTCCATACGTTGATTCTTCAATTTCCCAACTATATCGCTCTGTTTTTTCAGGTTCTATTTTCTGGAAATCTTCTTTTGTATATGTTTCGTATACTCCAACCTCAAGTCGGTACTCACTTTCCTGAACATAGTCCGCATAAAAATCATTTGCGATTACCTCCACTTTATTGTACAGTTCATTTTCGCTCAATCCTAATTCCGGTGGACAGATGATATAAATACTAAAGCCTGGAGGTAACGTTATGCTCTCTATTGCATCCTTAATCTCACTATCTGCATTTATGTCTTCTCCAAACCTAATATCTGAACGTGTATATATAACAATCTTTGTGTCTTCTCCCGTAACCTCTCTCCACTTTGCGCCAATCTCTTCTTTTATTTTACTGCTGACAAATTTCCAGCAGTAATTATCCT
>OFFT01001017.1_pt1 | contig 17921 bp, 21 predicted proteins | sample 1521581 | NCBI WGS metagenome assembly OFFT01 (sample SAMEA3504084, study PRJEB24116) | mouse gut metagenome | biome: mouse gut; feature: mouse-associated habitat; material: faeces | place: Denmark | collected 2011
GAGCACAAGACATGGATGAGAAAATCTTGGGTGTTGAAGACAAGGTAGAAGAAACTGATACATGAATTAGAGAAAATGCTAAATCTTGAAATACTCAAGCACAAAACATACAGACAGGAGAAATGCGTCATGACCAAAGCCGAGCTCGCCGACAACCTCACCTTTGTGTCTGCCCTGCAAATGCTGGGGCAGCTCGTCCAGCAGGGGCTTCTCACCGCGGACGAGGAAAAACGCACCCGGCGGGAGCTGGAGCGGAGGCTCCGCCCCACCCTGTTTCTGCCCTGAAACCCACACTGTAAACTGCACAATTACCGGCCCCGCTTCTCGTTGCTATTCCCAAATAGCTATGTGGCCGGGGTTGTGGTATTGTTGTTGCTGGAAGGGAGGAAGCCCCATGGAGAACCAGGTAAAAGTGACCGTCATCAGCCCCGCCGCCCAGGAAAAGGCCAAGCTCCGGGTGGCCGCCTACGCCCGGGTCAGCAGCGACTCGGCGGACCAGCTCAACTCCTATCTGGCCCAGGTGGACTACTACACCCGCCATATCGGGGAGAACCCGGACTGGGAGCTGGCCGACGTCTACGCGGACGAGGGCATTTCCGGCCTGAGCACCCGGAAGCGGGACGAGTTCAACCGGATGATGGCGGACTGCCGGGCCGGAAAAATCGACCGCGTCCTGGTCAAGTCCGTCTCCCGGTTCGCCCGGAACGCCCAGGACACCCTGTACTTTATGCGGGAGCTGCTGCGGCTGGGCGTCACCATCCGCTTCGAGAAGGAGAATGTGGACACCGGGAAGCTGTCCACCGAGCAGACCGCCGCCATTTACGCGGCTTTCGCCCAGATGGAGTCCACCGCCCACTCCGGCAATATGCGCGCCAGCGTCCGGATGCGGATGGAGAAGGGGATCTTCACCCCCTCCTCCATGCCCTACGGCTACCGGCTGAACGGGCTGGATCCGGAAATCGTCCCCGAGGAGGCCCAGGTGGTGCGGCAGATCTTCGGGCTGGCACTCCGGGGCCGGGGACACACGGACATCGCCAAATGGCTGAATGAATCGGGTGTTGAGCGGGGCCATGGCTGGGAGCGGTGGCACTGCTCAATGGTCAGATACATCCTGTCCAACCGTTTCTACACTGGGGATTCGGACTGGCACAAGACCTGCGCCACCGACACCCTTCCCATCCGGCAGGTGAAGAACCGGGGCCAGAAGCCCAAATACTATGTGGAGGACGACCACCCCGGCATTATCAGCCGGGAGGAGTTCCAGCGGGTACAGGAGCAGATCGCGGTCCGGAAAGAGCTGTTCTACCGGGGTTCCGCACCATCTGACTCGACCTACATCGGGCATATCTTCTGCGGGCACTGCGGCTGTCTCTGCCGCAGGAAGGTAAGGCGGGGAGCGGTTCATTGGGTCTGCAACCGCCGCGACGACAGCAAAGACCTGTGCCCCATCCCCCAGATCCCGGAAGCAACCCTCACCGCCGCCGTCCTGCGGCTCCACAACAAGCTGCTCCTCCACGGTGCCGAGCTGCTCCAGCCCCTGCTGGAGCAGCTCCGGGAGGTTCGAGAGCGGGAGCTGCGCTCCAACTCCAAGCTCTCCGACATCGACAAGGAAATCGCTCACATATCAGGGCAGAATCTGGCACTCTCCCGGCTGAAAAGCAAGGGGTGCATTGATTCTGCCCTTGCCTTATCCCAGGCGGACGAACTGAGCCGGAAGCTCCGGGACCTGCGCCGCCTGCGCCGAAAGCTGCTGGAGACCGCCAGTGGGGACGAGCAGATCCGGGCCACCGAAGCCATGCTGGACTATCTGGAGGCCGCCCGGTGGCAGGACGAAGCTGACCCGGAATGGTTCGGAAACCTGGTGGATCGGATCACGGTGGCGTCCGCGGAGGAAGTGATCTTCCGGCTCCCAAACGGGCTGGAGCTGGCAGAAAGGCTGGTGTAACCATGGCATGGCAGAGAAAGATCCCCTTCGGCTATGAGATCCGGGACGGGCAGATCCGGCCCCACCCCCAGGAGGGGGAGGCGGTCCGGCACATCTTCGGGCAGTATCTGGCCGGGGCCTCCCTCCTGGCCATCGCGGAGGGCATGACCGGGCGCGGCCCCCGGTACCACCAGCATACCCCGGAGTGGAACAAGCACATGGTGAAGCGCGTCCTGGAAAACGCCAGGTACACCGGCGCGGACGGTTACCCTCCGCTGGTGTCCGGGGAGGACTTCGCCGCCGTCCAGGATCAGCGAGGCGCGCGCAATACCTACGCCCCGCTCCCCGCCGAAACCCGGCCCATCCAGGCCAAGGCGGTGTGCGGCCTGTGCGGGGCAAAGCTGATCCGGGGCCACCGTACCCATGGCCGCGTCCACTGGAAATGCCTGGGCCCGGACTGCGGGCAGAGCATCCCCCTCAGCGATGAGGCCCTGGCGAAGCTGGTGGAGGGGCGGCTCCGGGAGCTGGCCCAGGCCCCGCACCTGATTACTGCCCCCGAACCCCAGCGGGCCGCGTCCGGCCTGGACGCCATCCGGCGCCAGAACGAGCTGACCCAGGCCCTGAACCGGGGCGGCGAAAGCTCCCGTTACATGAAGTCCCTGATCCTGGCCGCTGCCGCCCAGCGGTACAGCCAGATCCCGGACCCCACGCCAGCCCATAAGCTGGGACAGCTCCGGGCGCGGCTGGAGGAGGGCTCCGCGGATGGAGAAACCCTGTCCGCCCTGCTGGAGGCAGCGGTGAGGGCCGTCCGGCTCAGTCCCGGCGGCACCGTGAAGCTGGAGCTGGCCAGCGGCAGGAGCATCACAGAGGAAAAGGAGGAAAGCCCATGAGCATCCAGCGGAAAACCCCGCGGAAGGTTACCGTCACTCTGCCAGACCCCAAATATACCGAGCAGGACATCCGCAAACAGCACCTGCGGGTGGCCCCCTACTGCCGGGTGTCCACCGGCAACGAGGAGCAGCTCACCAGCTTTACCGCCCAGATGGAATACTACACCCAGCGCATCGCGGAAACCGAGGGCTGGACCATGGCCCGGATGTACGCGGACAAGGGCATCTCCGGCACCTCCGCCAAACGCCGCCCGGAGTTTCTGAAGATGATCCGGGACGCGGAACAGGGAAAGATCGACCTGGTGATTACCAAGTCCGTGTCCCGGTTCTGCCGCAACACCCTGGATGGGCTGGAGTATGTGCGGCGGCTGAAGCGGTGCGGGGTGGGCGTCTACTTCGAGAAGGATCACACCAATACCCTGACCATGGACAACGAGATGATCCTCACCTTTTTGATGAGCCAGGCCCAGTCCGAGAGCGAGTCCATGTCCACCAACATCAAGTGGGGCTTCCGCAAGCGGTTCCAGGATGGGGTGGTGTACTACCACTACGGCACCCTGCTGGGCTACCGCAGGGGGCCGGACGGCGGGCCGGAGATCGACCCGGAGGAAGCGGCTGTGGTGCGGAGGATCTTTGCCCGGTGCCTGATGGGCCAGAGCTTCCAGCAGATCTGCGACGGCCTGATGGCGGACGGCGTCCGGACGGCCCAGGGCGACGAGAAGTGGTACGGCAGCACGGTGAAAAGCATCCTGCAAAACGAAAAATACGTGGGGGACGCCGTTCTGCAAAAGACCTTCACCGAGGACCTGTTTGACCGCCGCCAGGTAAAGAACGAGGGCCAGCTCCCCAAATATTACGTCCACAACGCCCATCCGGCCATCATCGACCGGGCCGCCTTCCAGCGGGTGCAGGAGGAGCTGGCGCGGCGGTCCAGCCTGCGGAAAACCTCGTCAAAGGCCAGGACGGAGCAGGGCAAGCACAGCGGGAAATATGTGCTGAGCGGGCTGCTGGTGTGTTCCGAATGCGGCAGCCCGTACCGCAGGATCACCTATATGCCGGACGGCCAAAAGCGGTTCGTGTGGCGGTGCCTCAACCGCATCGAACACGGCAGGCGGATCTGCAAGCACTCCGCCACCATGGAGGAGCGGGAGCTCCAGGCCGCCGTCACCGCCGCCCTGAATGAAATGTTCCGGCAGAGATCGGCGCGGGAAACGCTGGCCCAGTGCGTAGCCGCCGCCCTGGCGGGGACAGGGGACGACAGCTCCCTGCCCACAGTGGAGGCACAGCTGAGGGCGCTCCAGGGCAGGCAGATGGAGCTGCTCCAGCTGGCCATGGGGGACACGCGGAATACTGGATTTGACGAGGAGCTCATCCGGATCAACGCCGCGATAACGGAGCTGCTGACCCGCAAGACGAAGCTGGAGCGGGAGGGCGGCGCAGACCCGGTATATGATGGCCGGGTGCAGGCCATCACCGGCGTCCTGGAGCGGACGGACAGCGCCATCACAGGATTTGACGATGGCATCGTGTTCCAGATGATCAGCAGGGTGACGGTGCTGGACAAGGAACGCGTGTCCGTGCGGTTCAAGGACGGCACGGAGATCGAGCAGGCTGTAGAATACAGAAAAAGGAGGGACACCGCGTGAGTGTCTGGATTACAGGAGGCTGCCACGGCGATTTTCATCGGTTCACGCTGGAGGGATTCCCCCAGCAGAAGGGGATGGGCCGGGACGACTACATGATCATCTGCGGCGACCACGGCGGGGTGTGGGCCGGGGAGCGGGCGGACGGCTACAAGCTGGACTGGCTGGAGAACCGCCCGTTTACCACCCTGTTTGTGGATGGGAACCATGAGAACTTTGACCTGCTGAACGCCTACCCGGAAAAGGAGTGGCATGGGGGCCGGGTACACGAAATCCGCCCCCACGTCCTCCACCTGATGCGTGGGCAGATATTTGACATCGGCGGCTCCACCTGGTTTGCCATGGGTGGGGCCGCTTCCCACGATATCCAGGACGGCATCCTGGATCCCGCCCTGCCGGACTTCGAGCGGCGGTACTGGGTGCTGCGGCGGATGAACGCCCGGTTCCGGGTGCTGGGGTACTCCTGGTGGCCGGAGGAAATGCCCAGCGGGGCGGAGTACGCGGAGGCGGAGGCCAATCTGGAGCGGGCGGGCTGGCGGGTGGATCATATCCTCACCCACTGCGCCCCCAGCGGCATCCTGCCGCAGATCGACCGGGGCTACCGGCCGGACGCGCTCACCGATTTTCTGGAGACAGTGCGCCAGCGGTGCCGGTTCTCCGCCTGGTACCTGGGGCATTACCACCGGGAGATGGCACTGGAACAGAAGTATTTCCCCCGGTGGGAGCGGATATCGGAGATTGGATAAATGCAGCCCCCACAGACAGAGGAAGGGCCGGGACGCTGCCGTCCCGGCCCTCTGAGGATGGAGGATAGAATGAAAAAGAAAGAATGTCTCTTGCAAGTGTTATGATAGCGGCATGATATTACAGAACTTCGTGTGGAGATGTTGCAAAAGTATTAAACTTCATTCCGCTTTCTCCGCCGCGAGTTCGTCCAGTGCAAGCTGGACGGCACATCTTTTCGCGCTTGCTGACCCGAAATAACGCACCGGGATACCGTTCTTCCGGGCGGCATCAATAATGCGGCAGTAGTATTTGTGGGACATGGCGTTGACCTGGAGCCACACCACGTCCGCCCCGCGGACAACATTCAGATCCGCCAGCTCCTCCCGGTCATAAAACCGGGCCCCGGGCAGCATGGGCTTGATCAACTTGCGCCAGCTGTCGTGACCGCCATACACCCCCCCGCCGCTTCACCTGCCAGGGCAGAGCCACCGGCGGCCCGCTTTCTTCGGCATCCGCATCTTCCCCGGAGCGCAGGCGGTAGAGCGTCTCACGGAGCTGGGCCAGTTCCCCGCGCTCCGCATCGCCCCTTTGTTCTGTCTCCCGGAGCTGTTCCCGCAGGCGGCCCGCCGCCCGTTCCGCGTCGTGGAGCGCGCCCCTCAGCTCCTTCACCTTCCGGGCCAGCGTTTCGGCCCGTGCGCCGGGATCTTCATCGGGATCTGAGGCTGGTGGGATCTCCTCTGCCTGCGCTGGCGGATCGTTCCCGTCATCACCCTCAAAACCGGCCCAGTCCACCGGCTTCCAGCCATGCTCCCCGGCATCGGTGTAGTAGGCGAACATGGCCCCGTAAGCCAGCTCACGGGCCCGCTGCGCCCCAATGCCGTGGCCGGTAAACCAGCGGACAAGCTCCCCTGACAACTGCTGATCCCGGGGCGGTATCACCCCGGTGGCGATGTAAAATAACTGCGCCTCAGAAACCAGCCAGTCCGGGGTATCGTCCCCGTCCGGTTCATCTTCGGAAAACATATGATATTCATGCCGCAGACGGTAGTCCGGCCCACCCGGCTCGAACAGGCCGGCTCTGGCGTCAAAATCGTCCTGTGTCCAAGGCAGGTGCCGCTCGGCGCAGATCATCACGATGGCGGTCAGGCAGTTTAAATTCGCCAGCGCGTCCTTTTCCCGCTCCAGCAGCAGATAGGCGGCGCACAGGGCGTAGGGGTCATCCGTACCGTAGCCAGACAGCAGTTCCGCCGCCTTCCGGGAACCCAGCTCCGCCTGAACCTCCGCCACCGGGCGGCAGATCAGTTCTGGCCCCATGAGCAGGGCTATCGTTTCCGGGTTCTCGGATGGCGGGAGGTCATCCATCTGCAAAAAGTCCCGGTCGGGCAGGGTTTCACCCCAGAAGGACGGCGGCTCCGAAACCGTGGGCTGCAGACGATCATAGACCTCCAAGGCCCGTTCCACGTAGTCCAGAAACGCCGCTTTGAACCGCTGACGGAGTCCCGTGGCGGCATCATCGTCCAGCAGCTCCAGCAGGGCACGGAATTCTCTGCGGTATGCCCCATCCCTGCCGCGCAGCAGCATCAGAGTGCGCAGCAGGACATCACGGGAATGTTCCAAATCCTCCGAAAAAGGAATATCGTATTCTAACAGCTCGTCCGGCTCCGGGGGCAGAAGGGACAGATACTCCTCCTCGCTGCCGCAGTGCAGCTCCCAATAATCCAGCAACCACAGCGCGGCACCCAGCAGGAAGTCCGCGCTCCTCGCCACCCGTTCTGATATGGGGGCGGGAACCGCCGTTGCGGCGGACACCACCTTGATCACGGCCTCCCGCCCGTACCGGTCACTGTACCGCTCACACAGGGCCGAAGCCACCGCCTCAGCGGCACCCTGGTGGATCCGCGCGGCGGCAGGACTCACCCAGCCGGAACCAAGCTCCGTGCCGCTGCGGAACTGGCGGAAGATGGAGAATTCCTCGGCAAATGCTTCCCGCTCCAATCCGCTGAGGGGCTGGGAGCGGATCGGTTCCCCCGCCAGCCTCCACATTTTGCGGGGCGCGGCCTTTTTCTTTGCGCACATGGCTGTCACCGCCTTTTCTCTGAGTGCAGTATACCATGACCAGGGGCGGCTGACAAATACAATTTTAAAGGATTTGAACACCGCCGATTCTAATAATATCAATCAGCCCGCAAAAGCCTTCTCGACTTGGAGGGGCATCTGTGCTATACTGAGAAAAAATGACGGAGCGTGTTTGCGATGACAAGAATCCTGTTTGTGTGCCACGGCAATGTCTGCCGCAGCCCCATGGCTGAGTTCGTGATGAAGGATCTGGTGAAGAAAGCGGGGCTGGAGAGCCAATTCCACATCGAGTCCGCCGCCACCAGCACGGAGGAGATCGGGAACCCGGTCTATCCCCCGGCCAGGCGGAAGCTGGCGGAGCACGGCATCGACTGCGCGGGCAAGACGGCCCGGCAGCTCGCCAACGCCGACTATGACCAGTTCGACCTGCTGATCGGAATGGATCAGGCCGACCTGCGGAATATGCACCGCATCTGCGGCGGCGATTTCGCGGGAAAGCTGCACCTGTTGATGGATTACACCGGCCACCCCGGAGATGTAGACGACCCGTGGTATACGGACGATTTCGAGACCACCTGGCGGGATGTGCTGGCAGGGTGCGAGGACCTGCTGCGGGCGGTAACAGAGGGACAGCTTTGATGTTGTTCAGACGAAAAAAGCATACGCCTCCGCTCTATGACAAAGCCGGGCAGGTTCCTGTCATCCGCTCCAGCATTTGCACCGGGGAACAGGTGGCGGGGTTCAAGGATCCTATCAGCGGGAAATTCCATGAGCTGATGCTGATCCGTGATCGGGATGATCTGGAGGAATTCCTTGCCCAGTACCAGATCGGTGAGGCCGATATCCAGCGGGAGTGGTAGCAGGGAGCGGGCTGTATTGGGACAGGGCAGCTGTCAAGAAATACTGGACAGTTCAAATTGAGGAAATCCGGAAGATTTTCCTAAATTAGAATCATAGTTCCTGAAAGACTTTGACTGACCATGCAAGGGGTGAGCGTATGACCATCTGGGAGCGGCTGGATCAAATGAATCTGTCCCGGTATCAGCTTGCGCGGGCCTGCGGCCTGTCCTGGGCGGAGGTGTCTGATCTCTGCACGGGAAAGCAGCCCCTTTCCCAATGCGGGGATGAGACGCTGGAGAAGCTGGCCCAAGCGATGGGGCTTTCCAGACAGGCCATGCTGGAGCTGGAAACCGGCCCGCGTGAGTTGGCCTTGGATCCTGAAAGCGGCCTGCCCGGGTTCTTGCGGCAGTCTATCGACAGCCTGCTTCAGGGGAAGTTGGATCAGGTGAGTTACCTGGACTGCCTGTACGACGACCTGTACGGCTCCATCAACGCGGCACAATGGGGCGGAGAGATCACCAGGGAGCAGGCGGATTATTTGCGGAAAAAATATTTGTTTGGTGAATGCGAGGAGGACGTATGTTAGGCTATTGGATTATTTTCTGGCTTGTGATCTTTCGATAAATCTGAATAGCATTATATTGCGGTTTTTCTTAAGTCCGTACCTAAAGCAGTAATCCCCACCATTTTTTTGAAGAAAAATACTTTCCCATGCTTTTCTGCAAATTCGACTTTTTTTAAAAACAGTGAACTATTTCTTATTTTATTATATCTCCAATCGTCTGCAAGACCAGAATTTTCTGGAATTTCTACAAGTCCTAACCGAGCTAAATTAGTTAGATAAAGCGGTAGCCTATCTGGAAATTCACAATTAGCTTCTTGACCAATTACCCCTACAGAGTTAAATACAGTAAACTTCCCAACTTTCAGCGGTTTTTCAACTGCAATATCCATAATTGGCTCGTGAAGGAGCACTTCAGGCAACTGATTCAATATCTTCGCTTCGTCAGGAGTCATTTGTTTAAGAATTTCCACAAATGCTGGATGAACAAATTCTGATGTATCCTTATTCATGCTTGCACCTAATAGATTCAAAAGCATGACTCTAATTTCATCTTTTGTGTACCTCATAGCTTCTATTGCAGGGATAGCAGTTGCTATATCTGGAGGCATTATCTTATCCTCGTCAATATTTCGTTTTTTAAAATAAGCAAGCAATCCACACTTGATAAATTCACTAACTAAGTCATAACCCCACGCTAATCCGTTTATTGGGGTAAGTGCCAATTTAACTGCATTTTTTAGGCCAAATCCCAACTCAGTTACGGCTGGTTGCAGCCCCTTGTTATATATGTCCTCAATTGGAAGTTTTCTTATAACTTCGGTTGCCAGTTCATTATTTCTATCCATAAGGCCTACCTTCTATCTACTATATTTTAAAATGCCATTATAATTTTACTTTCTCTCTCATCAGGTGTCAAGTGGATTAGGGTAGGAGTATTAAACAGTGTGGTTATCCCTTTTACTCAGCCCAATATATTGCGCAGCAAGATACGGAAACAACTATATGCAGTGTCTTCTCTGCCTTGCGCCATCAGGCGCATAGATAACCGCTGGAGGCACTCCATTCTACTTGAGTAGGCAACATGAGGAAGACCTACTACATTTGGTATCTCACATCTCTACTGTACTATTTGTTGGGCTTAACTAAAGGGATAACCACATTAAACAGAACAACTGGACTGTTCAATATCCCTATCCTTATTCGACCCAGAAAAGCCTGATTTTTCAGGCTTTTTCTTATTGTACCGCAGCTGAAAAATTGGATATCCTGTATCCAAAAATCAGAAATCCTGAAACAAAAATCCGGAAGTTACCAGTTTTGAACCCCCTTGTCCGAATCAGCCAGTGCTTACTTCTGACTCTTAGAACCCTACAGCAGCATTATTATGAGACTGCCCAGATTGAGAAAAAGATTGGACAACCTTGTTCATATGCAGAAAGGGCGGGATCAGAACCGAGGACTGGTGAAGCTTGCGAAACCCGTTGCGCCGCAACGAGTTTTGGAAATAGTAGTTTCGTAGTGGTAAGCCAAACCCATATAATCCGAACCTGTTTCCGATAGGGGATGGGTTCGGATTATTGGTTTTCTTTGACCGATACGAAAGCACCCACTTCCGAAACGGGGTGGAACGGAAGCCCACCTCGAAGCCGAGAGGCCCCCGAAAGAAGAAACAGACCCCATAAACGCAAAAAGGGCGGGCGCAGCCGTTACCACGGTGCGTCCGCCCTTTTTTATGTTGAAAATCCGGGAATTTTGCTATATAATGTTATTGATATTATTCAGTTGACTTGAATGGGGGATAAAAATGAAAATTCCGCATATATGTATTATCATGAATATGATATCTGATTTGTCTGAAAATTCTGTGTTGAAATTGCCTAATGGCATTGCAGAATTGCGCAAGTATGTTAAAATGTTAATCATAGATGATAATGATTTTACTCCAGAACCATACCTAAAAGCGAATGAGTATCAAATATATCACAAAACTGATATTGATACAATTAGAGATGTCGAGCCGTACGATATAATCTTGTGTGACATTTCGGGTGTTGGAAAAAAGCTTGGTTATGACAAAGAAGGGGCATTTATAATTAGAGAAATACACGCTAATTATCCAAGCAAGAGAATAATTGCATACACATCGTATACGTTTGATCCTGAGTACAATCAATTTCTTTCTATGGCTGATTTTGTTGCACCCAAAGATTTTGGCATTGATGATTGGATTAATGTACTTGATGAGCAAGTAAGAAAATCTATTAATCCTGTTAGCCAGTGGGCTAAAATACGTGATTATTTATTGGAAAATGGCGTGTCTACACTAACAATAGCCAAAATCGAGGATAAATATGTTGCAGCAGTTAATAACAGAAACTTTGACAAACTTAAAACTTTTGTGGAGGGCAAAGATTCAAAACTTACTTCAATAGTAACGGACTTCCTATCATCTCTATGCGCTAAAATTATTCTTGGCAGTATAGGAGGTGCATAAAGATGTCATTGCTTCCATATTGGGATGCTTCAGGCACGATTGTTGATGGGACGTATTTTCATCTTCTTCCGTTTTGCAGAAAAAACTGTTCAAGTGAAAAATGCAAAATGTACTATGAAGAACTAAAAAGGGTTGAGGGTGGTAGTTATTGTTGCCCATATGGCTTGTCCTCTTATATATATGCATCTCCTGAAGGAAGAGTTATCTTCACAGGGCTAAGAATAAAAGGTAGCTACAATAAGAAGAAAGCCAAAGTAACAGAAACGCAAGAATATGTATATAATCCGGTGATTGATGAGGTTTCTTGTAATATAATCGCACAAGAAGTTTCAACTTTACTGTGGGAAAAGCATAAATTGGAAGCAGAGTTTGAAACAATTAGAGACTTATTACATGAAACAAGGTCTCTAAATAGCCAAATTAAGAATTCAATAGATTTACTGTGGGAAACAAATTCTGATGAACATGATATTGATTATGATACTTTAATTGAAACGCTAAAAAAAGCACATGTAAGCAGTTTCATGATATCAAACAGGTTTTCCTATTTTGATTCGGTGTTAAATCCCTCTCTTTCTGTAGGCTCCCCATACCCTGCCGTCATCTTTAAAAAGTTTGATAAAATGCGAAGGCTTTTGAAAGGATATCAGAGAAAAAATGTTTGGATAACTATCGATTCACCAATTCAGAGCGATTTCAGATATAATATTTACCCAACCTTTGAAACGTTACTATTCATTATTTTAGAAAATGCTATAAAGTATTCCCCAAGCGGGAAACCAGTAGAAGTTACTTTTAGTGAAGATGCTCATATCTTGGATGTTACGATTCGTTCCATAGGGCCATATTGTGATGAAAATGAACTTATGCATCTCTGTGACAAGGGATTTCGTAGTGAAAATGCCAAAATAGCCCAAGAAGTAGGACAAGGTTTTGGGCTAAATTTTGCTCAAAAAATATGTGCGGCACATAAAATAGGGTTAACTTTTGATTGTACCTATTCACACAAAAACCACGGCATAAAATATGGAACCTTTTCTGTGTGCCTACACTTCGATAGCAGCACGTATTTCAATCCCTAACTTTTAACCATGTCACTTTTTGTAGATATACTAACGCAACAGGGCGGGCGCAGCCGTTACCACGGTGCGTCCGCCCTTTTCATTCTTATTCCGTTTTTGCCTCCCGCTTCGACCCTTCCCGCCGTTCCTTCCATTCGGCAAATTCCCGCTGGCCTTCCTCGCTCTCGTAGAAAGCGAGGATATCCGGCATGAGACAGCGGGCGATGGCCTCAATCTTGTATTGGGGAATGTCGGTGTGGTTGATTAGTTTTTTGCGTCTACTCAAATGCTACCTCCCTTTAGCATATTCAAGATTTTGATGTACGGTGCTTTACCGTTGGCGGTCTTTGGGCCGCCGCTGTTCCTTCAACGCCTGCCGTATCTCCGGCGGTATGCTGTTCACAAACCGCCGAAGCTGTTCGTTCTCCTTTTTCAGCATGAGCACTTCCATCTGCTTCTGTATGCTCTTTTCGCTGTTGACCTGCTTTCGCAAGCCCTTGTTCTCCTGGGTCAGATAGTCGATGGTGGCCTGGTATTTCTGCATCTGCCCCAGGTGCTGTTCCAGCCGGGCGAAGTACGGCCCCACCAGTTCCAGAACCTCGTCCCGTTTCTTCCCGGCGTTCAGCACCCCGATTTCTGAAATGGCCTTTTCGATGGCCCTCTGCTGGCGGGTGAGGTCGATAGACTGCTTGAACAGCCAGGTGGGGATATGCTTGCGCTTGGTGGCAAGGGCGCTCTCGCCCCGTTGGAGGGCAGGGAACGCCTTGCTCATGTGGGCGTGAAACTCGTCCTGCCACTTGGAAAGCTGCGCCCGGTTGCCCAAAATTTCCTTGGCGGACAGCCGCCTGTCCTTGGTGATGGGCGTAAAGCACAGGTGAAGGTGGGGCGTTTTCTCGTCCATGTGAACCACAGCGGAGAAGATATTGCCCCGGCCCACCTTCCGCTCCATGAACGCCGCCGCCTCGGTGAAGTAGGCTTGCACCTCCCGTCTGCTCCTGCCCGTGAAAAAATCCGGGCTGGCGGTGATGAGCGTGTCCACGAACATGGTGCTGTCCTTCCGGGTACGGCACCCCGCCGCCTTGATGCGGCTGTCGATCTCCCGCCGATACTTCTGCGTGGGCCGGATGATGTGAAAATTGTCCCTACTCCTGCTGGTGTCAATGTCCGGGTTGCTGGCATACTGCTCCTTGGTGCGCTCGTGGTGGGCCTCCAGCGCCCCGGCTGGCCCCGCCTTGCGTTTTTCAAATCTCAAAATTGCGTGCTGTGCCATTCTACCTCCTTATTGTTCATTTTTGGGCGCAGAAAAGCCACGCCCGCCGCTGTCCGGCTTGCGTGGCCTTACCGCCCTGCTTCTTGCTCGTATTGGATGAACCGCCGTTTGATGGCCTCCATCCGCTTGACAACCGCGCTGTGGGTCTTGTACCCCAGCTTGTCCGCTATCTCCTGATAGCCATATCCCTCCACCCGCAGTTCCAGAATCGCCATATCCTTTGGGGACAGGGTGGCCTTGAACCGCTGGCAGAAGTCCTCCCCCGCCACCTGCTCGGTGAAGTCCTCCGCCGCCGGGCCTGCGACAGCGTGTATGCCGCTGTCCTCGTCCTCCATGCACTCCTCCAGCGAAACGGTCTTGACCCTTTTGGAGCGGGTGTGATACCATTTGCGGAGAAAGTCTTTCCGCACGTTGGTGTCCCACGGTTCGAAGTCCTCGGCGCAGGGCATTTCCCGCACCACGTCCAGCATCGGCCCCCAGCCCTGTTCCTCGATGGTGCGGCGCACCACCGACCCGATGGACGCTTTCACGTCCTCCGGGTCGAAAAAGGGTATCTCGAAGTCGGGGAACAGGTTGAACAGGGCTTGCGGGCCCCAGCCCCGCTCCCGCTCTATCCCCTTGGCCCACAGGGGCAGGGCGTAGGACAAGTGCCACGCCGGGAAATATCCGGTATAATGCTCCTTCCAGCCGCCGAAGCCGAAGTGGGGAAACACCAGCGCCGCCACAGCGTCCATGATTTCATTTCGGAACTGCTGGCTCCCCAGGACTTCCTGCCATTCCGGGTCGTTGAACGCCCCCATGCGGCGGGGCAGCTTCCGCAGGGTGGGACAGCGCATAAGCAAATCGTGGGGCAGGATGTAGACCAGGGGCAGATAGCGGAGCGGGGTGTCGTAGGGCAATCTGTAGGTAACGGACATGATAGAACCTCCTTTCTGAGTGTGATGTATCTCTATCTAATTATTAACGACATAAGTATATACCCTTTGTTCCTGCTTGGCAAAAATTTTAAAGTACAAATGGCCTTGCGCCCCGCCGTGGAGCTGTCCTATCTGCCGGAGAATGAGCAGAACGCCTTGTTGGAGGTCATGGAGAGTGAGGACTGCACCCCCTCCCACGCCCAGGCCATCAAAATAAGGGACTTTTCCGAAAAGGGCAAGCTGAACCCCGATGTGATCCTGTCCATCATGCAGGAGGAAAAGCCCAATCAGGTGGAGCAATTCAAAATGCCCCGGAACCGCATCGACAAGTTTTTTCCTGCGGGGACGCCCGCACAGAAAATCGAGGACACCATCGTGAAAGCGTTGGAGATGTACCGCAGGCGGGAAAGGGGGCGGGAGCGGTGAACGTCACACCTGGGGGGCAGTCTGCCCTTTTGCGGCCCTGGCACCTCCCACGCCCTCCCCCTCTCACGCTCTCCCCCTCAAAACCTGCTGTACCTGCTGAAAAGAAAGACCTTGACTGATCGGAAAGTATCTGCTTTTTCAGCAAGTAATTCTTTGGAGGTGGTTGCTATTGTGCTATAAGCAAACAAGAACCCAAACTGGGTAGGTGACATCATGGAAAGACTGTATCACGGGACTACCGAGGAAAGCTGCCGCTCAATTCTTGCAAATGGATTTAGCCACGATGCGGTTGTATGGACTTGCAGCGATCCCGATATGATGTATTTCTACGACCAAGGAATGGTTGCGAAAGAGTTTGACCTGACACCAGGGAAGGCAAGAGAACGGTGCTTTGAACTGGCCTTGCAGTCCGCATTTACTACCGCTGCAATCACAAACAGCCTATAAGAGCCGGGTGTTTACGGACACCTATTCCAAAGACACAATCACGGTTGACAACGCCGGTGAAGTCATTAAGGGCGGCACCGGCTATGGCCCCGGCCCCAACCTGCCCGACGAGGTGGAACACACCCGCCCGGACTACGCCTTATATCCGCAGTTTTCCGGCACAGCCTACGGCTTTATGACCCGTGGCTGTCCCCGGAACTGCGGATTTTGCATTGTGTCCAAGAAAGAGGGGCGGCGCAGTACCCACGTCGCTGACCTGTCCGAATTTTGGGACGGGCAAAAGGAGGTCAAGCTGCTGGACGCGAACCTGCTGGCCTGTCCTGACCATGAAAGGCTGATCTTGCAGCTTGCGGAGAGCGGAGCGTGGGTGGACTTCACCCAAGGGCTGGATGTGCGCCTGATTACCCCGGACAATGTTTCCCTGCTAAACCGGGTAAAGACCAAAATGCTCCATTTTGCGTGGGACGACCCCAACACGGACTTGACGGACTGCTTCAGGCGGTTTTCGGAGCTGACCTCCATCCGGGACTTTCGGCGGCGGCGGGTGTATGTCCTGACCAACTATGGCAGCACCCATGAACAAGACCTCTACCGGGTGAACACCCTGCGGGATATCTCCGGCTCTAATTGGTTCAAAGACAGAGGCTTGTGGCAAGATAACAGCTATGAACCCCGCCCAGGAGATATAATTTATTTCGATTGGGACAACAAGGGAAGTTCCGGCCCCCAGGACGGCCTTGCCGACCATGTGGGCATCGTGGAGAAGGTGGAGAACGGCCTTGTCTACACCGTGGAGGGCAACTCCGGCGATAGCTGCCGGGAGAACCGCTACGCCGTAGGCCACTATGAGATTTACGGGTACGGGACGCCAGCCTACTGACCACCCCTTGACGCATAATTTTCGCCCTGGACTGACTGGAAACAGTTCGTCCAGGGCGGCTTTTTCATTCCTCAAACAGTTTTGAGGCGGGCACGTTCAGGGCCTCCGCAATTTTGAACAGCGTTTCCATCGACACGCCAAAGACCCGTGTGGGGCTTTCGATTTTTGCGACATACGACCATGACCGCCCGATCTTATCCGCAAACGCCTCCTGCGTCAGCCCCAGCAATTTACGGTAGTATTGCACCTTCAATCCGAAGCGGATGTACTGCTCCCGATATTCCGTTTCCATAGCGCACCCCTCTTTCCGCTAAAAGGGTAACACGAAAACGGAAAATTATTTAGAGAGCCTGATTGCTATTTATGATAATACAATGATATAATAGGGCAACCACAGGACAAGAAAACCTACCGTCCGGCGAACGGGCGGGCACAAGGAGGTCATGCGATGGAGAAAACCTGTTTTTTTATCGGCCACCGGGACGCGCCGGACAGTCTGGCCCCGGAGCTGGACGCCCTGGTGGAGCGACATATCACGGAGTATGGCGTGGGGGAGTTTGTTGTGGGGTGCTACGGCGGTTTTGACGCGCTGGCGGCAAGCGCGGTGAAGCGGGCCAAGGCGCGCCGCCCGGACGTGCGGCTGGTCTGCCTGCGGCCCTACCACCCAGCGGAACGGCCTGAAAAGACACCCAGCGGCTTTGACGGCTCCTTTTACCCTCCGGGGATGGAGCGAGTGCCAAGGAAGCTGGCAATAGTCCGGGCCAACCGCTACATGGTGGACAACAGCGACTTTCTGATCGCCTACGCATGGCATCCCGGCAACGCCCGTGAGCTGGTAGAGTACGCCCAGCGGCGGGAGTGGCGGGGCCTGCTGCGGGTGGAAGTGCTGGGCCAACCGTAAGCTGTGATGACCTACTGATAAAGATAAGCGCACAAGAATAAGAGCCGTTGACTTTGAAATCAACAGCTCTTACTCTTTCTGATATTGTTATCCATGGCCAGACCCAGGACAGGGCGGCTTTTTTCATTCCTCAAGCAGCTTTGAAACGGGAACTTCGAGCGCATCCGCAATTCTGAACAGCGTCTTCATCGACACGCCAAAAGTCTGTGTCTTTGACGCTGCCTTGATGCTTTCCAATACATAAATTTATTGACACTCCTGATGTTCAACTATATAATGCAGATTTGTCCAGTCTTTTACTTGATTGGACACACAAAATGTTATTGGCAAAGGGGTACTCTTTGCCAGAATAGGAGGAAAATATGAATAAGCAGGAATTGATCGAACGTATGGCGGGCAAGACCGGGATGGCAAAAAAGGACTGCGGTATTGCCTTGGATGGTATGCTGTCTGCAATCACAGAGGCTTTGCAAAAGGATGACAAAATAAAACTGACTGGCTTTGGCACTTTTGAGGTGAAGCACCGGGCCGCCAGAACAGGCCGCAATCCGCAAACCAAGGAGACTGTGGAAATTCCGGCGCAGAGCGTTCCGGTGTTTAAGGCGGGAAAGGTCTTGAAAGAAAGCATTCTTGGTAGCAGCGAGAAAAGAGTATTGTCAAAAGCTGCGCTTTAGTATATAATTCCTCTGTGAATAGGTGACAGGAGAAGTGGTTATTGCAGGGGGGAAGTGATTACACTGGATGATACCAAGACCCGGATCATCGTTGCCGCAATCAAGGCTGTACGGCAGTATGGCCTGGAAGGGGTGCGCATCCAGAACGTCAGCGAGCTGGCGGGGATTTCATCAGGAGCGATTTACC
>OFFT01001018.1_pt1 | contig 17921 bp, 16 predicted proteins | sample 1521581 | NCBI WGS metagenome assembly OFFT01 (sample SAMEA3504084, study PRJEB24116) | mouse gut metagenome | biome: mouse gut; feature: mouse-associated habitat; material: faeces | place: Denmark | collected 2011
AAGCCAGCCGCTGGCGCTGGCTGTGGGCGTGGCAGGTTCGGCAGCGGGGATCGCAGGGATGTACCTGATTTCCTCAAAGGTTTCCGAATGGATTGTAAAAAGGCTAAACTGCAGGAAAGCTCTGGAAGGCTTTCAGGACTATATTGCATACTATAAGACAAAAATGATAGCAGTACTTTTTATAATTCCTGTATTTCCGGATATTATCATTTCTATAGGGGCTGCTGTTTCAAAAATCAGCTTGCCGGTATTTGTCTTTATTGCTATAATGGCAAAAAGTGTTTCAATAGGAATGATCGTATATTCAGGGGAGATAGCCCATTTCCTTTGTTTGGAAAAATGGCAGGTGATTTTAACAGAGCTATTTTTGGTTAATATCATTTCCTCTGTTTTTAAAATTTATAACCGGGGCAGGGAGCGGTATGCAGATGCAGGATGAATATATTCTTATTGTAGATGATGATAAAGACATCAGGAATTTGCTGGGGATTTACCTGGAAAGTGAAGGGTATCGGTTTATAAAGTGCGACAATGCAGAGAGGGCGCTTGAGGTGCTGGCGGAGTATCATGTTGCGTTGATTCTTCTGGATATTATGATGCCGGGGATGGACGGGATAGCGGCATGTATGAAAATCAGAGAGAGAGCGAAAATGCCGATTATTTTTATGTCTGCAAAGGCAGAGGATATGGATATTGTAGAGGGGCTTATGGCGGGCGGCGATGATTATATAACAAAGCCGTTTCATCCTGTCCAGTTGGTTTCCAGGGTAAAAGCCCAGTTAAGGCGGTACAGGCAGTATAATGACAATCGTATTTCTGATAATATGCTGCATTATGAAGAACTGGCTCTGGACGCCAGCACACGGCAGACGTGGGTGAATGGAAAAGAGCTGCGGCTTACCTCCAAAGAATATGAAATCTTAAAGCTTTTATTGGAGAATAAGGGAAGCATTCTGTCCATCCCGCAAATCTATGAGAGAGTGTGGAAAGAGGAGTTTTACCATTCTGAAAACACAGTCATGATGCATATTGCAAATTTGAGGAATAAACTGCGGAATGCTACAGGGGGGGATGAATATGTCCAGACAGTGTGGGGAAGGGGATATAAATTGTAAAAAAAGGCATCCGCTTCATGTGGCGGGGGGATGCGTCGTCAGCCTGCAGGCGATACTTATCCTTCAGGGGGAGAAAGATTTTATTGTGAATTACCTGATTCCATATCATATGGAATGGCTGCAGATACTGATACGCTGTCTGTTTGATGCAGGCACAGCAGCCGCTGTCTTTTTTATTTTCCGGTATTTTTTATCTGTGAAGAGCCATAAACTCATTATCTATTACCTGCTTTCTGTAGTGCTTTCTGTGGCAGCGGCTGTTTTGGCAGGAGGACTGATTATCCGGTTTTTAAAAGACTGGTTTATAGAGACGGCTGCATCAGGATTCTTGGATACAAAAAGCGGGATTTTCATAATGACTAATTTATCCGGCGTATTCGTCCTGCTTTTAGTAGCAGTATTTTCAGGAGCATTCGCTTTTTTAACGAAACGAAAAGTAAATTATATCCAATATATTTCCAGGGAAATAAAAAACATTGAGAACGATGGCTTTGGGCGGGAACTGAAAGTAAGCGGAAATGATGAAATTGCAGATTTGTGCAGCAGCATTAACCATATGTCGCAGAAACTCCTTGAAAAGCAGGAAAATGAACGGCGATTGGAGAAAAGAAAAAACGAACTGATTGTAAATGTGTCCCATGACCTGAGAAGCCCTTTAACGTCTATTATAGGTTATGTGAAGCTTTTAAAGAAAGAAGGGGCATCTGATGAAGAAAAGTTCCGGGAATATATTGATGTGGTAGATGTACGCCTGCAGGGGCTGAATGAAATGGTGAATGAATTGTTTGAATTGACCCGTTTAAATGGAACAGATGTAGAAATGAATCTTGAGAAAACAGATATGGCGGCTCTGCTGCGCCATCTAGCATATGAGAACGAGATTCTTTTACAAGAGCATGGGCTGGCTCTTCAAAATAATGTTACGGATTTCAGTTTTGAGATGAAAGGGGATATAAATAAGATAGTGCGGGCATTCCAGAACCTTTTTGATAATGCCAGGAAATATGCGAAGGAAGGTTCAGAAGTCATCCTCAGCGCCGGACTGGAAGAAAATATCTTCCTGATTCAGATGAAGAACCGGATAAAGAACCAGGAAACTTTGCAGGCAGAGAAATTATTTGAACGTTTTTACCAGGGGGATGCTTCCCGCAGTGATACGCAAAGCTCCGGCCTGGGCCTGGCAATTGTCAAGAGGATTGTGGAATTGCACGGGGGGGAGATTAGCGCGGATGTTAAGGAGGGGTGGCTGGTTTTGGAGGTTCGGTTTTGGGAATAGCCTCAATTGCCACTTCCTGGATTTTTTCTTCATCCGCAACAAATTTCTCCCCGATTGTGCAATTAAAAAATTGATACTGCACAACATCTCGTCTCCAAATTCGATATCGCAAATTTGCTTTCTTACGTTTAGAGTTAGACAAATTTGTATTTTCTGGGATGCCTCTTTTTTGTGATGCAAAGCATTCCTCAAAGTTAATCATTTCTGCCTTTTATTCTGCATTTATTTTGTCCTTGATATCTCCATGATTTATCTTTATAATTGATATTGAACAGCAAATTTAAGCTTGGAATCAACAAAGTTCTATTTGATTATTGTATGAAAACTGCGAGAGCAAAGAACGGCCGTTATATGCCTGGTACTATAAAACAGGCGTGGATTGAAAAAGAGATTGTGCCTACGAACAATCATCAGATAGTACAAACATAAAGAATAAAGGAAAATAAAATGCCTAAGAAAATTGACCAAATTTTAAAACCAGAAGAAATTTCTCATATATCCCAGTTCTCACAAGAAGATAAAGATTGGATAAACAGCCGTATTCACGACAGATCAGATGGTGAAGCAGGTGTAGAATGCGTTGTGCGTGGAAAAAACGATGATGGCGATTATTTTAAACTCACTCCAGAAGAAATAGTACGCCAATATTACGCATATAAATTGATGGAGATTTATGGTTATACCAAGGAACAAATTGGATTTGAACTTCCTGCGGTTTATGCGGGAAAAGAAGTAATCAAAAACAAGCGTATTGATATTGCTGTTTTTAATAAAGACGATAAATCCAAAATAGATATGATTATTGAGGTTAAAAGACCAGGAATCAAAGATGAAAACTCTATTGCTGACGGAGAATCTTCTACACCATTTCAACAAATGCAATCCTACTGTCGTTTGAAACAGCCACAGATAGGCGTTATTGCTAATGGGGATAATTTGCTTAAATTTTACGAAGCTCCTGCTTTTGATGAAGCTTTAGTTATTGATAAATTCCCTGCAAATGGAGAAAATATAGCTGAGTGGAAAGAAAATCGCCGTTTTACATTTAAACAGCTTATGCAGGCAGACCGTTTGCAAACCGAAACGCTTAAAGATATTATTCTGGATGTTGAACAGCGTTTTGGCGCAAACGATTCTAGCGATAAAGCATTTGAAGAAATATTCAAGCTAACAGTTCTTAAAATAGCAATTTCATTCTACTCATCTGAAAAATATACCCGATTGAATAATTATATCTTTAATCCGTTTAATGCTTGCATAGTTAAACTCACTTCTTCCATAAATAAGTGGGCATTTAAAAAGGACTACGGTGTTTTCCGCAACCCTTTATATACGCTATTGCTTATTTCTTTTTTGTAAAAATTGCATATGCCGCCCCTATTAGCAAAATTATTATCGCCAGTGGGGGATAAACAAACAACATTATTAAAAAAACTACAAACCAAAACATAAGTTTACTCCCTTCTAAAAATCAGATTTGCAGTCATTACAATGCCATTGTTTTGAAACTTTTCCTGCTGCAAACACTCCCCACAACGCTACACTCCCTGCCTTTGACATACCAGAAATTTTCTTAGTATTCGTAGAATGACAATATGGGCATTCCACTTTACCTGTTTGTTGTTGATTCGCCATAATAAATCCTCCTCTTTTCGTTTGTTTTATTGAGTAAATGCATCTATTATACAGGTTGGACAGTACATCGCATCTTCATCAATATAGCAACCACACACACCACATTTTTTTGAATGTGTAGTACAATAATATGTGTCACCCGAAGAAGCAATATAATTATTACACCCTGAATGTGCACATTTGGTTGTACTTGTTCCTGTTTTATTCGTAAATGAAGATGATGATGAATATGTACCCTCTACCATATCATTAACCATATCTTCCATTTCCTTATAATGGGTATAGCAATAATACTCTAATGTATTGTTAAGTCCAACTATTGATTCCGTTCCTTCCTTATAACATCCATCCGCTTCACAATAATGCGCTATTGTTTTTGATGACGAACCGCTATATGAACTTGATGAATTAGAAGAATCCGAGTTGTGACTACTAGATGATGAACTGCCCGAATCATCCGAATCAGAATTATCATCTTCATAATTTGAGCTCTCATATGATGAATCTGTTGTGCTATATGAATCATCATCTCCACTGCATCCAACAAAAGATATAACTGTCAATGAAAGAACTGCAAAAACGCATAGTTTCCTTTTCATCACGATACCTCCTCCATGAAAATATAACATCATATTAATTATACCCCTACTTTTTTGTTTTTTCAACACAAATTTTCCGTATTAGTGAAATTTATTTCACCATATCGGAAATACTTATTGATACACTATTTGTGAAAGAAGGTGATACAGTTGGTGAATATGGGAGATAAATTAAAGTCCCTTAGAACAGATAAAAAAATGACGCAAAAACAAGTAGCCGATAGAATAGGATTGGCTATTAGTGCTGTATCATCTTATGAATCGGGAACACGTTACCCATCTTATGATGTGCTTGTACGATTAGCACACATATTTCGTGTGTCTACAGATTATTTACTTGGTATGACAGACAAACGAAATATAGATGTTACGGGATTAGATGATGATGAAATAGAACTAATTTCACAATTAGTAGATAAATTAAAAAAGCGAGAGAACTAATTTACCTTTAATAATGTGTTCGGTGATACGTTCGATAAACTCTATAATCCTTGTTTTGTAATAATCTAACCCAAAATAAAATATGTTCGGCAAATCAGTAAAAACCGCCATTTTATAAGCATTTTAAGGATATTCTGCTATATTTATAACATTTTTAAGCATAGTTCGGTAAAATCCTTTATTTTCAATACCTTGGGACTTTTTCTTCACAAATCCTCAATATATAACTATAAATGAGCAAATTTAAAAAATTGCACAATAAGCCTATGCCACTAAAGCTTTAACCCGCTCAAAGCCAATGCGCCTTGCACCACACTGGTAGACAAAATGGATCCGCTCTTCCTGGATATGGCTGTAAATATAAGCATAGCCGTCTTTGAAGGACATGGTTTCCTCGCCGCCAGTACATGCAAGCAGATGGGCCAGCGACATCAGCAGCCAGTACCTCCTGATCCCCTGCGATGAGCGGACCTGGTATCTGTCAAACGCCAGTTTGTCCTTTGATTGGCGGAAGAACACTTCCACCGGCCACCGTTCCACATATATGTCCAGAATCTCCCGGATGCTTAAAGAGACATCCGTGCTGATGAAGGCCCGCAAGGCCTTGGGGACATGGAACGCGTCCTTCGGATAGCTGATCAGTACCACGGCATCTTCAATGCCGTTGAGGCTTCCTTCATACCGGTAGACATAATAGCTCCGGCTGCCAACGGTCACGAGGCTGACAGCAGCATCTGTCTTCCGTAAATGAAGGGCGAACTCGCCTACCTTCTGCTTTATGCCGCAGGGGTACAGCACCCGGTTCGTCTTCTTTTCTCAGAGAGAATCAAAAGCAAGGAGATACTAATGTCCATAGGGCTCATCTCCAGCATGTCGAATTACCAGATACAAAAAGAGCTTTACGGAGGCAAGGTAGCATTCATCGGCTACCCGGTCGCAGAAGGGACCGGGACAGTTGTCGCTTTTAGAGGTAGTGCCGTAGCAGTCAATTCGCAAACGAAGAACCAAGCAGGTGCCTGGGCATTTATAAAATTCTATTTGCTACAAGGATATGACGGACAAGGTTTTCCTGTTATAAAAGAACAGTTCGACCAGGTACTGGAAGCGGCAATGAAGGAAGACTATATCGGCACGGAGAACGGTGGGAGCGAAAGAAATCCGAAAGAACATTACAATGATGGCAGCGGGGATATTTTCGTATATGCAGCCACTCCTGAGGACGTGGACATAATCCGCAAGCTGGTAGATAGCGCAGAGAATCGCTTTGAGCCTCATTCGGAGATTCAGAACATCATTAACGAGGAAGCGGAAGCATATTTCACTGGGCAAGTGGATTTGGAAAGAACAACAGAAAAAATCCAAAACAGAGTAACTTTACTTTTGCAGGAGTAGGTACATGATTCAGCTTATCCATAAACGCTTTTCTACGAATGAAAGGGACAGGGATTTTTTAACAATTCTGTCCCTTGTTGTATGCCTATCAGTCGTGTTATACTGTTATTACATCTTTCAGCCTTGCACGTTATTGTCATATTACAGTATAGGAGATGCGCATATTCCATGAAAAAGATAATCAGCTATATTCTTTTGACAACCATACTCATTCTGCATCTTGGCGGCTGCGGCACAGCGGAGGATCGGTAAGAAACTGCCGATTTCGGGAGCGCCCCGGATACCTCGGCAGTTTCGGACCTGGGCATACGGGACAATTCCCTGGATGCCTATTCCGCGGCGGCGAACGCTCCGCTGCTGCTGGAAAGTCCGGCAGACGCCATAAGCGGAGACGGGGACGATGAATTTTGACAGCAGCGATTTCCGCAAGGCTTTGGAGCTGGCCGGGAAATATTGTGTCCGCGAAGAAGGGGTAAGCCCCGGCAGTCCCCTGGTCGTCCGCAGGACAGCTGCAGAGGAGGAAAAGGAGGCTGCCATGGCTTTTATCCGCTTATGCCTCTCCTATGAAGGGCAGCTCCGGGCTTCAAAAGACCTGAACTTCGGCTTAAGCGCGCGCAGGGACGTACTGGAGGAGCAGATTGCTGCCATGGCTGAGGATACCGCAGTGGATACACTGGGCTTCGGCCAGATCGTACTGGGCGACGACCTGGACATAGAGCTGGATAGAAAGGCGCTGTTGGATATGGTCGATAAAGCAAGGCCATCGAGATATTTTCCCATGGAATTGATGAACATTATGTGGGAAGAACTGGAGCAGTATTTTTCCGGCACTATTACAGAGGAAATGGCGATCGATCATCTGGAGAGCCGGGTGGAGCTATATCTGGAAGAGGGAGGGAGCCCCTGATAATATGGGATGCAATCGATTCCGGGCCGGATGCGGAGACGAAAGAGCTGCTATGGGAGGTGGGGAATGTATTCTTTTTTACCAAATGTATTTTTATCTGTAATGTTTCTCGTTATGTATATAAGCCTTAGACATCCAAGCAGTTATGGCTCCGGGACTGGCTATAATACAGTGACCTCCAGAAAATCAAAAGGAATATGGGACTATGCGCAAAAACTGGCTTGCTATTATATGCGCAGGTTTTTTGTTTTCTCAATTGTATACAATTTCGTATGGGTTATCGTCTATTTTATTATAAAGGATTTTGAATGGGCTTCATCAAATGGGCTTTTGATTTTTAATAGTATGATATCTTTGATTATGCTCCTGAGTTATTTTATATGTGTTGAATATAAGTTGAAATCAGAAATCAAACAGGGGAGGGGGTGAGGGGAAGGAGCGACATGCATCGCCCCTTCCCCTCATTACGACCACCGTTAAGGCCGTGGTGCACCTTTCATAAATGACCTGCTCTCAAAGCGGCAGAGCGCTTTTCATGCGAGTATCGCTACTCTTCTCTATTATTATATAGGAAAGCGAAAAGTTTGTCAAAGAAGTTTTGCCATTTCTTCAGCGCCTAAGCCTTGATTCAATCCTCCACCATGACAACAATCCCCTGAAGCCTCCCCAAACCCCCGAATCAATTTCTCACCGGTGCGCCGTTCAACCCGATTCGTCAGGCCGTCTAGGAACAGGATGTCCCCACCCAGTCCGCATGCCTGGCCCGCATTTCGTCCGCAAGCGGAACCGCTTCGGGCAGGGGCCACAAGGCAAGGGCTGTTCTACTGGCCAGTCGCAGGGGAAAGCATCTTCCCGTCGCCGTTCTCTTTTCTGCCGCCGTCGCCGCTCCCGCTCCCGCTGTCTGCCCCGGGCCTGTCTGTTCCAGGTCCGTCTCCTCCAGGTTCATCTCCCCCCGGACTGCCTCCTCCCGGCTCATCTGTTCCAGGTTCGTCTCCTCCCGGACTGTCTGTTCCAGGCTCATCTCCTCCCGGCCTGTCGCCTTCTGTTCCATCATCAGGTTCCGCGGTCCCGCCGTCCTTCGTCTGAATCTCAAATTCGCCGGAAGCACTGCCATTCAGATAGAGGACCGTCAGGCTGTGGGTTCCCACCGGGAGGGTATCCAGATAGCTCTGCTTCAGCGTCAGAATCGTGCTTCCGGACTTCACCGTATACTGCTCCGGATCCACTTCCTCTCCGTCCACCAACAGAGCTGTGAATTTTTCCACCGCTCCGTTCACTCGAAAGGTAATGCCTCCCTCTGTCTCCTGAATCCACTGGCTCCCATCGCCTTCCAGGATTCTGTAGTCAGCCAAAGCTGCCAGAACCTGCTCCAGCTTCTCTGTATCCACCATGGATTTCTCATGCTCCGTCAGGGACTCCAGGGCACGCTCCACCTGCGCTGCGGCGCTGTCCGCGGCATAATCGTCCGGGCTTACATCCTCCGGATCCGGCAGCTTCGCAATCGCATCCGCTGTCTCCAGCACCTTCCCGATGCTCTCCAGGGCTTCGGCAATGCGGTTCAGATCCGCCTCAATCGACAGCTTCTCAGCTTCTGTGTAGTTTCCGCCGTATTCCTCCAGCAGGGATTCCAGCTCCTTCTCCGCTTTCTCCAGATTCTCCTGATCCGTCAGCCGCACCGTGTCCTTGGATATCCCTTCCACTGTTCCCTCCACGTCTGCCAGCCCATCCTGGGCCCCGTCGATTCTGGCCTGGAGCCTCTGGCAGGCATCCAGGATTTCCTGCAGCTCCTCCTTTTCCTCTCTGGTGGCGGCGCCGCAGTCCGCCTCTACGGCCCGGATCAGATCCAGAGCCTGTGCGTCCTCTGAGGTGACATTTTCCTCTGTCAGGCCTTCTATGGATTCCGCCAGGGCGCTGATGGGCTTCATGGTCACCGTGACCACCGTCATGTTCCCCGCCAGGTCAACGGCCTTTATCACATAGGCTGCCTCCCTGTTTCCGGGAAGGTTCAGCCTGTCAGGAACCGCCTCCCCGTTGAGGGTTATCGGACCCGGATTGGAGTCCGTCACGGCGGCTGTCCGGGTAGTGTAGTATATTGCGCCCGGTCTCACCCCGCTCACCGCTGGCGGCGTCAGGTCGAACTTCACGCCCTCAGAGGCATAGTACATCGCATTCCCCGCCAGGTCCACAGCCCTCACATAGACCACCAGCCGCCTTCCGTCTCCGGGCGCAATGATGAAGCGGTCACCGGGAATCCAGTCCTCCACATCCCGCAGCTGGGCCTCCGTCAGTATGCTCCCAGACTGGTAATAAGCGATGCTGCCCACGCCGCTTAAGGAATCTGCTGCCATAATGGAGACTGCTATCTCCTTTCGGGAGAAACGGCTGAAAGATACGGCTGTGGGAATCCTCCTGACAGAAGCTCCGTCGAACCGGATATCGAAAGTTTCCGGCGCGGTTCTGTCGATTCTGTAGGCTTCCGTGGCCGCCAGGGAGATGCGCCCTGTCTCCTTGTCCTTCACATAGAAGGTCAGGGAGCCCTGCCCCGTCTCTTCCGTCCGGCGCAGTTCGCCCACCCAGTCGTCCGTTGCCGTATTTCCCAGGGAGAGCAGATGCCCCTCCCCGGCCGATACCACGAAATCCTCCTGCGTCCAGCCGTCCCCGGTCGTTGACGCAAGATAGTCCCGGCCCTTCTGCGGCTGGTACTCGTTCACAATGTCAAATGTGCTGCTTCCATTTACGATATACAGTCCCCCGGGCCTGTTGGTTACAATCACGCTGGCAGTGCCGACGTCCACATTGTCCCGGTAGGTGACAGTATATTCCGTCTCCGGAATCACCGTGTCCCCATCCATCACCACCACCGAAGGCTCCTTCGCCGTCCCGTCATAGTGGAACCGGCTCTCCGATAGCCGGATGTCAGGATTCTCCACCTCCGTAGGAAGGACGATTTTTATGGTGAACTCGTAGACATACAGTCTCTCCCGGCCGCTTCCGGATTGGAAATAGGCTGTCGCCTGAAAGCTGTACTCCCCTACAGGCAGTCCATTGTAATATTCCCTGCTGAAATCGAAGCGCAGAGCGCTGTCCTCCAGGGTCTTTGTATACATATTCCAGTCCACGTAGCCGTGCTGGGGCTGATCCGACTGGTTCCATATATAGGAACGATTCTCGTTGAAGGCAGCTCCTTCTAAAGCGAAGGAGATATCTTCCGTCATGCCCTGGGCGAAGATATAGCAATCTTTTTCCGGAACCCTGATGAAGTCCACGAAAGCATCATAAGCATTCGTTTTCCCGTTTAGTTCCTGTCTTATTTCCACATGCGCCGTGCCGGGGCCCTCCGCTGTAAGGCTGTTCCCCTCCAGCGCTGCCCCCGGGGCGGTAGTCCCTTCCTCCAACAGGGTATAGGTGAACACAGAGGCAGTGTCCCTATGGGTGAATATAGGACAATTTTGAGAGCCAGCGGCGCTTCCTTCTCTGACATCCTCCAGCGTCACTGTAGCCCCGCCGCTTTCCGTCAGCGGGAACACTGTCTCCTTCAGCGAGGAGCTTATCACCTGGCATCTGCAGAGGTTTTCCGTCAGGTCGGTCTTCCAGAGCCTTCCGTCCCATATATTCCCATCGGAACCGCCGCGGTGGGCCATTTCATATACCACCGCATAGCCCTCTGCCGCCGGGAGGAAGAGCTCCTCCGGCCCATCCTTTGGCGTCTCCGCCAGGCCCCACCCCACAGATTCGGGAGTCTCGGTTCCGTTGGTAGCCATCCACTGTATCCGCGCCTGGCCCGTGGGGTTCTCCCGGAAATGGATGCCCGCCCAGTTGCTGCTGCTGCGAATCAGCAGCGGTTCATGCAGCAGCTCCGTCTGCGGCATATAGGTCAGCATGCTCCCGGTCAGCCGAAGCGCCCCTCCGTCCAGCACCAGCTTCTGCGCACAGGCAGTCGGCCCATTCTCATTGCCTACAGTGGAATCGTCATAATAATCCACGTAGCTGTCCCGGAAAATCACCTGCTCGAACCGGTTTTTATTCAGGCGGGAGCCCCACAGGAGCGGATTGTCCCCCGCTATGAAGCTGTTCGGCCCAATGAAGTCTCCGCCCCAGGTTCCCCAGCCGCCCGCTCCGCTGCCGCAGCCGATGTAGGACAGGGTGGACTCCTGGGCAGCCGCCAGTACCCCCTCCGCCAGTTCCAGGGAGCCCACGGACGCATTTTCAAAGGTGATCTCCAGCTTATCCTCTACCTTAGAGGCGATTCGCAGGCTGGCCGCCTTTCCGTCTTTCAGCGTCACAGAGACTGTCCGGAACGCCTTGTAGCCGGATTCGTCAAAATAGAGCCCCATATTGGCAAAGCTGTCCCCTGACACCATGACGGACAGATCCCCCTGAATGGACAGCCTGTCGTTGTCCAGAGCCCGGAAACCGCCCACTGTACCTCCCAAAAGCCGGATGTCCGCTGCCCCAACGACCGCTTCCGTATTGTTGAATCCGGCTCCGGAAGCGCAGACTGTCCCCACCGTGCCTCCCTGTATAGCGATGGAGGCCGTACCTGTCACTTCGGAGGCCTCTTCTCCGCCTCCGTAGACCCACACACCTGCCAAATCTCCGCCATTGACCGTAATATTGCTGCTGCCCACTTTCGCGCCTTGCCAGCCTCCGCCTCCATAGATGTTATGAAGAAATCGTCCGCCATCGATGGTGATGTTCGTGCTCCCGGCCACTTCTGTGGGGATGGCGGCATCCCTTCCCGCTCCGCCGCCATAAGTCCACCCGTTCACCACCGCGCCATCGCCAAAGAACAGCTCCGTATTGCCGCCTACCATTCCGGAGTATTCATTGCCGCCGTATACGGATTCCACCTGGGCATTCTCTATGTGAATGCTGGTATTGCCTCCTAGCGTCCCCTCGGCGAGACCGCCACATATGCCATTGGCCACAGATCCGCCTGTAACCCATATCGATGTGTTTCCGTTGACCTGGCCGCTGCGCCCGCCCCCCAGGACATATTGGGCAGTGCCGCCAGATATGGCCACATGGGTATCCCCGGTTAAAAATCCCCCCTGATTGCCTCCATATATGTTCCTTACATTGCCGCCGGATAGAGTCACATTCGTGCTGCCTGTCAGGGTCCCTCCCGCATTCCCGCCATAAATCCCCCAGACGGTGTAGGCAGGATTGTCGGCATCTGGCTCAAAAGATGATCCGGCGAGCATGACATAAGTGTCATATTGGCATGTCCCCTCCTTCGCACCGCCGTAGATGGACGAGTTCGCCAGGAAATAGCCGCCGCTTTGCTCCGAATAGGGAATCCCGTTTCCGTTTGGCTGTCCGTCTCCCTGGAAGGACGTGATTTCCTCCTCATCCTCGCCGATACCGTTTCTATTGGAATCCACATACAGCTTTGCATAACCGGCCTGCTCTCCGGCCACGAGCAGCAGAGGCTGTCCGTTGGCATATATGTTGTATGCATGGTCCCCTACAGTCTCATACGCCACGCCCTTGCTGTCCGCGGCCGATGCCTTTTCTGCCGATAATGCGCCAGACAGCCCGCCGTCCCCGGGCAGTCCCTCCGGCAGCGCCCCGTCCATGGCGGCATCGCCCTCCGGGCCATCCGGCAGCGTCATGTCTGCAGAGGGCTTGTCGGAGGCCTCCCCTGATCCGGAAGTCCCGTCCGCGCTTCCCTCATCCAAAGAGGAGCTGTCCGAGTCCACCTTCCCGGGCTTCTCCTCTGCGCCTTCTCCCTCCGCAGAATCTCCCGGCTCATTCCCTGCACTTTCAGAAGCCTCGCCCGAGCTTCCTTCTCCTTCTCCTTCTACAGAGCCTCCAAGTTGGTTCCCCTCATCTCCGGAAGCCTCGCCCGAACCGTCCTCTCCGGCTGCGGGCGCTTTGTCTGTGGCTTCTCCTTTTTCGGGACTTTCGCCAGCTCCCTCGCCCTCCGCAGCTTCTCCAGGTTCATTTCCTACATTTCCGGACGTCTCACCCCAGCTTCCTTCCCCCTCTGCAGGGCCTCCAGGCTGGTTCCCTTCATTTCCCAAAGCATCGCCCGAAACGCTCTCCCCGGATGCCTCTCCCGATTCCTCCGCACCCGCAGATGCCCCCCCAGGAACGCCCCTTTCCGCAGCCGTGCCCTTCCCGGGCGCACCGTCCACTGCCCCCTCCTCCGGAAGCTCCCCCTCCATAGACGTCCCGCCAGAAACCGCGCCTTCCCGGTTCCCCTCCGAAGCCGTCCCGCTAAAAGACACGCCCCCCAGGTTCCCCTCCGAAGCCGTTCCACCCGAAGCCGCCAGGCTCGCCCCGCCCGCCGGCGGCGTCCATACTGCCATAGCCGCTGCCAACACCAGGCTCACGGCCGCCTTTCCCATCCTCTTTCTCATAAGCTCTGCACCTCCGCTCCTTTCTCCCATACGCTGCCCCGGCAGAAAGGCCGCCCCGGGCTGACAGTGTATAAAGGGATTATATGCGGCTGCAGAAGAGGGAGACAAGCCGGACGACTCAAACGGCAGTTTTTCGACTCAAGCGGTAGCCAAAATGGCCCTTCCGACCGAAATTCAGCCTTTCCTTTTCCCCTAAATTCCACTATAATATATACTGATAGCCGCTGAAATTTGCCATGGAATGCTCCTCTTCCATCGACATCCGGACACACGAGCGGCAGATGCTATGAACCGATGGCAAACCTTATCGCTCGTGGGCATAATAGAGACAGGGCAATGCCGCCAGGCCCCGATGCAGGGCTGCCATATGTAGGGGGAATCTTATGAGAATCGCTATCGTAGAGGATGAACAGGACGAGCTGGACTGCCTGTCCCGCAGGCTGGAGCATCAGCTCTCCCTTCTGGGCTATACCGAAAATGTAATCCGCTGTTACCGCAGCGCGGAGGAGTTCCTGGCGGCATGGCGCCCCGGCGGGTGCGACCTGATCCTGCTGGACATCTATATGGAGGGCATGCCGGGGATAGAGGCCGCCCGCCGGATCCGGGAGAGGGACGCGGACTGCCGCCTGGTCTTTTGCACCTCCAGCAACGCCTTCGCCAGCGAAAGCTACGAGGTGGGGGCCCATTATTATCTGCACAAGCCCTTCTCGGACAGAGACATCATGAACATGCTCCGGAAGCTGGATCTGGAAAGCTACGAGTCCACCCGCTTCATCACCCTGCCTGACGGGAAGAGGATTTTTCCGCGGAACATCATATATACAGAATACCACAACCACGTAGTGACGATGCACATGAAAAAGGACGGACAGCTGCGCACAAGGATCTCCCAGGCAGGATTCCAGGATTTGCTTTTGGAGTATCCCTATTTCTGCTGCTGCGCCAAGGGAATCCTCCTTAATTTCCACGAGGTGTCCGCGCAGAACGGCGCCATGTTCACCATGAGCGACGGCAGCGCCGTGGCCGTCAGCCGCCGGAGGGAAAAGGAGGTCCAGGAGGCCTACGCCGCCTTCCTCTTCCAGCGGATGCGAAAGGAGATGGGGGAATGATGCCGCCTTTCTACAGAATCCTGGAAATCAGCGTATATTCCCTGCTGAATTTCCTGCCCTATCTGTTCCTGGCCCTCTATCCCTTCCGGGAGCATCTGCGCTATTCCAGGCGGGCTACCTGCATGCTGGCGGCTCTGGTGGCGCTCCTGCAGATGACTCTGGGGCTGTTGGCGTCCTTTTCGCCCACTGACCAGAAAGGATTTGTCAGCGCATCCAGCACGGCTCTCTATTTCCTGTTCTACTTTTGGTCCGTCCGGTCGCACCCGGGGAAGACCCTGTTCACCCTGCTCATGCTGTCCAACATCGCCAATCTGGTGGTGGTCTGCTCCAAATGCCTGGAGGGGCAGATCTTCCCCTGGCTTGCGGTGCAGACATATAGGTGGTCTTTTACCGTCCTCATGGCAGCGGTGCAGGCCGTCATCCTGATCCCGCTGTTCCTCTACATCCGGAAGGTGTATTCGGACGCGGTGGAGAAAGAGGCGGACGCTTCCATATGGCGGTATCTGTGGCTGATTCCGGCCACCTTCTATCTGCTGTGGTTCTACCATCTCTATGGCAGCGGGCAGTCCGGCCTGGATGTGGCCCTGCAGCCCGCCAATGCCCTGTTCCTGCTGTGCATCAATCTGGGGGCTTTCCTGATCTACCACATCGTGGCCCGGCTGCTCAGTGAATACTGCCGGAACATGGAGCTGGAACAGCAGAACCACATGCTCCTGCTGGAGAACCTGCAATATGTCAACCTGAAGGACAGAATCCAGGAGACCAGGCGGGCGGAGCATGACCTGCGGCATCATATGGCCCTCATGGCCGCCTATCTGGAGGACGGGGAGTACGACAGGCTGCGGGCGTACCTGGACGAGTACCGCAGTTCCCTGCCGGAAGACTCGCAGGCAGTCTTCTGCCGGAACCATACGGCCAACCTGCTGCTGTCCTACTTTGCCAGACAGGCCGCGGACGCGGGCGTAGGCTTCGCCGCATATGGGAATCTCCCCGCCGATCTGGGGATCGCGGAGAGCGACCTTTCGGTCATCCTGGGGAATCTTCTGGAAAATGCCCTACAGGCCTGCATGGCCCAGGAAGGATCCAGGCGGCAGATCGTATTCCGGGGGAAGATGGAGGGACAGTGCCTCCTGGTCACAGTGGACAACACCTTTGAGGGGGAATTGCGGCAGGATCCCAATGGAGCCCTCCTGTCCACCAAGCGGGGCGGCTCCGGGCTGGGGCTGGAGTCGGTGCGCCATATCGCGGCCCGCTACGGCGGGATGCTGCGCACGGAATGCAGGGACGGCATGTTCTGCGCGTCCGTGTTGCTGAAGCTGTAGGAGGGGATGCGCTTTTCCGGGCAGCCCGTTTCTCCCTTGGGAGATGTCCGGGTGCTGTGCCACAGGTACATAAGATCAGGCCATCATACCTCTCCCTGGGCCAACAGATTGTCTTTTCCCATGCCGCACACAAAGGGATTGGAATCAAAACGATGGCAAAAGTCCAAAAAGTCAGAACGCTGTCCCGGATCCTTCATCATCTTTACGAGCAATTCATTGGGAAGGGTCCTCGCATAGGCACCGGGGCCCGCCAGCTCGATATTTTTCACGCCATTCCGTTTCAGGATGCCCTCCAGTTCGTCCGGCATGAAGGTGTATGTGATGCACCAGGGCGCGCCTCCCCTTTCATACTCGGCGATCTCCTCGTCGCCGCCCATGAGCCCTTCCTCCCACAGCTTCCCGACGGCCTCCCTGGGGAAGCGGAAGGCCTCAATCGCGTCCGCCCTGTTGGCCACGCACCATTTCACAAAGGGATCGCCGCAATCCGGATCTAAGATGAATTGGTTCTTTTGGATGGGGTTCGCCAGGTATGGAAGATACCCTAAACGGCTTGACACGCTTATCATGATTCGTTTGCGGCATATGCGCACCAGTTCGGCGATGACCTTTTCCTGATTGGGATAGGTATAGGAAACAGGGGCGTCAAAGGAAATCACCATGTCGAAGGAGCTGTCCCTGAAAGCTTCCAGATGCTCCAACGCCCCTTTCACAAACGTGATTCTGTCAAGGACGCCTTCTTTTTCCGCCAGTTCCCTGGCCTTGTCTATCATGGGCTGGGAAATGTCGAAATGTGTGACCTCGCAGCCATGTTTTGCAAGGAGAATCGAGAATCGCCCACATCCTGCGCCGCCGTCGAACACGGTCCTTATTCCGTCCAGATGAGAAAGCAGCTCCTTTTCAATATGGCTTTTCTGGATGATGTCATCTATGAAGGTCTCCTCACGGCGGCTTTCCAGTTCCCCTTTGTCCGGCAAATTCCACAGACGTTCCGATATTTTTCTGCTATAATCCATAAAATCCCCTCCTTCTCCGGCTCCGGCACTGGCCTGTAATCATGGTATTATATGACCTTACTCTTGGCTGTTAGTGTAGCATATTCTCCCCCGGCTTTCCACCTTATGCATTTTTATAAAAAACCATGAGCCAATCCCAGGATCAGCTCATGGTTTTTAAGGATATGTCAGCACAGCATTCGCCGGCGAGTTATGGGGATTTCTTATAAGCTCTGCAGAAATCTGTCGAAGGCCGCCTGGCCCTCCGGCGTCCTCTTGTACACCCCGGCATCCTCCAGCACTTCCATGAACACCAGGCCGATCTCCTTCTCAATGATGCCGTCGATATTGGAGGCGTCTATCTTCCCGTACTTCGGCGAGAATTCCTCCACCCAGTCCGCGTGCTTGGCCAGCACCTGGTCCGAGCGCAGGTCCGCCCCGGTGAGGATGGCCTCCTTCAGCCGCGCCATCTCCTCCTTCAGCCGGGCGGGCAGCACGGCCAGCCCCATGACCTCGATGAGGCCGATGTTCTCCTTCTTGATGTGGTGGAGCCTCGCGTGGGGGTGGTAGACTCCCAGGGGATGCTCCTCAGTGGTGATGTTGTTGCGCAGCACCAGGTCAAGTTCGAAGTCCTCCCCCCGCTTCCTGGCGATGGGGGTGATGGTGTTGTGGGGCTCTCCATCCGTGTAAGCGTATACGAATGCGCTTTCGTCCGTATATTCCCGCCATTTCTCCAGAATCCGGTCTGCCAGGGCGATGACCCGGTCG
>OFFT01001023.1_pt1 | contig 17893 bp, 15 predicted proteins | sample 1521581 | NCBI WGS metagenome assembly OFFT01 (sample SAMEA3504084, study PRJEB24116) | mouse gut metagenome | biome: mouse gut; feature: mouse-associated habitat; material: faeces | place: Denmark | collected 2011
AGAAAAACAGCACGACGCGCTCCAGCCTGCGCTTCAGCATGATCTGCATCTCCTCTTTGGGGTGGATGGGCTTCACCAGATAGCTGACGATTCCGGCCCTCTTCGCCCCCCACACATCCGTGAAGAGCTGATCCCCCACGAACAGCGTGCTCTCCGGGGACGTGCCCATCAGCTCCATGGCCCTCTCATACCCCCCGCGCCCGGGCTTCCCGGCATCGCATATATAGTCCGACGACACCCTGTCTGCAAAAGGCCGCACCCGGGGCCCCTTGTTGTTGGACAAAAGCACGGTCCGGAAGCCCAGCTTCCGCAGGCCCGCGAAAAAGACTACCGCCCTGTCGTCCGCAGGGGTGCCGTGGGGCACCAGGGTATTGTCGATGTCGAAGATGACGCCCCGGTAGCCTCTGCCGTACAGTCCTTCATAATCGATTCCATAAGCGCTCTGCGCTTCATTGTCCGGATAAAAGATTTCTAACATGTCTCCCCCATGCCGTCTTTCCTGAAAATATACTGCTTAACGATTTCACTTGCCGTGAAACCAGACTGCATAACGCTGACTGGTTCAATCGCTTGATTGCATTAGGCAGTATTCAGCGTTATGCAGTATAAGCCTTGCATCCATCGGCCTTTAACACTATAGCATGTGGGGCCTATGGATTTCAAGACTTTTTAGAGATTTTCCCGGCCTCCTTCTCCCCGTCCGCCCTGGCGGTCAGGTTTTCCGACGGCAGACCGCTGTAGTATCGCTTCCAGGCCCGCCGGAATACCTGTGGCGTGTTGTAGCCTACCATCTCGGAGACCGCTTTGACCGTCTTCCCCTCCTCCAGCAGAATCCTGGCCTTCTCCATCCTCACTTTTTCGATATATTTGGAAAAATTCTGCCCAGAAATCCTTTTGAACAGCTTCGACACATACGCTTCCGTGATGAAGAACACCTCTGCGATAGATGTCAGAGAGAGCCCGGGATCGGAAAAATTCTCTACGATATATTTCTGAATCTCCTCCACCACCCGCACATTGTGAGAGGAAGCGTACTCTTCCTCCTCATCCTGGGGCATGGTCCCGAAATATCCTTTTACAATCTCGTACCACTGCACAGGGTGGTCGCCGAATATGTTCTGGGAGACGGACAGGGCTTTTTTCGCGTGGAAAAAGCCTCTGGAAATCTCTTCCAGGCTGTGGAACATGTCCCCTGAGACGGATATGCTGTAATTGATGTTCCGGACAGCTTCTTCCATCACCTGCCTCACCAGCCTTTCCACCCTGTCCCTGGCCTCCTGCCCGGAGCAGCCGTCATATGACAGGAGGATGACCGACTTCTCCAGGTCGAGCTGGAATACCAGTTCCACCTCGCCCTTTTCCAGGCTGCGGATGATGCTTACCATGTAAATCTTCTGGGCGCTGATTTCCTCGATGTTGATGTCGTCCGCCAAATCGTTCCAGCTCAGGATCAGAAGCACATAGCAATCCGCCCTTTGCCGGATGCCGCTCTGGGCGATGGCCGCCTGTATCTCCTCCTTTTCCGCCACATTACCCATCATGGCGTTCTTGAGCGCCTCATGCTGCAGCAGTCCCTGAAGCCTCTGCATCTCCTCCTTCATGACTTCATTGCGCTTGACCGTCTTCACCAGTCTTTCTACAAAATCATCCATAGATATATTCTTTTCCGTTATTTTCAGCGTCTGGTGCACCTTGACCAGAGGCCTGGAGCAACGGACGGACAATCTGACCACAAGCAGGGCGCATACGACCGCCGCCAGCAGGATAAAGTATTTCATTGTCTGGATCAGCGGCTCCGCTACGGCCTGGACATCGCTGTAGGGAACCGCCAGCACATAGGAGAGCCCCAAAGTGCCGCTGCGATAATTCACCAGCAGCATCTTCCTGCCGCCAATGGCGCATTTGCGGTATCCGTTTTCCGCAAAGACACTGTCGGCAAGATACTGCCCCTTCTCTCCCGTGAGGCGATCCGACAGGATGACAGTGCCGCGGCTGTCCATGACCGCCAGAAAGCCCTCCTCATACTGTGCGGCGGAAAATGCTTTTTTTACCTTCGAAGCGTCGATATAGAAGATGATTCGATTATTGTCGCCTGCGGAGCTGACGCTGGCGTATCTCCTGTTATAGATCAGCACGTCCCGGGTATTTCCCCGAAAGAACATTTCCGCCTCGCGAAAATCCGCCTGCTCCTCATTTTGGAGGATATCTCTGACCCAGCCCTCGCAGTCATATCCCACAAGCCCGAAGCTGCCGCTCCAGAAGTATCTGTCAAGGTACAGGGCACAGGTGGAATAGTCGATCAACGCGCCGCTGCGGGCCGCATACATCTGTATATTCAGGACATCGCTGTTGGCTATCCCCATGGCGTTCAGGTCATTCTGCGCCTCCAGAATGGCGCTGGTGGTCTTCCCCTCCGCCAGAGGGTCTGCCCGATAATAAAAGTTCATGATATCCTGGCTGCACTCAAAAAAGACTGCCAGATTTTCCTGATTGCTCAGCAGCCTCTCGAAATCCTCCGCCCCTGTCTTTACGATTTCAAAGTTCCTCTCGCATATCAGATTCTCGATGTTCCTGGTCAATCCTGCGTATACGATCAGCAGGATCAGGAAAGGTATCATGACGATCAGCAGGAACATTTTCAGAACCCGGAAGTAGATTGATTTGGCTCCTTTTGCATAAAATTTATCTCCCATAATCCCCCCAACCTGCACAGGGGAAACGCTTTCCCTCTCTGAAAAGCGTTTCCCCCGGCCTGACAGGCATACACTTACTGCGCGTCGATTGTCTTCTGAATCAGATCCAGCATATCCCGGTACTGCAGCCGCTCCAAATCGGCCAGATAGCCGTCCCAATCCGCGTCGATGTCCCTGATCCCTGTGATGAATTCCACGATTGCATTTTTAGCGTAGTCGCTGACCGCGGTGGACATCCGGGCATAGGCATCCCCGTCATCCCCCGTGAAGGCAAGGGGCGGAATCATGTCCACATCCGCCGCGTAGGGTTTCAGCTTCATGGTATCCGCATACAGCCTCGCCTCATAATTCGTGGAATCCATGATATCGCCGTCCACCTCAAACAGGTTCTTCCAGTTAGGCTCTATCAGCCTCAGGGTCCAGTCCCAGTTATTGACGCTCTGGTCTGCCGCCGCCTGTGCCTTATAGGCCAGCCATTTATACTTGGCGGCAGTCACGCCGTCCATGCCTGTCCTGCTGCCGTCGGCATAATCCCAGTCCTCCCCCTGCTTACCGGCCTGTCCCCGGACGCTCCACTCCTCGCCGCAGAAGAGATCCGCAATCTGTATGGCGATTTCAGGATGCTCACAGGCATCCGTAATCGCGAAGGCTGCCCCGCTCACATTGTGCTGCAGAGTGTAGGGAATGGCCTGATAACCGTTGGGCCCCTCCAGGGGCATCATGATTTCGTACTGGCCATACCGCTCCGGGTTGTTGATATCCAGGAACATCCCTATATGGCCACAGGATACAGTCCCGGCGATAACCGTCCCCTCATTGTTTCCCACAGCCGTCATCTGCTCCAGGCTCTGGGTAAAAGCAGCCGGATCGATCAGGCCGTCCACATACAGGCCGTGGATGTACTCCAGCCCCGCCTTCAGATAATCCTGATCCAGGATGCTCTGGACCTTTCCGTCTTTCACATAGTAGTTGGACTCATCGAAATATCCGAAGGCGTTCAGCAGGAACAGATACGGATCCGCCGCCCAGGTGCCGGTGGCACCTGTGAGGGGGATTTCATCCTCCATGCCGTTTCCGTTGGGATCCCCGTTCTTGAAAGCCATGAGCACATCCCTGAACTCATCCGTCGTGGTGGGCATTTCCTTATCTACGGTCTTCAGCCATTCCCTATTGATCCACATTTTATAGCCGCAGTCCCCATGCCCTTCCCCGCCGGAGTCAACGGAGGGAATCCCGTAGATGTTCCCGTCGGAGCTCTTCATCTGCTCCTCCCATTCGGGATGCTCCGCCAGCCTTTCCCTGAGATTGACCGCATACTGGTCGATCAGGTCGTTCAGGGGTATCAGAATCTTCTCCTCCACGCCGTACTTCTCCAGATCCTGGTTCGAGAAATCGGCGTGCGTGATGACTTCAGGGTAATCGTCGCTGGCCATCAGCAGGTTCAGCTTGTCCTTATACCCTTCCTCCGGCACCAGGGTCAGCTCGAAATCCACATTGGCATACGCCTCCAGGTCCTGGAACACCGTATTCTGCTCCAGCTCCACCACGCCTGGAATCTGGCACATCATCGCCCTGATCGTCACAGTCTCCTCCGGCGGGAAGACGCTCTCCGCCCCTGCCGCCTGCCCGGAGGATCCGGCATCCCCGTCCTGTGCCTCTGTCCCCTCCTGCGGCCGGCTCTCCTGCGCGCTGCCCTCCGAGCCGCCCGAGCCGCATCCGCACATCGCAATCGCTACAGATACCGCCAGCCCCAGCGCCAATCGTCTCTTCCTCTTCATCATGCTCATATCCTCCTTATATTCTTCTATATGATACGGAGCGCCTTTGGCCTCCGTCCACAGGCCCCTTTCGTCCCATTCCCACAGTCATCCCTTCACGGAGCCGATCATCACACCTTTGATAAAATACTTCTGAAGGAAAGGATAGATGACCAGCAGCGGAAGGCTGGACACGATGATCAGCGAATACTTCAAAAGCTCCGACAGATACTGATTGTGGAGCATGCTGTTCACATCCATGCCGCTGCCCATATCCGTCATGTCCACCGTATTCTGGATCAGGATATTCCGCAGCACGATCTGCAGCGGATACTTCCCGGCATCATTCAGGTACACCAGCGCGCTGTAGTAGGAATTCCAGTGCCCCAGGGCAAAATTCAGGGCCATCACCGCCAGTATGGGCTTGGAGAGGGGCAGGACTACTTTGGTGAAATACCGGAGATAGTCTCCCCCGTCCAGGCAGGTGGCGTCAAACAGCTCCTCCGGGACAGAGGACTGAAGGAATGTCCGTCCGATGATCGTCATCCATACATTGCAGGCTCCCGGCAGCACCAGCGCCCATATCGTATCGAGCATGTGCAGCCTCTTGAGCCACAGATACATGGGTATGGTTCCGCCCCCGAAGAACATGGTCACCATGAACAGCGCCGTCATCCCCTTCCTGAGGGGAAATTCCCGCCTGGAGAGGACATAGGCCGCCATCATGGTGACGGCCGTTCCCACCATGGTTCCCACCACTGTATAGAGAATCGTATTCAGATATCCTGACCAGACCTGGCTGTTCTTGAAGACCGCCTGGTATCCCTGTAAGCCAAACTCCACGGGCCAGAAGAAGACTCTCCCCTGCACCAGAGCCTCCGGGCTGGAAAAGGAACAGCTTACGACATAGACCAGAGGGTAGATGGTGCATATGGTAAATAATCCCAGGAACAGATAGATGATTCCAAGGTACGCTTTGTCGCCCGCCGATGTTTTGATATGTCCTGCCATAGTTCCTCCCCCTTTCAAAAAAGGCTGGTCTCCGAGACCTTGCCCGCCACTGTATTGACCAGAAGCAGGATGACGAAGTTCACCACCGCATTAAACAGCCCCACCGCTGTGGAAAAGCTGAACTGCGCCTGCACGATGCCCGTCTTGTACACATAGGTGGATATGATCTCCGACACGCCGTAATTCACGGGATTCTGCATCAGGAACACCTTCTCGAACCCTACGCTCAGGATGCTGCCTGTATTCATGATCAGGGAAATGATGATGGTAGGCGCGATACAGGGCAGGTCCACATAGATGACCCTCTGTAGCCTGCTGGCCCCGTCCAGGGCCGCCGCCTCATACAGGGAAAGGTCCACGCTGGAAAGCGCCGCTATGTACAGCACGGATCCATACCCTGCCCCCTGCCAGACGCCGGAGAGGACATAGGCCGGCCGGAAGAACCCCCTCATTCCCAGGAAATTCACCGATTCCTGCCCCAGCAGGTTCAATACCCCGTTTACGACGCCATAGCGGTAAGAGAAAATCTGGTTCAGGATGCCCACCACTACCACCGTCGAGATAAAATAGGGGGCGAAGGAAATCGTCTGCAATGTCTTTTTGATCCTGGCGTTCCGGATTTCGTTAAAGGCCAGAGCCAGCAGGATCGGAAAAGGAAATCCGACTATCAGCCCCAACAGGCTCAGCACGATGGTATTCCTCAGGATATCCGTAAAAATCGGCGTTCCGAACAATTGTTCGAAGTATTTCATTCCTGCCCACGGACTTCCCAGAATCCCTTTGCGGACACTGTAATCCTTAAACGCAATCAGAATCCCGGACATCGGGACATAACAGAACAGTATAATGCACGCTATCGGTATGATCGCCAGAAGATATAGCTGCAGCATGCTCTTTTTCCCAAAGTACCTTTTCTTCAGCTTCGACAGAGTACCCATGGTACACCCCCTTATTCTTCTTCCAGGCGGCATCCGGATTCCCCGCCTGTGTTGGCTTAAATCTATCACGGAGGCGGAAACCGCGTAAAGAGTCGATTTTTGTCCATTGTGTCCAAAATCGTTCCCCTTCTCAGTATCTCCCATGTCATAAAGCCCATCCATCGGATTTGCGGGGCGAAAAAAGCCCGGCATGATGACCAAGGGGCAGTTTTCCCGCCGGCGCCACAGGATTCAGACTAAAAGCGAAAAAAAGCCTCCGGGGGGGCAATCCCTCAGGAGGCTATATAGCTTTGTATGGATTTGTATAGAAAGACGCTTTCAGGACACAGGGGCAGGTCGCTTTTCCGATACGCACAGATACTCCCCCATCCACTGCAAGATTTCATTCTCAAAGGGGAACACGTCTCCCTCCGGCGCGGGCAGCTCCCCGTAGATTTCTTTCGTCTCTGTGGCGGCGTATCCTGTGCTCCTGCAGACCTGTTCCCACTCTTCTATATCGTAGAGTTTTTCATGGAGGGAATAGCTTTCATCCAGTGTGCCGTATAGATATTCCCATTTTTTCGTATTTTCCGAGGTATGGTCCCCCACGATGCTGATGTTGTACACCGCATGGCCGCCGGGCCTCAGCACCCGGTATCCCTCCCGGAAGCCGTCCATCATTTTGGACTGCATGCTCTCAAATCCGCCGTTTGAGACCACCATGTCGATGCAGCCGTCCCGAATCGGCAGATGGGCGCAGTCACAGGCCAGGCACACGATATCCACGTAAGGGTTCACCATCTCCTCGCTGAAATATCGCTTGTTGTACTTGAGGATGCGGTGGGACAGGTCTGCCATAATCATGAGACAGGGCCAGTTGATGCGCTGTAAGTCGTACTTTAGGCCGCTGCAGGTGCCGCAGGCCATGTCCAGGATTACCCGGGGGCGGAGTTTTTTCAACGTCTGCCAGCGCACCTCGCTACAGGGAACGGCACCCATCTGATAGCGCGGATTCCCCGGATGGCGCTGTTCCCGGAGATAATCCTGGTAATTCCTCATGTACAGAGACCACAGCTCTCCAGGAATCTCACGGGAGCCAAAATATACCACGCCGTCTGTCACATCGTAGGAATGGTTGCTTTTACAGACAAAACTTATCTTGTTTTCGTCTTTGTTCCCAAGGGAAAGCTTTTCTCCGCATTCCGGGCAGCGCATCAGCTCCTCGATCCGCCGCAGCCCCGGCTCCGTGTTGCCCATCATTTCTCCCAGGGCCTTTGCGAAATAGGGCGCTGTCTCCCGCAGCGTGTTCTCGCCGAGAAGGCTGGCAGGTATGGAGACCTTTCTCTCCCCCGTCCTGGGGCGTCCCTCCTGGCATGTGCCGCTTTCCTGGTGTGCCCTGCTTTCCTGGTATGCTCTGCCTTCCTGGTGTGCTCTGCCCTCCTGACAGGCCGCGCTTTCCGTTCTCACGATGCCCGCCTGGACGGTCAGCTCCAGGCTTCCCTCGGCCAGCTCCCTGGCGATATTGTAGAGTTCCCTGTCGGAGCAGTAGGTGGACAGGCTGCCCAGGAGCCTTCGCCTTTCGGCATCCGGGAAGAGGGCTTCCACGCTGGCTGGGAGGGCTTTCTGGCTGCTTTTCTGGGCAAATGTAAGATCCCCTTCCACGATGCTGTCTATGGTCATATGGAAAAGCCATGCCAGCTCCCGGAACATGTCGATGTCCGGCAGGTTCCTTCCTCCCTCCCATTTGCTGACGGCCTGGGCGCTGACCCCCAGCTTTTCGGCCAGGGCCTGCTGGGACAGGCCCGCTTTTTTCCGCAAGGCCGCTATTCTGATTCCTATCTGTTCTCGGTCGATCATTTCCGGTACCTCCTGGTTTTTGTCATGTCTTCATACATTCACAGGCTGCGGGCACACCGGGACGGCTCTGGCTTTCATGGGCTTTTGTCCGGCCGCTTTCTGCTTTGTATAGGAATATTATAGCTTTAAAAAGCTGCCGGCCGCAAGAAAGCAGAGGTTGATATTTCCGCTTCCCGGTTCAACCGGAGAGATACTGTCACTCCCATTCCTCTAAATCAAGTCTTTCCTGAATTTAATATCATCATGGATTGCTCTCCTTTACATATGCAAGCATAATATAAGTTGGTTTTACCTCTCTGTGAAAGGCGACCGACTTCCCTATAATTTATCTACAAATCATAAAAATGCAGTGGATTTTTTTGAAGAATTGTGTATAATAGAGAAAGAGACACATTCTGTCTCCGCAAAATTGTTCTTTCGCACTTGAAAAGTGTTTTTTGACCGACGAGGTCTCTCTGGGCAGCCAGAGCAGGGCATGGTTAGCGCCATGCCCTTTTTGTCTCAAAAGGAGGTACAGCACTTGCAAGAATATCTGAAAAAACAAAACAAACGAGACCGTCCTGAGAAATACATACAGTTCTGACGAACTTGGCCGCTTTTCAAAATCAGATTATCGGTGGGCAGACAACAGAACCAAACCTTTCCGACATAAAGCCGTAAAGAAAGGCGAAATATATCAGTTTGAGTTTGGGAAAAACTTTATCCCTGAAATGTCCTATGAACATAGAGGACTTGTGATTGGCGTGAAGCAAAAACTGCTCTATGTTCTCCCGATTTTTTCCTTTGATTCGCATAAGCATTCTGATGTTTATCATCCCATTGACCATCCTGATTCCAAAAGTGATATGTTTCTACTGAAAAACAGCGAATTTTCATTCATCATCCGTGATTCGGTATTAAAACTGAATGATATCAGGACTGTCAGTGTCAATAGGATACTTTACCAGCAAAGCGGACGAATTTTGCCTTCGTCAGGTACATATAAGCAAATAGAAAAGCTGGTACTGCAAAAGTATTTCTCCAATTTTTATCATGATTTTGAACAGAATCTCCAAGCTGTCAACATCTTAAGCGAACAGCTCAGAGACGCTGCTGAAGCCAACAATGCACTCAAAGCTGAAAACGAACAGCTCAAAGCAGAATTGGAGGCATTGCAAAATCAGACCTCAGAGCCAAAGAATGAATCTCGATAGTCTTTTCCCAAAACCTCCAATGCGTGTTTCCTGACGATGCAGTCACTATTCTGCCCTGTCCCTCTCGTACTGGAAAAAACCTTCCCCAGCGGCTATATTGAACAGTCCGTAGCAAGGCAAGGTCTGGCGGCTTCCCGCATCCTCCTGATAGCTCCCCCGCCCCATCCACCATGACAGGAACTCCTCCGGAATCTCTTCCAGCGGAACGCCCGGCGTATAGAACAGAAATTCCTCTCCGTCCTCCAGGCCATATGGTCTTGCGGCAATATATAACATGTCATCTTCTATCCATTCCTCCCCTTCCTCCTTTTCCGTGTCGAGCTCTGCCAGGGTCATCGAATAGATATATGGGGTTATCTGCCTGATATCTTCAAACCGCCCGCTGAAATCGCAGAGATAGCATGTGCCTTTGGGGAAGCCTGCGCCTGTGGCATTTTCATGGTCGAAATGCTGTCCGGCAAATGAGCCGTCCTGGTTCAGCGTGAGCGTCGTCCCAGAAGAGCTTGCGCCGCTTGCAAACAGAAGCTCTATGGGAAAGGCAGTGGCCAGCGGCATCGCTTCCTCCTGAGGTTCCGGCACAATGTCCTGACCATCTTCCCGGAGGGCCATATAGGCATCATTGGCAGAATCAGCTTCTGCCTTGGTTCCCATCCCTCCATCCGTTCCGGTTCCCATTCCCGCTTCCGCTCCGGTTCCCGCTCCCGCCGAAATCCTCACTTCCACATTTTCCACCGACAGATACACCACCATATCTTCCCCGGACGGATCCCGCATCTTATTTACCCCGATTTTATACCAGGCGCCTTTTTCCACATCCAGCTTCACGGGCATCCCCGGCGTGATGTATGTCGGCTCGTCATATGCGTTCTCCTGGCTGACCTCCACCGGGAGCAGCACGACCATACCGTCTCCCATCCCCTCCCCGGCATACAGGGTAAGGGTATTGCTCTTGGGGCTGATTTCCTCATCCGAATAATAAAAGCTCTCGGTGCCCTCTGCCGGTATGGTCACCTTTATCTGCCAGGTCTTCGGCGAAGTGGTCAAAAAGCATACCGCCACGATCAGGCAGACGAAAACGGAGACCAGCACCATCCAGAATCCGGGCTTTTTATAATCCAATACCGCATTTACCCGCTGCTTCACTCCCACCTCTCCAAAAGCGGGCGGACAGGCCAGAACCATTCTGCGCTGTGTACTACAGTTCAGTAGTGCAAATAAATAGGATTTCTTTTCCGCTTCGTCCAGCCCGCGGATTACCTTTTCATCACAGGCCAGTTCCATATCCCTGGACAGCAGGATATAGGCCACCCAGGACAGCGGGTTGAACCAGTAGACCGCAAGCAGCAGATAGCCCAGCAGCTTCCACCAGTGGTCTCCCCTCCTGATATGGGCCTGCTCATGAGCCAGCATGTACCCCATCTGGCTTTCCTCCGCGCTGGAAGAAAGATAGATTCTGGGACGAAACATTCCAAGGATGAAAGGCGATGCCACCCTATCCCCAATCCATATGTTGTCCCGCAGAAGGATAGCCTCTGAGACGCTCCCGCGCAGGCGGAGATAGCCGATCAGCGCATAGCCCAACAGGCAGCCTAAGCCGATTATCCAGAGGATTCCCCCCGTCTCCATCCAAAGATACGGCAGATTCGCCCTGGATTCTGCCGCCAGGGAATGCCCGCCGGCGGCTGTCCCATCAGGACGGACGGACACCGGCACTCCGCTGTCTATGTCATCAGAACGGATATCCATAGACGCTCCGCCGACTATACCATCAGAACGGGCATCCATAGACGCCCCGCCGACTATACCATCAGAACGGGCATCCATAGACGCTCCGCCGTCTATCTCAATAGGACTGACAATCGTCGGCCCTCCGCCTGCAGCCATGGATTCCCCGGAAAAGCGAACCATGGCAGAGTTTATGTCCTCCGCGTTGGGAACCAGGCTGAGGGTGCTCTCAAAGGAGACCGGGCAGATCAGCCGGACAGCCACAATCCCCCACAAAATGCAGCGAATCCATTTCGGCGCTTTCCTCAGAAGCAGCCGCAGAACGATTACCGCCAGTATCAGCCAGCTTGCCGCGATGCTCATATTCAACACTTTCGAGAATACTCCGCCCATCCTCACACCTCCCGTCCGCCGTCAATGATCCTGCGTATCTCTTCCGTCTCCTCCTCCGTAAGGGGCTTCCCTTTCGTGAACGCCGCGATGAACGCCGGAAGGGAGCCGTCAAAGCTGTCCTCCACATATTTCCGGCTCTGCAGCGAGTAGAACTCCTCTCTGGAAATCACCGAGGTCACGACTCCGTTGTCGTTCCGGAACAGCCCCTTGTCGCATAAGCGCCGGAGCACATTGTGGGCCGTGGTGCGCTTCCAGTTGAACTCCACTGCCGTAAGCTTTACCAGCTCTGAGGAGGTGACAGGCTCCCGTTCCCAAATCATGTCCGCGTAGCGGGCTTCTATCACGCCTAATTGTATCCCCTGCATTTTTCTTCCTCCTTGCAGACCATTCTTTGTGGTCTCTCGTACAGACTACACTATATGGTCTGTGTTGTCAAGGGTTTTTAAAAAGAACTTCCATGTCAGTGGCAAACAGCATCTTTTTTGTGTATAATACAAACCGACAGGGAGACGCGGCAATGAAATCATCCGTGAAAGACAACTAATGAAAGACGACTAATCAGACAAAGGCTGACATTATGATGGCAAAAACAGAGAATGAGGAAGAATGGAAAATCGGCAGCCTGTCCCGGCTGACCGGCGTGAAGGCGGGAACCATCCGGTTTTATGAAAAATGCGGCTTCCTGGAGCCCGCGAAACGTCTGCCCAACGGTTACCGGGTATTCTGCAGAAGGCATATTTATCAAATCCGAGCGTGCAGGCTTGTATTCGGCGGCTTCGTGAACAAGCGGCTCCGAAGGATAAGCCTGGACATCCTACAGGCGGCAAGGGACTGGAATCCGGAAGCTTACCGTCAGGCGGCGGACAGGTACCTACAGGCAGTGGAGGAGGATATCAGGAGAACGAAAATCGCCGTGGACTTTGTGATGGACAAGCTCCGGGAACCGGGCGCGGATTCATCCGTCTATACGAAAAAGCAGGCAGCCGGGCTGGTGGGAGCCACACCTGAAGCAATCCGGAACTGGGAGCGCAACGGCCTGCTCCCACAGAGGGCGCGGTACGAGAAACGGCTCTATTCACAACAGGAACTGAACCGCATGTATGTGATAAGGCTGCTGCTGGACAATGGCTACAGCATGATGGCAGTGCGGAGCTTCTTCCGGGAATACGACAGAGAAGGCCGGGAATCGGCCATGCTGCAGCTCATGGAGCCGGGAGAGGACGAAGACCTGATCTACCGGGCCGACCGCTATATGGAAACACTGCTCAGCACACAGGAAAAAGCCCGGCAGCTTTGCGCCATGGCAGATGAAATGAAGGAACACTAAACCTTCTATTTGTACACCACTTTTCGGAAAAATGGTATGCTGTCCGTACAACATACGGAAAGGCGGCATTTTCATGAGATATTTTAAGGTCGATGTACGAGAGGAACCCACTGAATACGGTTTTATGCCCACAATGCAGATGTATCTGCTGGAAGGGGCGGAAAAAAGGCCAGTCGTACTGATTGTTCCAGGCGGAGGTTACACGACGGTATGCATCCAGTGCGACGGCGAAAAAACAGCCATGCAGTATAATGCCGCAGGTTTCCATGCGGCGGTGCTCCGCTACAGCGTGGAGCCGCATCATTTTCCGGAGCCCCAGCGGAATCTGATGTCGGCTATCCGCATATTGAGGGAAAACGGGGACATCTGGGGAATCCATGAGGACAGAATCGCCATCATCGGATTTTCTGCGGGAGGGCATTTATGCGCCAGCGTAAGCACCCTATGGCATCTGGCGAAAAGGGATGCAGCGCTGTACAAGCCCAATGCGGCGATTCTATGTTACGCCATACTGACTGCCCGGCTGAACCACTGCCGCGAGTTTCTGGAAGACCATGTGGGAAGGGACGAAAGGAAGCTGAAGCTGGCAGCCTGTGAGGAACAGGTAAGCGGATATACCCCGCCCACCTTTTTATATGGCACCTTCGAAGACACACTGACCAATCCGGAAAATGTACTCTACTACGCGGAAAAACTTTGCGAACACGGCGTACCCTTTGAGTGCCATATCTTTCCAAGGGGCAGCCACGGCGCGCCATGGTGCGACGATACCATCTGGGCCAAGCCCGCGGGAGAAAGGGACTGCAATTACATCCGCATGTCGGTGGAATGGATGCGGGAATTATTTGGATTGTTGTAGATGCTGGCAATTCTTGAAAATCGGAGTGTATCTGTACTGCAATGCTCCATACCGCTTTCCGACTCACGAAGGAATGACTCCCGGGAAGGCGGCAGATTTTACGCTCGTAAGCATAGATGCGATGGGCGGGACTGGAAGGGATGGAGAAAACAATATGAATATAGAAAATGCGGAAATCTACCTGAAGAAGAACGGAAAAAAGCTGCTGACAGGCGGCAAGAGCAGAGCCCGGGTATATGACATCGGAGGGGCGTATGTGTTGAAACAAATCTACAGGGCGGAACTCGGAGACGACGCGCTGTATGAAGCTTACCAGAAGGAAGCCTGGTGGTACGCCGCCGGAGGAAGGGGCCTTGGCTGTCTGCCGGCGGTGTTTGATCTGCGGAATACAAAAGACGAAATTTCGATTCTGATGAAACGCTATCAAGTACCCTCGAGACAGGAAATCAATGCAGACCTGCTGGAAAAAATCATGAGGAGCCTTGCGCTCGTACATGCCGCGGAGATTCCGCCGCTCCTGAAGCAGCCCCATACTGCCCAGCTCCTGTCCGAGAAAGAAATCTGCGTCTCCATGGAGGGCTGGTACGCCGTGCTGGAGGAACATCCCGGCGCTTTTGACGGGGCACCGCTGGAGTGCATTGCGGAAACGATAAACCGAATTATTCTGTGGCATGATTCCGAGGAGACCGTGCTGAATCATGGCGACTTCCATTGGGACAATCTGCTCCTGGACGAGTCCGGCGCAATCCTGATCTGCGACTGGCAGGGCGTGGGAACCGGAGCGGCGTCCGGCGATCTGAGCTTTTTCTTCAGCAGACTGCGGGGGGACGGCATACGGATAAATGAGCGGGAAACCGTCGAAGCCTATGGCCGGGAGCTCAAGCGGCTTTCCGGGAAAAAGGTTACATGGGCGGAAATCGATGGCCATATCCGGGCGGCCAATGTCATCACTTCCTTCATCTGCTGGCACGAGTATCTGCACGGGAGCAACGAGGGAAGGGTCAGGGAAATTTATGGGAAAATGGTGGCGGACAGCGTTGGTCTCTGCTGAAAACCAGCGGCATATGCCGGATGGGAAAGCATAGGAAGACATGGGAAACGAAAATGGTTGCCTGCAATCTTTCTATCATGTTCTAACGTTGCCATCTGAAATTTTGTCACAGACAGCCATCCCCTTCGTATAAATTTCAGTTCCTCAATTTATCCACTGCTTACCTCTTTTAAGCATATCATATCAGTCAATCAATATCAATACTTTTTCCACTATTGGAAGAAATTATTCAACATACAGAGTACTTTTTTGCTGTAAACTTGTAACAATATATGTTCAGTAGGAGATTCGCATATGGAGATGCTCGGAATCGGTGAAAAACTTCGGAATTTACGTACATGCAAAAAATTATCGCTCAAACAAGTTTCTGAAAGGCTCGGAATCTCTGTAAGCGCCCTTTCTGCATATGAATTGAACGAAAAAAATCCTTCTTACAAAAATTTGTTAAAGTTGGCAAGGTTATATAGTGTATCTTGCGATTACCTTATTGGAAATACAGAGAATCGTACTCTTGATGTATCCGGACTCACTGACCGTGAAATTGATTCTATTACCGAAATCATTTCGCTTTTCAAAGAAAACAAAAAATAACTATTCTGTTATGATTGTTTTATCGATTAACCGACAATTTACAATTAAATAAACGCGGAAATAAAATCTAATACATGTTTCCAACCCTCGTACTCTGCACTATCCCCCCAAAGCGGTTTTGTTAAATCCTCCAATCTATCAATATTTTGCCGAACCTGTCTCACCATTTCTTTTCTTTTTTCCAATGGTATACTTTTTAGTCTTTCATCCTCTATTTTGATACCAGCGCTTTGCAAGAAATTACATATATCACAATAAGCAGCATCATCAGACTTAAAAACAGTATATTCCGGGAATACCTTTATTACATTTTCAAAAGCTGTTTTTAATTCAGGTAAATTAAGCTTATCTAATGCTGTAGGGATATAAGGAACAAAGTCTGCCTGCTCACATATCAAAAACCACCAACCGTCCCCTTTCCAATTCCCTATCATATTGATACCAACATGAAGATAAAAAAGGTCGGGACTAACTGTCTCTTTTATCTCCTCTAAACGCCCTATTTTCCATAGCTTATCAGAAATCTTAAACAATTCCGATTCATCTATACCGGATACACCATCCATCATTTCTTTAATTGTAATCATCTAACCTCCTCTAAATACCAATTTTTATTGCTGACTATCATACCACAATCACGTTGATATTGCTATCACATATCCAATAAAATTTCTTCCTAAATTTCTTCCTCCGTTTCACTTTGCCCTGCTGTCTGTTATGCTGTTGGCTCTCGTTCTGTAGCTCTCTCAAGGTTCTTCTTATTTTACAATGGGAATTGAACGCCGGTTGGCTTTGTGCTATACTTGAGCATAATCATTTGACAAATTGAGACAGAAAAAGGGAAAGATATTATGAAAAAACGGAAAACCCTTCCGAAAGAGATAAAGGAACTTTTAGAGAATGGCGATATTGCGGCATTGAAGGAGCAGTTTTTACGGTGTGACCCTAACGCTGTTACCGGAAAATACGGTTCCAACATTTTCTCCCTGACGCCCCTCTCCCATGATTTTGCTTTTTGGGCAAAGGAGCAAGGCGCAGATGTGAATTTCAAGGACTACTACGGGAAAACGCCTATTTTTAATCATGCTTCCTTCTGGAACGGTGATGTCCAGCTTCTTATTGACCTGGGCGCGGAAGTCAATGTGGCTCAGGACGACGGTACGACACCCCTCCATCTGGCCGCATTGTATGGCCGTGTGAACGCAGTAAAAGCCCTGTTGAAAGCCGGCGTGGACGTGAATGTCAAATCAGGCCCCATGGCCTGGCAAGGATTTCATACCCCACTGGAAGAAACACTTCTGCAAAACCGTCTGCCCTATCTGCAGCTGTTGGAAATCTGCCAGATTCTACTGGATCATGGGGCAGAGATCACAGATCAGTGCCGGGAGTTTCTGGGTAAGTCTGCGGAACATTTTCAGCGGGTCAGGCGCGGAATTACAGACCCGGAGTTTCTGCGCGGTCAAATAGAAGGGCTGGAACAGCTCTGCCAAATCTTTGATGTGGAACCTGCAAAAGAGGTCGCTTTTCATGATGGAGTTTCCTCAATCCTTGTGCCGGAGGAATGCAAAAACGAGGCATTTCGATGGCTTTGGGACTACCTGGTCCCGCCCAGTGGAAAAGCCCAGACCGCCCAAGGGGAGGCTATCCGTATTGCGGGGCGTGTTGACCACGAAATTACGTCCAACGGCGGCATGAACTGGGACAGCGATTACAGAAAAATGCTGCGGATATTTCCCCTGTATCTGCGTTTGGGGAATCCGCTCAAAGATGAGGATATTGCCCAGGCGGAACGAATCGCCCATCTTTTGAAGGACAGCCGGGATGATGGAACTTTGAGTATGCAGTTGTGCGCTTATGCGGTCGCCTGGGTGCTGTTGAATCCGAAGGTATTGCCACCGTTGGAAGCCGACTATTCAAGATAATACCGTTCTTAACGATATGCGCTTAATGATGGACGGACTGGGTATTGTATTTTGGAGAAAATCCCGTGTTCCCTTTTATCGGAAAAGGGGCATGGGATTACTCCATAGAAAGTCTCGCAGTGGTCGACCAGCTCTTAGAGGAATTGAGCAATTATGAGCTGGATGAAGATGCCCTTTACAATACTGCTTCTATGGTTGGATGCTATGTATTTGAGACAGCGCGGAAAAATTATGGCGCGGAATATTTCTGGATACAGAAAGAACAGCAGCCTGTCCTGATTGCGGATTTGCCGGACTTTCAGGTGTCTGTCCGGGCATGGGAGAAAGTCAGGAGCCGTCTGATAAACGGCGAGGAAGACATATAGATCATTCAGTTTCTATATGCCCTAACGCTGTTACCTTACTTGATTTTAATTGATATGATTGATTACGCTAACTGCATAACCTCGGCTTCAAGTTCTTTTAATTCGTCAAATGACAGAGAAAATACACAATCTGCAATTTCTTCAAGTGTCATTTTCCCCTTTCTTATCATTTGTTCGGCTGTTTTTCTTTCTGTTTCTTTTTCAATGTCTTTCGCATAAGTCCTCATAATCT
>OFFT01001025.1_pt1 | contig 17881 bp, 18 predicted proteins | sample 1521581 | NCBI WGS metagenome assembly OFFT01 (sample SAMEA3504084, study PRJEB24116) | mouse gut metagenome | biome: mouse gut; feature: mouse-associated habitat; material: faeces | place: Denmark | collected 2011
AACGGGGATTGCGGTTGGTGGACTTCTGGTCTATGGAGATGGCCGGGGACAGCCCCTCAATCTTTTCCACATTGGGTTTTTCCATCTGCCCCAGGAACATCCTGGCATAGGAGGACAGCGACTCCATATAGCGGCGCTGCCCTTCCGCGTAAATCGTGTCAAAAGCCAGGGATGACTTGCCTGAGCCCGACATTCCTGTCAATACTACCAGCTCATTTCTGGGAATATCCACATCTATGTTTTTTAAATTATGTTCCGCCGCCCCCCGGATTTTAATATATTCCCGGGGACGCATCTTCTTTATCTCGACCATTGCTCTCCCTTCCTTTTGTATCATCCGGCCTTGCCAAAACACCGCCCGGAGATCTTATACCCCGGTTCTGCCGCCTTCCGCCAGTGTCCCGGAGCAAATCCATTCCCCTGCGCAGTCTCAGACGCAGCTCATTTTTCCGCCGCAGGATTCCCTGCCCCATGTTCTGCTTCCCGGTCCGTCCTGCCGGTTTTTCGTTTCTCCAGAAACTCCGTCACCCGGGCCGTATACTGGCAGATCCCGCATATGGATATGGCGGTCAGAACCGGCAGGAAGACCAGCAGATACCTGGCTCTGGCCTCAAACAGCATCTGGTAGAAAAAGATACCCAGAAAACTCAGCGCAAGGACTCCGTACTTCTCCCGTTTTTCCTTTTTGCAAAGACAGATTCCCGGGATCCCTGTAATACAGAAATACCATGCCAGCTGGCAGAGGGTGTTATACCTTCCCATATTGGCTGCATCCACCCAGAAAATATCCCTCAGCCATTGTGTCAGGGCAGTGTTGCTGGCAAGGTCGTCCGGAAAATATTCCTCCACCCATACCTCGGACCGCCAGCCGAATGTCCCATCATTAAAGGTCATCATCATTTTCTTCAGCCAGAAATACACTGACCCGAAAAATCCTCTGTCTTTCAGCCGCCCGAAAGCCCTTTCCAGCGCAGCCTGGTTTCTCTCTTCTCTGCTGGTCTGAAATTCCCCGAAAATGGCCACGTCATCCCCATTATATCCTCCGGTGGTTTTCTCATTCAGGCCCATGTACAAATAATTCTGCCATCCGGCTTCTATTTCCGGATTAAACTCAAGTCCTATCTCTTCTATAAAATAATCTTTGCACATATTTACCGCAAACAGCAGCGCGGCCGCCAGCAAAACTTCCGTCAGGAAAAATTTCCAGTACTTTTTTCTGTCTGCCAGAAAACTGAGAAACTCTATTGCCAGAAGGGCAATAAGAACCACATATATACTGGGCTTCACCAGTCCGCCTGCCACAATGCTTATCATCGCCGGCACCAGATACAGATACCGGAAAAGATCCTTCTCGGCCTTTTTATAACACACATAAAAATAAATACCCATTATGGGGAAAACCATTCCGTAAGTATCCGTATAAGGCGCTATTTTCCAGGGAGATATCCCTACCAGTACAAGATACAGCCCGAATGCGGTCACGGTAGGCATCAGTCTGCCCGTCAGCTTCTTCACGGTAAGACAGCTGAAAAATCCCCCCAGTGAAATCAGGATGCAATTCACCTGCAGCCACATAAACTCAGCCACATAAGGATAGTTTTTCATCTCCATGGCTTTTCTGAGAATCTTTCCCAGAATATAGGATATGGGAATATTGTTGGAATACATGGAAAGATAATAATAGTACCCCAGTTCCTCCTCATATGCGACACTATAGGCTGCCCCCCTGACCACCATAATATCCCAGGGCAGCTTGAACGCAATCTCTCTTGCAACCCTCACATTGACGAAATAAAGCACAATAAATAACGCCGCCAGAATAAGATTTACAACCAGGTTCTTCTTCCCTGTCAGCTCCATTTTCCTGCATGCCCTGAAAAGGCAGATGCAGGCGGCCATGCCCAGGAGAGCCAGAAGGGCCAGCACCTGGCCGGGCAGTAATACCGTCAGTTTCATGCCCACCCAGTAATCCATACTGTTTCCCACAAAAAGGGTTCCGCACAAAACCGGCAGAAATACCGCCAGAAATATTACATTGACAGCCAAAAAAGTTCTGTCCCGCAATTTAACCATTTCTACACCTTTTTCAACCTTCCCAACAGCAATATTCCTTCATGTCACAGACTGCGGCCCTTGTCCGTCCGCTGTCTTTTCTCCCGTCCACGGACATCCGGTACGCATAGTCCCTTAATTCCCGGACTTTGCTTCCAGCTCCCGCAGAGACTGCTTCAGTTCAATCATCTTATCCCTCAGTTCCGCGGCGGCCTCAAAATTCAGGTCCGCAGCGGCCTTCTGCATTTTCTTCTGCACATCGGCAATCAGCTTCTCCAGTTCCTTGCGGCTCATGGATTCCGGATCCTTCTCAAACCTTAGCTCTTCCTTGGCAATGACCTTGGAAATGGCAATCAGGTCACGCACGGACTTCTTAATGGTCTGGGGCGTAATATGATGCTCTTCATTATATTTCATCTGAATCTCGCGCCTGCGGCTGGTCTCGTCCAGGGCAACCCTCATGGAGTCCGTGATGGTATCCGCGTACATGACCACATGTCCCTCTTCATTTCTGGCAGCACGTCCTATGGTCTGTATCAGGGAAGTGGCGCTTCTCAGAAATCCCTCCTTGTCCGCATCCAGAATGGCTACCAGGGAAATCTCCGGAATATCCAGACCTTCCCGCAGCAGATTGATACCCACCAGGACATCAAACACATCCAGACGCATATCCCGGATAATTTCCGCGCGCTCCAGCGTGTCCACATCCGAATGCAGATATTTGACCCGGATTCCCACTTCCCTCATATAATCGGTTAAGTCCTCTGCCATTCGTTTGGTCAGGGTGGTCACCAGTACCTTGTTATGCTTCTTTGTCTCTGCGTTAATCTCTCCCACCAGATCGTCAATCTGACCTTCCACCGGGCGCACATCCACCCTGGGATCCAGAAGACCGGTGGGGCGGATAATCTGTTCTGTCCGCAGCAGTTCATGTTCCTCCTCATAGACGGAAGGCGTGGCTGACACAAACATCATCTGGTCAATATGGGATTCAAACTCCTCAAAATTTAAAGGTCTGTTGTCCAGCGCGGAGGGAAGCCGGAAACCGTACTCCACCAGGGTATTTTTTCTGGAACGGTCCCCCGCAAACATTCCCCTGATCTGCGGAATCGTCATATGGGACTCATCAATGATAATCAGAAAATCATCCCGGAAAAAATCCATCAGGGTCAGCGGCGGGGAGCCGGGCGGCATCCCGTTCAGATGCCTGGAATAGTTCTCAATTCCTGAGCAGAATCCCGTCTCCCGCATCATTTCTATGTCAAAGTTCGTCCGCTCCGCGATGCGCTGTGCCTCAATCAGCTTATCCTCGCTTTTAAAATAACGGACCTGCTCTTCCAGTTCCTTCTCAATATTGTCACAGGCAATCTTAATTTTCTCCTGGGATACCACATAATGGGATGCCGGGAAAATAGCCACATGTGCCAGCACCGCATGCACCCGGCCGGACAAGGGCTCCACCTCTGCTATTCTGTCAATTTCGTCCCCGAAAAATTCAATCCTGATAAAATAATCCCCGCCCTGAGCCGGATAGACTTCAATGACATCCCCGTGTACCCGGAAGCATCCTCTCTGCATGTCCATCTCATTGCGTGTATATTGAATATTCACCAGTTCCCTCAGTACCTGGTCCCGGTCTTTCACCATTCCCGGACGAAGGGACACGATCATATCCTGATATTCATCCGGACTTCCCAGTCCGTAGATACAAGACACACTGGCCACCACTACCACATCCCTGCGCTCCGTCAGGGAAACCGTCGCCGACAGCCGCAGCTTGTCAATCTCGTCATTTATGGAAGAATCCTTTGCAATATAGGTATCGGAAGAAGGCACATATGCCTCCGGCTGATAATAATCATAATAGGAGACAAAGTATTCTACCGCATTTTCCGGGAAAAATTCCTTGAACTCGCCGTAGAGCTGTCCGGCCAGGGTCTTATTGTGCGCTATGACCAAAGTGGGCTTGTTCAGGGCGGCGATGACGTTGGCCATGGTGAAGGTCTTGCCGGAGCCGGTCACACCTAGTAAAGTCTGGAACTGGTTACCTTCCTTGAAGCCTTTGACCAACTCGGCTATGGCTGCGGGCTGGTCGCCTGTGGGCTTATATTCAGAATGAAGTTTGAATGGTTTTTGTTCCATGAACGTCTTTTGTTCATTTTGCACAAATATCACCTCCGTATAGCAATCGAAAACCTCTTGTTCCCAATGGGAATAAGGGAATTCCCATAGTAGAAAAGTTCGCCTATAAATCGAGTGTTCCATTCGATTTGCAGAATATTCGTCGAGCCACATCTTCCGTTTTCAACGAAATGCCCTTTCGACGAATTTTGTTCACTGATTTCATTTTTCCAAACCCGATAATAGTAGTAAAACTAAAATGGATTGGATGACACAAAAGCAACTCTGATTATAGCATACCGCATTTTATTTGTATAGATGAAATCTTCAATTTTCAGAACATTTGTTCAGAAAGTTTGTTCTCCTGTGATGGAACCTCTTTTCTCCTCATTGGTAAATATTCCTCCATTGCAATGTCGGCATCTAAAATCTTATCCTGTTGATTGGGCGTGTCATTTTTCTTTGGCATGACATCCTCCATGTAGGACAGCAGTTCAGGTATTTCCTCCGGGATAATATTTTGATTATCACCATAAACATCCACTGTAATCAATTCTTTTGCATGTCCCATCAATTTGGATACAGCTTTCGGATTAAAGTCACTCTTCAACAACAAGGTACAATAGGTACTTCTCAAATCATGCCACCTGATATCAGGCAGACCCGCATTTTTCAAAAGTTTTTTATGATGCTGTTTTTTCGCTCTTCCAGAATCGCCTCGAATACATAGTCTGGAATCGGAAGCACCCTCTTGCTGAAGGACTAGCTTATTCTCCACCACATAGCGAAAAAAGACATTCAGCACAGTTTTTAACTGCCTTACAATAGAAACAGAATATCCGGCGCGATCCTTATACAATCTTTGAATATCACCCCTGCTTAATTCTGTCAGCTTTTTTACTCCTTTCGTGTCGCATTATCCCTCACTGCCACCTGTGGATACTTTTTCAGCAGCTCATCCTTCTTCTCTAAAGCTCTCTCCATATTACTGCAGGAATAGCACCAGTCCAGCCCCTTCCCATTTTCATCAAATGCCCGGACATCTGCCCCCGTCCATGTGAAGTCATCGATGTTGGTATTGATGTAGGCTGTCCCCTCGATGATGAAGTCCGCCAGCAACCCTGCCATGGCATGCATGGCCTCTCTGCCATCCTCCAACGTTTTGAATGTACCGATATCACTCTTGAGCCATTCATTATCCTCATAGTATTCTATCCATAAGTCCAGATAGATTCCTTCGCTGCCTCCGTAGTCCAAATTATTCTTTAGCTCGAATTCGTAAATCCTGATTGGAACCGGCTTGCTTGTAGCAATCCCATAGTCAAGGATATCCGGTAGCATGTTCTTGTTTTTCAAGATTGTTTTAATCTCGTTAAACAAATCTGTTGTTGTCATTGGTTTTTTCATTATCACAAATACTCCTTCCTACACGAAAAGGGAAGTATCTCTGTCTTTAACAGAAACACTTCCCTTTGCTTTATACTTTTTGATTAAACTACAGATACATGTTGCGGACAACTATGACTTACACAAACTGCTTCCTGAACTGATCCAAATACAATTTTGCTTTTTCTAAAGATAACCCTGCTTTTTTCTGCAGCCTCTCAATAATAACAGCATCTTCCAGTCCGTCCTCTTGTCCCAGTTCAATAATCATCTGCGCTCTTCCCTGACGCACCAGCTTCTCAGATTCCGTTTCAATTATAGTTCCGCCCATGATATCCAATTCCTCTTTGCCACAGCCCTTCGCCTAAATGAAGCTCCTGAATCAACCTACACAAGCTGTCTTCCATATTCTGCCAAATAAGTCTCCGCCTTATTTAAAGGCAAGCCTATAATTTTTTGCTGTAATCTTCTGATAATTGCCTCATCGTCAAGACCATCTTCCTGCCCCAGTTCAATAATCAACTTTATTTTAATCCTGTCAGATTCCGTCTCTATAACAGTTCCACCCATAATATTCACCAGCCTTTCTTCATTCTTGTTTCCATTTGTTATATGGGTAATAATAGTATTCACCAATCCCATAAGGTCTATCATCTCTCCGTCTGACAACTCTTTTTCCTGATGCAGGCGAATGAGCGCATCCCTGAAGTACGTCAAGTCTGTTATTGCTCTGTCTATTGCCCCTTCAGACGAAATATCCCCCTCATATCTGGCAATATAAAACGGGATATATGGAAAAAGTCTCTTTTCAATGATATACTCTTTCGTCAGGTCATCCAAAATCACATTGTCAGACTTATAATCTATTGACTGCCCATCCGGAAACGTAAAGGTTATCGTTGTCATTCTTGGTGTCCGCTCCGTCCGTTTGACATAAATAACCGTAAACTGTGGCATCGGAATGGTTGCATGCCCAATATCCCATTTGGCAAATTGCCTTGCTACAATGAATGCATACTCTGCTATCCTAATTGCCATAGAACCGTCATCATAACTCTGGCATTCTAAAAGATATACTTCACTTCCTATCTTAATCAGGAAATCCGATATCTGTTCTTCTATCTCCTTACTGCCATCTGCCGTTTCGCTTTCGGTCAAATAACCTTCTGAAGGAAGCACTTCCACTTTTATATCAGATGGATAGTCTTTGCCAAAGACATCATTGATAACAGAAACAAAAAGCCTCTTATGCTTCATCTTCATAGTTTTAAATACGTTATCGTAATCCGGTGTTTTTTTCTGCATCTCGCTTTTTCTCCTTTACATTATAGCAGAAAGTCAGGCAAATTGCATTATCATTTTCTGCCTTGCTTCACCACGTTACTTTTACCACTGTTTCTTCGACGAATCCTGTTCACTGTTATGTCCAGTCTATGCCGTCCATTTCGTTCTTTTAGATTCTTCTCCCTACAATATATAGATATTTCTATCATTTCAGCATCAATATATTGTGTTGCCGATTTCATCAATATACTAGGACACAAAATATTCCACCGCGTTTTCCGGGAAAAATTCCTTGAACTCGCCGTAGAGCTGCCCGGCCAGGGTCTTATTGTGCGCTATGACCAAAGTAGGCTTGTTCAGTGCCTGGATGACGTTGGCCATGGTGAAGGTCTTGCCGGAGCCGGTGACGCCCAGCAGGGTCTGGAACTGGTTGCCTTTTTGGAAGCCCTCCACCAGCTCTGCGATTGCCCGGGGCTGGTCGCCCGTAGGCTTGTATTCGGAATGAAGCTTGAAAGGTTTCTGTTCGATGAATGTTCTCTGTTCATTTTGCACCAAATATCACCTCCGTAAAGCGATTGATAACCCCTTGTTCCCAATGTGAATAAGGGCACTCCCATAGCAGAAAAGTCTGACTTTAATATCGAATGTTCCCTTCGATTTGCAGAATATTCATCGGGCCACATCTTCCGTTTTCAGGGAAATGCCCTTTCGATAAATTCTGTTCACTGGTCTCTTTTTTCCAAAGCCGATAATAGCAGTAAAACGAATATGGGCTGAATGACATAAAAGCAACTCTGATTATAGCATACTGCATTTTATTTGTATAGATGAAATCCATAATTTTCAGAACATTTGTTCCGAATATCCGTTCTTCCGTGATGGAGTCTTTCAAATAAGGCACATCGACACTTCCCAAATCATGCCAAACAGTTCTTCTGCTGTCATTGGCTTTACAACATTAATACTCTCCTTTCCACGCAAAAAGGGAAGTAACTCCTATTTAACGGAAATACTTCCCTTTACCTGTGACTTCCTTAATCGCAAAATCAGCACTGCATCAGGCCAGCTGCAAATGCCACTGCACTCATCTCGTCTCAAATGATGGACTGTTCCCTGACGATAATCGATACCTGCTTCCCTACTTTGGGCCAGAAACGACAATGCTGCGAGGTAAACCTCTGTCAGCGGAGCGTCGCTTTTTAAATCTTCCACCCACTCATTGAATAAAGCCAGGCAGGCGGAGATATTACAGCTTTTTCACATCGCTCAAGGATTTTCCGTAGATGCAGTATCGTTTCAAGGAACGGAAACTGTCAATCAGATCCAGGTATTTCGATTCTAAATATCCCCATTCCGACTGTCTGTTACAGGCGAACCACTGCTGCCTATTTTCTTCCAGGAGACTGGTTAATTGACGAATCATAGCATCAATCTTGGGAATATCTTTCTGAGCTTCTTCCCTGGAATGATATGGCTCATTCGTTAACATGGCGATTTTCTGCGCCGCTATAAAGGAGCGTTTGATATCGAAGACGAAAGCGTCATATGCCTTTTTGTTGCGTTTCGGCTCTATGGCAGAGAAATACTCGTATGCGTCCTGAAAGATTTTTTCGCTCCCTTCCAGCTTTTCTTTCAGCTCCCCGTCCACAGGCTGGGTCGCGTCTTTCCAGAATTCCCTGAAAAACCGGCTTCCTGCCCCCTGCCATTGGTCGTACCAGAACTCAACCTTTTGTCCAAACGTCTGTTCATCATACGGATGGGGCACAAAGCACCGGTCATAGCTCATAAGCTGATTATATTGTGCAATCTCGATTTCAACACCGAAGAAAAGTTTGAAATAGCTAACCACCATGTCTTCAAAACCCATATCGCTCTGGCAGTTCCATGAATACAGGGCGCCCACATGTATCCCCATCCAGTTTTCCTCCCGCAGCGACATGCCGCCGTCGCACCAGCTGGACATGATTATCCCTTTGGCATCTTCTTTTCCCTGTTCCGCCATCCGTTTGGCATTTTCCCAGGAAACATAGTGATGCGGCAGCATCCTGCCCCAAGTATAGGTCGCGGGCGACAGGTAGAAATTTTTCTTTCGCTGAATCAGATTTTTGATGTTGGGGTAGTCTGCACGGCAGGCATAATCCCAAAAAACAAAGTTCATGTCCGCAGGCATATTGTCGATATACTCAATGCCGAGGGAGTAGTCTCCGTATAAAGGGGTATACATGTCGGAATACATGAATGTTTTGACCCCTTTTGCGTTAAGGTAATCGTACATTCGGTTAAAATGCTCGTTATAGTATTTCCCCGCCAGATCTTTTTCAAATATTGAAGTATAATCTGCGACTTCATCTCCGCCCACATGGATTCCCTTTTTTCCAAAAACATCCACCAGCTCATCCAGCATGTCATATATCATACGTTGGGCTTCCGGTTTCCTGACATCCACGGAACTGGCCGGATATCCGTTTTCTCCACCGTTCCGCTTCATCACATATGGATAAAAATATTCCAGCTTTGCATTTTTGTCCCAGTGGCCCATGGTGTTGAAAATCGGAATGATGTCGATATAGTAGTCCTCAGCATATCTGATAAGCACTTTCCATTCCTGCGGGGAAACCGGATCCGAATATTTGCCGGATTCCGGATAGCGCTCAAAGGCAAAGGTATCCTCTATATAGGGCATATACACATTACATTTTACATAAGACAGCCTTCTGATAATGTCCTTGAAATTTTCCATGGTGGATATCTGTCCTCTGGAAATATCATCGGAAAAACCGCGCACAGGCATTGTGGGTTTATCATGTATGGTCAGCGGAAGGATTTCCCCATCGTTCAGGCAGAACAACTGCCATAGGGTGGTAAGGGCATAGTACGCCCCTTTTGGCGAGGAAGCGATTATTTTTATAGAGGTACTCTCAGCAAAGAGACTGTATTCTTCCTCCTCATATTTTTCAGATACCTCCAGAGAAATTTCCTGGCCGCCATGGTAGTCAAATACTTCTTCTGCTTTTTTTACATAACTTTTGATTGACTGTGAGAGCGAAAAATCCTCTGCCCTTAAAATACTCTGGTCAGAAGTATGGAGCGTCAGTTCTGCCGGAGTGGGTATTACATTTAAATTCATAGAAATTCTCCTTTCCAGGTCTGCTTCTTTGCTGAATGTATATTTGAGAAAAAACGGATGTTACATCGGCTAATTGTAACATAAAGCATTGGTTGCGGCAAGTTCTGCACTAAAGGTGATGGAAGATTTTCAATGCAACCAGGCCGTAGAACGAATCAATAACACTCTCCAGAAAGAAGATAATCTGGATCAGGAACAAAAATTTCCAAAGGCTTAAAATCATATTCCACATCATTCAAAACATAACTTTCCATGCCCTCAACCTCCTAACGATAATATATTCCTACTTCACTACTTTTTGCCAAAAATGACAATGCCGCAAGATAAATCTCTGTTAATGGAGAATGCTTTTTTTAAAGGACTGAGGAGCTCTGTGGATGGCTGAAGGATTCCGTAATAAACAATGTCTTCTTTCATTCCCGGAAAAAAATCCAACAGGCTGAACAAAAATTTATATACCTGTATCCATTTGTTTTCGAATTCTATTTTATAAAGCCATTTCCTACAATCTTTTTTGCAGAACTATCCTGTCACTCTCATTAACCTCTAACACATTCATGGCCTGCTCTGCCCCCATTTTCATGTTAGCCATAATCTTTTTGATAGAATCAAGCAAATTATTTAATCTTGCAATTTCAGCTTTTTGTTCCGCATATTTTTCAACTGCTTCACACATAACCTTTCGCCCTCCTTCCTCCTCTTTAAAATGCTTCACGCCCTTCGCCAGTTCCGTATAGTAAATATCTTTTGATTCTTTACATCCAAAATCATGCATCAGCTTACCGATTGCATCCTCTCCTTTATAGCTGCCATTCACATACACAATATGGGAACCGTCATTAAACGGGGCGTCAATTTCTTCAAAATGACGATTTACTGTATAAATCGGTATTCCATGCCCAAATATATCCGAATGTGTAATAAATATCATATAGGAATCCCGAAGTTCCGAGAATTCCTGCCCTTCTTTCAGCATCCGTGAGTCAATCATACTACTGTTGAACCTGGCACGGCGTACATGTGCGCCTTCCGGCTTATTCTGCACTTCAATATTGTAATACCTGCCTGCGCTGTCCTTAGCCAGGATATCCAACCGGATGTTCCGACCACCCACAACAGGGTTTTGAAACTCTCTCTGCCCAACTACACTTATGACATTAATATCGCCCTTTTTTAATATAATCCTTAACAGAAGCTCCGTAGCCGGAATATTACCATCAAAAACCATAGACATCAGATCATCATCAAATAAATTCATATCATCGACAATCTGCTCTACAGTCCTGATATCTTGCTGTATTTCATCTGCTGCCATTTGCTCACCACCTAATCCATATTTATATTATATCCCCTAAACTTAATATACACAATAGTCTTTCCTGCTCTCACGACGAATTCTAAGGCATCACAGCCTGGCTAATCATTTCCATGACGTCCTTCCGGTAGTCACGGTTGATTTCAACGGAACCACAAGAAAAAAAGCCGCCCCGCCCCCTTCCGTATCCCTCACCCCCACATTCCCGGACAAAAACCCTGCCAATTCTTTCGCTATGCTCAGTCCAAGGCCAAAATGGAACTTATCCGTATGGGACTTATCGGCACAGTAAAAGCGGTCAAAAATGTAAGGCTTGTCCTGGGCAGAAATCCCCTGTCCGTGGTCGATCACGGAAATCGTTACGTCTTTGTGCGACAGGGCAGCTTTTATTTGGATAGGCGCGTTGGTTCCGGAATGCGAGATGGCGTTATCCAGGAAAATGCTTAAAATCTGAAAAAGGCATTCCCGGTCCGTGCACAGCATGGGAAAGTGGACGTCCATAAAATCCGCGTCCAAAGGAATCCCTTTTTGGCTACATATGGGTTCATAAGCTTCATAAAGGGCGATCAGCAAAGTGTCGATATTCACCATTGTCTTATTGATGTTGCGCGTCCCGGAATCCGAGGAAGCCAGCAAAAGCATGTCCCTGATCAGCTTTGACATCCGCATGGTCTCTGCGTCTATGATTTTCGCGGCCTTTTGGATGTCCGGCATGCCGTCGCCTAGCCTGCTTATTTTATCATTGTTGGCAAGTATGACGGCAAGAGGCGCCTTCAGCTCGTGGGAAGCGGCGGCAATAAAGCCTTTCTGGCTTTTCAGCACTTTTTCGGTTGGCTCTATGGCGTGTCTCAGCAGAAAACGGCTTACAATCACGACGCAGAACAAGGAGACGCCCCATATCAGGAGATAAAAGGGCAGCTGATTCCTTATCAGTTCAAAGGCCGTCTTTTGCCGCTGCAGCAGGCTCAGATAAAAGTGAGTCCCGCTTTTGTCCACCACAATGGCCGATACCCCCCAATATTTATCCTGTGCGCCGCCGGACAAAGAAAAGACCCCGCCCTGTGTGGTGGCCGCCGTCCGATCCAACGCCATGACAGATTGCACACCCTCTTCTTCTGCAAATTGCCTGAGCAGAAAGGCCATGTCGGTGGGAAACGAGAGCCCGCTTTGATAAACCACGTTTCCCTGTGCGTCCTTCAGCAGGGCGAAGACAGAGTAACTGTCTTCGTAGGGCGAAATGACCGTCTGAGGGCTTTTTTCCGGATTCTCCAGTTCATAAACCATCAGCATAGCAAGCCGTCCGAAAAAGAGACTTTCGCTTTGCCGTTTATTATCCATAAAATCATCGCATAAGATTCCAATAATGACAGTTATGATAGACATAATGGAACCGATGAAAAGCAGATGGAGTTTTCTATATAAATGCTCCAGCATTTTTGTCCTCCAATCTATAGCCGGATCCGTAGACCGTTTTTATTTCGCAGCCGCTCCCTATCTCCCGCAACCGTTTCCTGAGGAACGAAATATAGTTATCCACGTTTCCGGGCACGATATCCGTATCGGTCCCCCAGATTTTGTATATCAGCTGGTCTCTGGAAACGAGGGAGTGGGGGCGGCTGAGGAAAACAGACAGCACTTCCGACTCCCTTGCCGTCAAAAGCAGGGAATTCCCACCGCATGTCAGGAGATGTTCCGCCTGGTCGAAAGACAGGTCCGCAAAACAGATACAGGTCTCCTGCCTGATTTCCGCCGGGCGCCTGGTCAATGCCCTGATGCGCGCCAGCAGTTCGGAGATATGAAAAGGCTTTACCAGATAATCATCCGCGCCGTTGTCCAGCCCCTCTATCCTGTCATTCAATTCCGACATCCCTGTAGTAATTATGACAGGAATCGAAATCCCCTTCCGGCGCATGGCTTTGATAACCGTCATTCCGTCGATGATAGGGAGCATCCGGTCAATGACGGCCAGGTCATAGCCGTATTCCCTGTTTAACGCGTGAATCATGGCGGTCTCCCCATCATAGCAGCAGTCCACCACATATCCGGCTTTCTGCAGTTCTTCCTGTATGGAACCGCAAAGTTCCATGTCGTCTTCTATCAGTAGTATTTTCATAATAATAAACCCTCTTTGCCGGAAAGGCGCTTTCCTATTTCAAATAGCGCTGGAAACTGTCGGAAAATAACTGCCACCACCTGCTTAGGAAATAGCCTGGAACTACAACAAAAGCAGCCGTAAGCCCGTATCCGTGATTTACAGTCCCTTCCTTACAGTATAGCAGATAATTCTATAAAAATCCTATAAAAAGTGACGTTTAAATCGATTCCGGTTACAAGATTTTTTTAGGACTTTGCAGTTAAAATGAAAAAAAACAGAAAGGAAGTTTTTATTATGAAAAATCAAAAAATGTGGAAAGGTTTAGTAATTGGATTGTGCATATCAGCTCTTACAGGATGTGGCACTGGAGCAGATGAAAAGACAGGGGGTGGGAATATGCCTGCAACAGAGTATCAAAGCAGCATATTTGATGACGAGGATATGCATTCAGATGAAAATGATGACATTGCTCCTAAAGCAGATAATGCAGATGGCAATAGCAGCCAGGAAAACAAAGACAGTTCCCTGCCGGATGGGAATGGAACAAACGGAGCGGACGCTTCGCAGGAGAACCAGAGCAATACCACGGCTAATGGTACAGATGAGAAAGTAGATGCAGACAGCCTGTATGCATCAGCGGCTATCACAGGGAGCGTTGTGGAATTTTCGGATGGCAGCTGTACAGTAAGTGCCGCCACAACAGAAGATGACGGAAAAACTGGCGTAGTTGCCGCACCTGGGTATGAAAGTGAAGATACAAATGTAGTGGTGACATATCAGGAGGGCTGTGTGGTTCAGATTGCAACTATCTATACTTCTACCGGGACTGCAGAATTGGAGCAGGCATCTGTAGCTGACATTAAGAAACAGTCAAGTGTTATTATCTATGGAAGTTTTGAGGACACACATCATGTAACGGCTACAAAAGTTATCATATGCCATAGAACAGCCTGAACAACAGGAGGTATTCATTTTGAAATTCTATCAGCTTGCCTTCCGGTATTTATGCCGGAAGAAGTCTAAAACATTTATTTTACTTTTGGTATTGCTGTTCATAAACAGCATGATCCTGGGTTCTTACATGATTCTGCATGCCACAGAGGATTCCCGGATTACTATGCAGGAAAAGATGGGAACCAAGGCGGTACTGGAAGTGAAGGGGAGTGACCGATTTATTACGGAAAATGAGGTCGGGGAAATCCGGGATATGGATGGAGTGATATCCGTCAACCGCATGGCTGACAGTGCCGTTTATCCCGTTAATTTTAATCCCATTACAAACAGTGATTCCGAGGATGAAAATAACTGGAAGGTAACATTGCTGTCTTATGATGAGCTGGAACGTGACAGCGCCTTTAGTGACTTAAGATACCGCCTGATGAAGGGGGATATGATTACGGAGGGCTCTGGGAAAGGGGCTGTGATCAATTTTGCGCTGGCGGATGCAAATGGCCTTGAAATAGGGGATGAGATGGAAGTCGGGACAGAAACAGGGAGTGTGATCAATGTAAAGATCATAGGTGTTTTTGTTGCGGGAAGCGAGAGAAACCAGATGGATACCCTGCCGGCGGTAAACCGTATCGAAAACCAGATTTTTATTGACAATGAATCCTATACGGGGCTATTCGATAATGCGGGTTACCGTAAGATAGCGGTATATACCAAAAATCCGGATCAGATAGATGTTCTGGTACAGGGATTAAAAGATTTTTTGGGCAGCAGAGTGGAGATCACCACTGATGATATATTATATCGTCAGCTGGAGGTGCCGCTGAACAGGATAGTCCGTGTGATGAAACTTATGCTGGTATTCACGCTGGCTGCAGGGGTGACAATTACTTCAATATTACTCTGTATGTGGATGCGGTCGAGAAAAAGGGAAATTGCTGTTTTTATCAGTATGGGAAAAAAGAAAACGGATATTTTTATGCAGGTTTTTATGGAAACGGCAGCCGTTTTTTGTTTGTCTGTATTTGGCGCCTGTGTAATAGGAAGTGGGATGGCAGGAATTATGAAGGAACTGCTCATGGAAGAAAATACGGCAGTTCTCCTGTCAGTTTCCTTACAGGCAGGGGATATTGCAGCAATGTTCTTTGCAGGAGGCTGTATAGCGGTTATTGCTGTCTGTATTTCATTGCTGTCCATTTTAAGGGCAAACCCAAAAGACATTTTATCAAAAATGGAGGGATAGTAAATGAGAGGTTTTAGTTTGGCATGGCGTTCTGTTATCAGAAAACCTGTAAAAAGCATCCTGCTGTTTGTAACTGTATTTACCATCAGCCTGCTGCTGTTGGCTGGAATGAGCAGTGGAAAAGCAACTGTTCAGATGCAGGATAATACAAGGCAGGCAGTCGGGGCAGGGCTTCTGCTGGAAGAAAATGAGGCAGACCGGCATCGGAGGATTGATGAGTTATCAAGGCAGCTTGATCATAAGGAAGGCAGCCTGGGCGGATACCATCAGGAAAAAATTACAATAAACGGAGTAGAAAACTGGAGAACATGGACGGATAATTCTTTTGAAACCCTGTTAGTGGAGGATATCGAAAAAATAGCGGGTACAGAAGGAATTGCCGATTACAATATTACAACAGTGACAACGGCTGCAAGACCAGTTGGTTTTATCCGCATTGAGGACGAGGATGTGGATCAGTATAGCGACCTTGGAGGGGTGTCGTTGGTTGGGAACAAAGATATGTCCATGGATTCCAATTTTCTTTCGGGAAATGCTTTTATCATGGACGGCAGAATGATTAAAGAAGGTGAAAAGGATGTCTGTGTCATTTCGGCAGAGCTTGCAGATAAAAACCAATTAGAAATTGGAAGCAGAATAAGTTTTGGCAACTGCCGGGATAAAGAGGATCCTATGGTTTATGAAGCAGAAGTTGTCGGCATCTATCAGGTAAACCAACCAATAGCTCCTTATATGTATGGGGATACTTACCGGTCTGAAAATATTATTTTTACGGATTTGGATTTCCCTGAAAAGGTGGATGGAAAGGCAGGCGACCCATTATATGAAAAGGCATATTTTAAGATTGCAGATGTGGATGATTATGAATCTGTAAAGAAAAGTGTAATGGAGGCAGATATAGCATGGGAACGGTATGATCTGATTGACAATAACGGAAATATGAATACCCTGTCCGCAAATTTTAATGAAATGGAGAAGTACAGCAGAACTTTAGTCTGGGTAATTTCAGGGGCAGGCCTGATTATCCTGTTCCTTATTTTTCAGTTCTGGATGAAAAGCCGGAATAGGGAAATTGGAATCATGCTGTCAATGGGAACTTCAAAAATACGGATTTTGGCCCAGATCATGGCAGAAGCACTTATGATTGCAGCAGTGGCTGTGTTGGTTTCCTTCTTGGCGGCACCGGGAGTGTCAGGCCTGACGGCGGATTATCTGGTAGAACAGCAGGTACAGAGTGCGGGAGAACAGGATTTACTGGATGAAGGGAAAGTGGCATTGTCTTATGAAAAGTCAGAGCAGAATGTGGTGGGTGTGCAGGCAGAAATTACTTTCGGGATGTTAATACAGGATGTTTCGGGCATTGCCCTGCTTATTGCGATCTCTATATGTGTATCGGGTATTGGCATATTGAAAAGAAATCCCAAAGATATCCTGCAGGATTTATAAAACAGTTTATGCGCGCAGGTATAAATAAGGTAAGGAGGACGGTTGAAATGATATTAGAAGCAAAAAATATAGAATATGTATATAAATCCCAAAAGGACAGGAAAGTTTTAGGCGATATTTCTGTGCGGTTTGAAGAAAAAAAGTTTTATGCCATTATCGGGGCCAGCGGAGCCGGAAAAACAACTCTCTTATCTTTGCTGGCAGGGCTTGACAGTCCAACAGGAGGCACCGTTCTATATGAAGGGGAAGATATCCTTGCGAAGGGTTTGAATTACCACAGAAAGAACCATGTATCCTTAGTTTTTCAGGAGTATAACCTGATTGATTATCTCACCACGGAGGAAAACGTAAGGCTGGGAGGAACAGATAAGCCGGGGGAACTGCTTACAAAAGTGAATATCCCACAGGAAGCATGGAAAAGAAATGTAATGAAGCTGTCCGGTGGGCAACAGCAACGTGTAGCGATTGCAAGAGCGCTGGCAAGCAATGCAAAAGTCTTATTGGCAGATGAGCCGACCGGGAATCTGGATGAACAGACGGCAGAGGGAATTATTGAGTTATTAAGGCAGACTGCGCATGAGTTGGGGAAATGCGTAATCGTTGTTACGCATAGTAAATATTTGGCAAATGAGGCAGATGAAATTGTGCAGATTACGAATGGAATAATTGATTCATAGAATGAAGGAACCTTACGAAAGACAAACCGCCGCACTATGGCCATCATCCGCCATATGCGGCGGTCTGCTTTTTTCGCAGGCAGGCCATCCGCCCCCTCATGCGGAGAACGGTAATATATTTTTAGAAATGTCCAGTCACTACTGCCAAGTGTCCAGATACAACACTCGTTCTTCCTTTTTGCTGATA
>OFFT01001027.1_pt1 | contig 17861 bp, 18 predicted proteins | sample 1521581 | NCBI WGS metagenome assembly OFFT01 (sample SAMEA3504084, study PRJEB24116) | mouse gut metagenome | biome: mouse gut; feature: mouse-associated habitat; material: faeces | place: Denmark | collected 2011
GGCTGGGAATGGCAACGGCAGCCAGAATAATGCCGGGGGCGCGGCTTACAGTTACGAACAGGCCGAGCAGATAGCGGAAGCAAGGGCTGACCGTGCGACTAAAGCGGCACTTGCAGATTACTTTAAAAAGCAGGGCATGAGTGAAGATGAGGTCACCGCCGCACTTGCAGATTTTAAGGCAAAGAGAGCCGCACAGCATCCTGGTGTTGCCGCTGTGGAGAAGGAACGGGACGCGGCGCTGGCACAGGGAGAGGAGATGAAAAATACCGGTTATCTGCGTGATAAGGGCGTGAAGCCGGACGATATCGACTATGTGCTTTTTAAGGTCGGGAAAAACGTGGACGATAAGGCTGATTTCAAGAAAGCGGCTGACGCTTTCCTGAAAGAGAATCCCCGTTTTACAGGGCAGGGATACAGGGTTGTGTCTACGGGAAAACCTGACGGTGGAGCCGGCACGGGCCAGACAGTAAATGATTCAATTAACGCTTCCATCCGTTCAGCGTTTGGAAGATAAAGAAGGGAGAAAGAACATTGAACAGAAACAGAAAGATTTTTAATCTACAGACTTTTGCGGGCGAGGCTTCCAGTTCCATTACCAGGGGGAACGCCGAAGCGCTGATTCCGGTACAGGAAAGCCATGACATTATCCAGGGGGTGGTGGAACAGTCCACTGTTTTACAGCGTGGCCGTAAACTTCAAAATATGACAGCGGCACAGTACAAAATGCGTGTGCTTGACTTGCTTCCTCTGGCCTATTTTGTGAACGGGGAAGGCAGCGGTGCAAAAAAGAAGCTGACAACAATGGCATGGGATAACAAGTTTATTTATGCGGAAGAAATCGCGGTCATTGTACCGATTCCGGAAGCGGTACTTGATGATGCCGATTATGATATTTGGGGAGAAGTGCGGCCCCGTCTGGTTGAAGCTTTTGGCCAGAAGATTGACGGCGCGATTCTTTTCGGGCATGATAAGCCGGCAACATGGCGTGATGATGTTGTTTCCACGGCAACAAAGGCCGGGGCCATTGTGACGCTGGGTTCCGACCTGTATGATTCCATTTTAGGTGAAAGCGGTGTTATAGCAAAGGTTGAGGAAAGCAGTTATTTTGTGAACGGCCATATGGCCGACATTACAATGAGGGCAAAGCTGAGGGGGCTGAAAGACACCACAGGGCAGCCTGTGTTTAAGTCTGATATGCAGACCGGCACAACATATACGCTGGACGGTTCGCCGATGAACTTTCCACGTAACGGAGCTTTTGACAGAAGCAAAGCTCTGATGATTAGCGGCGACTTTTCACAGCTTGCATATTCTATCCGTCAGGATATTACTTTTAAGATTTTTGACCAGGGTGTGATTCAGGACCCTGCCACGGGTGATATTCTGTATAACCTGATGCAGAATGATATGGTGGCGCTGCGGGCCGTTATGCGTCTCGGATGGGAAATCCCGAACCCGATTAATGCAATGGTTCCGGATAAGGCAAAGCGTTGTCCGTTCGCAATCCTGACAGGTGTGGCAAGTGGTATTTCCACACGGTCAGTTGACGGACCGGAGATTCTCGAAACTTACACGGAATCACAGCTTTCCCAAATAAGGGTTGATGATATCAAGGCTATTGCCGCGGTCAAAGGTTACACGATTACAAAAACAAGCAAGGCTGAAATCATTGCTGAATTTTTAGCGGCGCAGAATGCATAAAGGAAGAGAGGGATAAAGGATGTATGTTGATTTTGCATACTATTCCGGCATATACGGGGGTTCATCTCTTACGGAAAAGGCATTTCCCGGAGCTGTCAGGGAAGCAGAAAGCTACATCCGTTACCTGACTTACTTAAATGGCGATATCTTCACAGATACGGCACAGGCGGACGTTGTAAAAAACGCTGTCTGTGCTGCCGCAGAAGCGTACCATGCCGCAGAGATGGAGCAGAAGCAGGGCGGGAACCTGAAGTCTGAAAGCAAGGACGGGCTTTCAACAACATTTGTGGTAGCGCGGAAAGACGGGGAAACTGCTGACCAGTATGTGAAGCGATGCATGTATCAGGCTGTCAGGATACGGCTACTGCCCACTGGATGGCTGTCACGGCGGGGGAAGATAGGAGGCGGGTATGATAACAAATGTTGCTGCTGTGACTGTCTTTAATGGCAGATTGGACAAAGGGACGCGAAGAAAAATCTGTATTCCTACGGTAATCAGGGGTGTTTCCTACGTTGAGGGGAAGGGCTCTACTGTAGCCAACAACGGGGTGTGGAGCGATGATGTCCAGTATAAAATCAGGGTTCCGTTGTCCGCTGAAATTCAGGATAACCGGGAATATATGCGGGATTTGGGCTATGCAAATCTGGATAATGAAGAAACAGAAAAATACTGGACAATTCAAAAAGGGGATTTGGTTATCAGGGGTGAGTACACCGGTGGAAATCCTCTTTTGTATGAGGATGAACTGGCCGCATACGCAAAGGAACAGGGACTTGACCTGATTCGTATAACGGAATATGCAGATAATACTTTTGGGGGCAGCGCATATACGCGCCACTGGAGGATAGGAGGTAAATAATGGCAGGAGCACACCATATTCATACTCCGCAGGATTTGACGATTCAGTATGATGGCGGACAAGTAAGATTGTGTTGGGATGGAGGGTTCAGAGAAGTTCGCAGTAATATGTTTAACAGAAAACAGATGATTGTTGACAGTGAAGTGTTGAGATACTGTTCACCATTAATACCGTTCCGGACAGGGGCGTTGATACGTTCCGGGACAACTGGAACTGTAATAGGAAGTGGAAATGTCCAATATACGGCACCATATGCTCGAAATCAGTATTACCAGACGTCTCAGTCACGGTCTTATGATTCACGCCGGGGAGCCAAATGGTTTGAACGGATGAAAACAGCCCATAAAAAGGATATCCAGAGGGCGGCAGAAAGGGGATAGAAGTTTGGTCAAATCAATCATTGAAGGACTGGCAGATTACTTTTTACAGTGTCCGCTTTTGGGCGATGGGGTTTTCAGGGTGGACGCGCTGGGAAGCGACCCTGTGGAATATGCGCTTGAGTCAGCAATTACTTCCCCGATTTTGAAAAAGTATGTTGACGGCTCAAGCATCAGGCAGTATCAGTTTAATTTTAACAGCCGGGAAGCCTATTCGATGGACAGGATTCTGGCGATTCAGAATGAAAGTTTTTATGAAGATTTATGTAACTGGGTGGAGGAACAAAGCGTGCTGGGGAAACTTCCCGAAATGCCGAAGGGATGTGAAGCACAGAAGCTGACAGTTCTTGCACCGGGATATATGCTGGACGCAACGATGGAGAACGCCCATTATCAGGTTCAGCTTGTATTACAATATTTTAAGGAGGCACCAAACAATGTCAGATAAAAAAGACAATAGCAGGAATGTAACCAAGCGGCATGATTTTGCGGACTACCTGAATATCCAGAACGCAGAAACACCGAAATTTGTACTTATGGGAACCGGATTTACAACTCTGAATGAAAAGCCCGGGGCACAGTCTTCCAAAAAGAAGTATGTCAATGAAGCGGCAAGTTCATCTTCGATTACAAGCTATGAAACTTCATTTCCGTTTGAGTCGGATTTGATTATCCACCAGGATGCGGTTCTGGCGCTCTATAACGTAGGCCGGAATCATTGTACAGGTTCAGATGCTGAATTTCAGTATGTGCGGGTGGAATTGTGGAATAAGGCATCGGGTAAAGAAAATGAGTTCGCCGCAAGGCTTTTTACAGTATCGGTGGAAGTTACCGATATTTCCGGTGAAGATGAAATGACGGTTTCCGGAAATCTGAATGCGGTAGGAGACCCGGTTGACGGAACATTCAATACGGCAACTTTGATGTTTACTCCGTCAAATGCGGAGACTAATGCACCAGAGGCGGAAGTGTAAATACTATTTTTGTATGGACAATACAATTATTTCAGGAGGAATAATACATGAATATTTTAGGTATAGAACTTGAATATGACTTCTTTGATGCGGGCCAGCTGGAGGCATATGAGCGTGAGAATCAGAAAGTTGCGGATGATATTAAGGAGCCTACACAGTATAAGGGCAAGAGTACCGCTGATTCTCTTCGGATTCAATGCCGTATCGTGGATAATTTTTTTGATGCCCTGTTTGGAGCTGGCACCGCCCGTAAAATCTTTAAAGGCAAAGCAAATATCCGTGACCACATGGAGGCGTTCGCCATTATGGCCCAGGGGGCTATGAATGCCAGGAAAGAGTTTGACGCGATTGAGGATAAATATGCTCCTAACCGTGCAGAAAGACGCCAGGCGGAGAGAAACAGCCGTCAGGCACAGAAACAAAGCACCCGAAATTTCCAACAGCATGCCGCAGGAAAAGGAAAGAAGCATAACCGTTGAATATCCTGATTGATGATATCGATTACCCCGACCAGGCGGAAGTGAATGGTAAAGGATATGAAATCCGGACAAATTTTCGGAATTCTATCCTTTTTGAACTGATGATGCAGGATGACAGCCTCAGCCCCAGAGATAAAGTATGGAAAGGGCTGGCCCTGTATTATCCGGTCATTCCTGAGGATTTGAATGCGGCCGTTGATGCTGCGCTATGGTTTTACCGATGCGGCAGGGAAGAAACCGTGATACAAAAGCGTATGGCTGAAAGACGTGGAAAAAGCCAGATATATTCTTTTGAGCATGATGCCGGCCTTATCTATGCTGCTTTTCTCCTGGCCTACAACATTGACTTGCAGGATATCCGGTATATGCACTGGTGGCGGTTCCGGTTTCTTTTTAATTCGCTGCCGAGGGATTGCGAGTTTGTGCGGGCAATGGAGTACCGGAGCCTGGATATCAGCGATAAACTGCCAAAAGAGCAGAAAGACTTTTATAAGAAAATGAAACGCCTATACGCCTTGCCTCTGTCAAAAACAGAGGATGACAGGCAGGCGGCCATAGAAAATGCCCTCTTGAATGGAGGGGACCTGTCGGGTTTGGTTTGAATGGGGGTGTCTAATATTGAAAAAGTAAACGGGAAAGAGGTTGCCCAGGTACAATGCCCGTTATGTGGGTACAATATGCCGATTTATTATACGGAAAAAGCAGAATGCAGCGGTGTGCTGGTTCCCTGTAAAGGGCGGAACTGTCATGCCGCTTTTGAATTGAAGATAAAAAACAGACAGCAAATCAGGTAGTGCCATTATGAGCCGATGATTTTTGCCCAGAGGAGGTGAGGACATTGGCTTATGATGGCTCTTTAAAATTTGATACAAAAATTGATTCCAGTGGATTCCAAAAAGGAATAAGTTCCATCGGGGATATTGCGCAGAAAGGGATGCAGGCGACCGGCGCAATCCTTAAAGGCAGCATGACGGCTATTGGAGGGCTGGGGCTATTAAAGTGGGTTCTGATTTCGAAAGTGGAATGTCTAAAGTGGCTGCTATTGCTGGTACGGTGTCAGACCAAGATTTGCCAGCGATAGTAAAAAAAGCGGAAGAAATGGGGCTTTCATTTACAAAGGGAGCGAATTCCACAGAAACAGCAATGAATATATTGTCCGCTAAGGCTAAGGAGATGGGTGCCACTACCAAGTTTTCCGCAACGGAATCTGCCGCCGCATTCGAATATATGGCCATGGCTGGCTGGAAAACGGAAGACATGCTGTCCGGTATTGAGGGTATTATGAACCTTGCCGCCGCTTCCGGTGAGGACCTTGCCATGACCTCTGACATTGTAACGGATGCTCTTACGGCATTTGGAATGGAGGCAAGCGAGTCAGGGCACTTTGCTGATGTTTTGGCAGCGGCATCTTCCAACGCAAATACCAATGTGGGCATGATGGGGGAGACTTTTAAGTATGTTGCTCCGGTTGCTGGTGCATTAGGTTATACAGCTGAAGATACGGCTGTGGCAATCGGTCTTATGGCTAATGCCGGAATTAAGAGCTCGCAGGCAGGCACTTCCCTACGGTCTATGATGAGCAGGCTCACCAAACCTACAAAAGAAGTACAAATTGCAATGAATAAGCTCGGAGTTTCGCTGACAAATTCAGACGGAACAATGAAGGATTTTAACGAGGTTGTTAAGGACTTACGAGAGGGCTTCAAGGGTCTTTCAGAGGCAGAGGCGGCAGAGCTAGCATCCTCCCTGGCCGGGCAAGAGGCAATGTCAGGGTTATTGGCTATTGTAAATGCTTCTGATGATGATTTTAACAAACTGTCAGAAGCTATTTACTCATGCGATGGTGCGGCGGCACAAATGGCCGCAACTATGAATGATAATCTGCAAGGCCAGATTACGATTCTGAAATCGGGATTAGAAGGGTTAGGAATTTCCTTCTATGAGAGCGTCCAGGAACCCTTGAAGGATATCGTAAAAGAAGCTAAGGAAATGGTGGACCAGCTCCAAAGCGCTTTTGATGCTGGCGGACTGGATGAAATGGTTTCGGCTTTCGGTGGTATTCTGGCGCAGGTAGTTGAGAGAGTAGCTGGAGCATCCCCGGATTTGATAAATGCGGCAACTGGTCTTGTAGGCTCTTTCTGCGATTCTCTGAAATCCAGCCCGTCAATCGGTGATGCGGCATCCAGCCTGATTACAGCCCTGGTGACTGGGCTTTTCTCATGTGCGGGTGATATATGGACTGCGGCTATTGTTTTGGCCGGTAAAATGGCTGAAGGGCTGGCTGAGGGAGCCCCGCAAATGGTGCTGGCAGCGGCCCGGTGCATGGGAGATATCATTGAATGCATAGTAGATTGGTTCCCAGATATTTTACAGGCTGGGGTAGATATTATACTTGCAATTATAGGCGGGATAACAGAAGCATTGCCGACACTGATGGTACAAGCGGCAAATATCCTGATAGAGTTATGCAATGCCATAGTACAAAATCTTCCGGCAATAACAGAGGTGGCATTAAATATTATTCAGGCCTTGATTAATGGATTTGTAAATGGAATCCCCTTGCTTTTGGATGGCGCTATTCAGTTATTAATGGGAATTATTGAAGCAATACCCATAATCATTGAACAGCTATTGCAGGCACTGCCGGAACTGATAGCCACTATTATTAACTTTTTCTCTGAAAATGTACCGATTGTAATTGACGGTGCCATTCAGTTGCTTATGGGTATCATAGAGGCAATACCCACTATTATTCAGGCCATCGTGGATAATCTTCCACAAATTATTACTACACTTGTAGACGGGCTTGTAGGCGCATTGCCCGAATTAGTGGATGCTTCTATAACGCTTTTAATGGCGCTGATAGAAGCTATCCCTGAGATAGTAATTGCGATTGCGGAGAATTTACCACAGATAATTACAGCGATTGCTATAGGACTTTCAGAAGCAGCGCCACAGATATTTACAGTGGCTAAAGACTTGCTATGGAATATCATAACAGCAATCCCGGAAATAGTAACCGGATTAGCAACAGCTGTTCCTGATATTATAGCTGGAATCGTAAATGGGCTTATCAATGGCACGGGTGCTGTATTCAATGCGGCGGTTGAATTGGGAGGGGGAATCCTTGAAGGAATCAAGAGCTTTTTCGGTATTCATAGCCCGTCAACCGTAATGGAAGAACAAGGCGACTATCTTGTGCAGGGGATGGTAAATGGCCTCGTTACGTTGCCTGACAGGGCAATGGAGGCAATCAGCGGCGTACTTGACAACATTGTTGCATGGGGTGCTGAAATTGCTGCTCAGGGCGTTGATATCGCTTTAACTTTTGTTTCGAATGTGATAGCAGCATTCTCCGAACTTCCCGGAAAAATCTGGACATGGTTAGTTGATACCATAAGCAAGGTCATTCAGTGGGGTGTGAATCTGCTGGCTACTGCGAGTACTGCGGCTCAGAATGCCGTCAATAAAGTCACGGAATGGTTTCAGCAGCTACCCGGAAAAATCTGGGTATGGCTGACAAATACAATTACGAAAGTTACACAGTTCGCGGTGAATTTGGCCGCAAAGGCTTCATCAGCCGCACAGGGATTTGTTACAAATCTGGTTGACGGTGTTAAAGGGCTTCCGGATAAATTCCAGGAAATAGGCTCAAATATTGTAAACGGCATATGGAACGGGATTTCTGCCGGGTGGAGCTGGCTTGTTGATAAGGTGAAGAGTCTGGCCGACAGTCTGTATCAAGGCGCAAAAGATGCTCTCGGGATTGAATCTCCATCAAAGGTTTTTGCACGTGAGGTAGGGCGGTGGATTCCTCCTGGCATCGGGGTGGGGATGGAAAAATCCATGCCGGACCTGCAGAAAAAGGTAGACGCAGAAATGGCAGGGCTGGCTAAACGGATGCAGATGGCAGTTGCAATTGAAACAGGGGGCATTACAGTACGGACAAAGGCAAATGCGGAACACAGCGCTGATAAGGAGTACCCAAAAGGCGGCGGAGATACTTACATAGACAGACACATAGAGATGGAAAATAATTATCATGTGCCGGTAGTAACACCAAGCGAAAGCCAAAAGGCAGACAGAGAAGCCGCAAGAAAATTATTAGGAGGTTTGCAATAGTGGCAAATTATATAGACCTGATACTTGAGTGTAATGGAATGGAAATGAGGTTTGGAAAGTCCTCATCCGGTGAGAAGCGGGAGTTTGGCATCACTAAAATTGAAGGACTGGAATCATCCGAACTTGAAGTAAGTACCACTGATAATGCTCTTGTGGATGGCTCGACAGTAAATGGGAAGCGGATAAAAAAACGCCCTATTCACCTGGAAGCAGAATTGCGGGATGACAGGAATAATGAAGTGAACCGGAGGCGTATCATAAAATTTTTCAATCCGAAATATTCCGGGAAACTGACGGTTGATTACAGCGGGACAAAGAGGAACATCGAGTATGAATTAGAGGGCTGGAACTTCGTAGCGGATAATAATGTACATAGCCAGCTTGCAATCGTTGCTGACCTGATATGTCCGGCGCCCCTTATGAAAAATATTGATAACTTTGGCCGGAATATGGCGGAGATAAGCAAGCATATTGCCTTTCCGTGGCGTGTGTTGAAACAGAAAAAGTATGATGTACCAGACCCTTACAAAGGTCTGGCATTAAAGGGGCAGATAACAGGATACCGTACACTTAAAAAGGAGGTTGTACTTCCCAACGATGGTGACGTTCCTACCAGCGTACAGATTAAGTTTGTCGCTGCCAGGGGGCCGGTCGTAAACCCGAAAATAACATTAACGGGAACAGGACAGTTTATGAGAATTGTCACCAGTATGGAAAAAGGAGACATCCTGATGGTAGATACCAATGAAAGGCATCAGGTAATAGAGCTGAACGGGGTGAACGTATATCAGAAAATAGACCGGAGGTCGGAGCCATTTAAACTTAAGGTCGGTGACAATTATCTGGAATATGATGCGGATATAAATTATACAAATCTTGACGTAATGCTGTATTATACGCCACTGTATCTGGGGGTGTAAAAATGAGGCTGACTGTACTGGATAAGAATTTCGATGCCATTGGCGTGATTCCTTTATTCCGCACGCTGATATGGACAAGAAGATATGAAAAGCCGGGGGAATTTGGGCTGTATGCTTCAAATGAGTACTTTGAACTCTTAAACCGGGGCCGGTATTTATATCGAAATGATGCTGATGAATTAGGCGTAATCGACTGGGTAAATTATGTACAGGATACGAATGGCTCCCGAGAAGCATATGCAAAAGGGAATTTTGCAGAGTACCTTTTATATGACAAAGTAATTTACCCGACAGCAATCCTGGACGGAAATGTGGAAACTGGAATGAGGGAGCTGGTTAATCTGTATGCCATAAACCCGGATGCTGCGGAAAGGAAAATTAAGCATTTAAGGCTGGGGGAATTGTCAGGGATTGATGAAACAATAAAAATCCAGATTACGGGTGCCAATCTAAGCGAAAAGCTGTACGATATTGGCAATTCTATGGAGTTAAGCCATCGGGTAAGATATGATTTCCTGACAAATGACCTTGCTTTTGAGGTATGGAGAGGGAAGGACAGAAGGGACAGCCAGACTGAAAACAGTTGGGCTGTCTTTTCTAACGCTTTTTACAATATCCGGAATGTGGTTTATAACAGGTGCGGTGCTTCTTATAAAAATTATGCATATGTGGCCGGAGCCGGTGAGGGGGCCGCCCGGATTGTTGTGGAAGTTGATATGCGGACAGTTCCCGATGAAGAAAGGAAGGAAATTTTTGTAGACGCACGTGATTTGCAGCAGCAGGACAGTAATGGGAATCCCATACCATTAGATGTGTATAAGGCCCAGCTGGTGCAGAGGGGCCGGGAGAAGCTTGCAGAATACCGGATAGTGGAAACGGTTGAAAGCGGGATAGACCCTTTTGCAAATCTGGTTTATAAAAAAGATTTCGACCTTGGGGATTATTGCACATATATAAATACGGAAATAAACGTTGAGACAGATAAACGTATTACAGAAGTAATGGAGACATATGAAGGAGGGGCTACGGAGATTGCAGTGACTTTCGGGACAAATGAGGTTTCGACAATAAGGCAGTTAATTAAGAGTCCAGCTAATAAATGTCAATAGGTAAATGAAAAATATTTTTCTTTTAAAAAAGGGCAGACTTTCCCCTTGGTGAAAATATCATTTTTCAAAAAGATATGGATTCGTTGGATTTGCAGTATTTTATGCAGCTATGTCGCATTTAGCCGCATTGTATTGTTTGATATGTTCCTGCGGAGTAATGATTTCAAAAGGCTTGTTATCTCTGAGCATTGCAAATATTATGTTGCATACCTTGTGTGAAACAGCACCCATTGCCACAAGCTTGGGTTTTGCTCCACATTTCCCTAGATAATAATCACGCAGTACAGGATTTTTGGCTTCTCCTGTGCGGGATGTACTGATACTTTGTAAAGCCAGTGTATGAATCACCCGTCTTGCTATGGCAGAGCCTCTTTTGGACATCTGGACTTTGCTGCCTTCAAATTTGCCGGACTGTTTTACTGCCGGATCAAGACCGAAGTATGCAAAAAGCTGCTTTGGTTTTGAAAAGGCGCAAAAGTCACCAATCTCGCCCATGAGAGATACGGCAGATAAGAAACCTGCACCTTTAAAAGTTTCAATTAGATGGATCTGCTTTACAAAATCAGTATCCTCATTTGTATCAACCAGCTCATGCATGGAATGGAGTATGTTAGCGATTTCCTCGTCGTATTTGCGGATGAAACTGATATATAGGCGGATACGCTTGATATTACTGTCAATGATATAACCAAACTCATTTGCTTCATGAGCAGCCTGGATAATGGCATTATACTTGTTTTGAGCATATGTAAGTCCAAAACGGGCAGCTGACTTGATGATACCAATAATCTCTTGTTTGTCTGCTTCAATAAAAGCAGATGGAGAGGAATAAGTTTCCAATAAGGTAAGGGATGTATTGGTTGTAACTTTGGAAAAAATGTCAAGATACTGAGGAAAAGCCATTCGCAATTCGCCCTGAAGCTTATTCACATAAGCACTGCGGTTATCCATTAAGTCATAGTATTCACGACATAGATTACGACAGTTCAAAGCAAGGTCAGAAGGCATGAGAGAAACCTTTAAATCAGGTTTCAAACCAACCAAAGCCGCTTTTTTAGAATCAAAACGGTCATTATGTACTTTTCGTATGTTGATATTTGTGCTATTCTTAGTGATGATAGGATTAATAACCGAGCAGTTAAAACCCTTATCACGAAGATAGCAGAAGAGTGGGTAATGATAAATTCCCGTGGATTCCAGGAAAATGCGACTTTCCAAAGAATACAACTCTTCTGCTTCTTTTATTTTAGAAACAGCGGTTGTAAGGGAACTCATTTTGTTGTGTAGGATTTTATAAGGTTTTCCTACAAACTGTTGGTTTGGAAGTGCGATAGACATCCAGGAGAAGTCAGCGCCGACATCAATGCCAACGGAGATGAATAATTCATCAAGATTAAAAATAACTTTGTCTGACATGAGCAAAAGCTCCTTTCTGATAGGAATCCATTTCCAGTCTGGCAGGTACACAACCTAGCGTGTTATACGGGTATAGCCTTCGGGCCCCCAACCAGCTAAAACATAAAACCCTGTCGAATGGACTAATTGACTTTCTTGTAGGTATCAGCCACAGAAGTGGCTTCCCAAGGAGGCGAACATTCTTTGTCCTATCCTAAAGGATAATACCCTATGTTTTATCTGGTGTCTATCAGGAACCGTCAGACATGATAATTATTTAGGATAACATCTGATGAAGGAAGAACCCCTTCTTCTGTTATCTGATTTATAGAAACTTATTAACCAGGTAGTCTGTCTTATTGACTACACCATTATTATACTAGGAGGAGAAGTGATGAAGGTATTGCTTGTATGTTCCCAGGGGATGTCAAGTGCGATTGCGGCAAAGGCTTTGCAGGAGGCGGCGCGGAAAAAGGGGATAGATCTGGCCGTGGCCGAGTGCAGTACCCAGGCGTTTGCAGAAGAGATCAAAAACGGATATGCTGTGGGGATGGTAGCACCCCAGATCCGTCACCGCTACGAGGTGCTGAAGCAGCAGGCAGATGCTGCCGGGGTTCCCTGCATCTTAATTCAGCCCCAGGGCTATACGCCCCTTGGCGGCGCGAAACTGCTGGCCCAGGTCGAAAAAGAACTGGGAGAAATCTAATAGCATGAATGAACGAGAGGAGAAAAAATGTTAAGCAAACTGACGACTTTTTTGGATGAGAAACTGTCAACGCCTATGGCAAAACTGGCAGAGTAGCGCCACCTGCGGGCCATCCGCGACGGAATCATTGCCACGCTGCCCCTGATCATTGTGTCATCTATGTTTATGGTAATTGCATTCCTGCCGAATTCCATGAACAAAGACTGGGGAATTACACAGTTTCTGCTGGCGAATCAGGCAAAAATTTTACTGCCCTACCGGGTGTCTATGTATATTATGACGCTATACGCTGTTTTGGAATCGGTTATTCCCTGGCAGGCTCTTATGAATTGGATCCCCTTTTCGGCGGTATTCTTTCGGAATTGGCGTTTCTTCTAACAATTTTGCCGGTTACGGTTCCGGCTGCAGGAGAGGCTGTGGCGGGTTTGGCCGCAGAAGTGCCGGAATTGGAAACGTATATTGCTTCTTTGCCCAGCGGTTTTCTTCTTCCTATGGGGAATCTGGGTTCCGGCGGCATGTTTATCGGAATCCTGGCCTCTTTCTTTGCGGTGGAGGTTTATCGGTTTACCCAGAAGAGCGGATTTAAGATTTCCATGCCTCCCCAGGTGCCGTCCTCCGTTGTCAGATCTTTCGAAGCTTTAACGCCTACGGCAGTGGTTCTCGTGGCAGTTGCGGCTGTCACCATGTTTCTGGGGATTGATGTGCATACGATTGTGTCGAAAATGGTTTCTCCCCTGGTTTCGGCTACAGATACCCTGCCGTCCGTGCTGGTGATTATCTTTTTGGAGGTATTTTTCTGGTCCTTTGGCATTCACGGCGTGTCAATCGTAGGTTCTCTGGCGCGTCCGCTTTGGCTGGTACTGCTGGAGGGAAATACCAGTGCCTATGTGGCGGGAGAGACAGTGATTCATACGGCAGCAGAGCCGTTTTACCAGTGGTTTGTGCGGATCGGAGGATGCGGCGCCACCATTGGACTGGCAATTTTGTTTGCTTTTTTTGCCAAATCTGCTTACGGAAAAGCACTTGGAAAAACATCCATCATACCGGCTGTTTTTAACATCAATGAACCTATGATTTTCGGGGCGCCCATTGTTATGAACCCTATGCTGGTGATTCCTTTTATTGTAACGCCCCTTGTGACGGGGACGATTGCGTGGATTGTGACGCAGCTGGGCTGGGTGAATCATGTAGTGGCAAGCGCGCCCTGGACGCTTCCCGGACCTATCGGAGCGTTCCTGGCATGCGGCAGCGACTGGAGAGCCGCGGTTCTCAATCTTGTATTAATTGCGTTATCGGTTGTTATTTATTATCCGTTCTTTAAGATGTATGGTAACAGCTTAAAAGCGGAAGAGCAGGAAGAAGGCTAGGAAAAAGGAGCGCTGCAGGGTTGAATATTTTATCGGGATTGACGGCGGAGGAACAAAAACGGAATTTGTCTGCTATGATAAAAAAGAAGAGCGGATTGGCGGCACGGTCCTTCCCACCGTCCATTTTATGCAGGCCGGCGAAGAGGAGGCCGCGGCCGTTTTAAGAATGGGGATACGCAGGGTATTGCCGGAGGCTGCCAGACCGGAGGAAGTTTGTGTATGTGCAGGTCTTGCAGGCTACGGGAAAAATCCTGAAATCCGCCGGCGCATGGAAGGGATCTGCGCCCGAAGCTTTGAGGGCATGCGGTACTGTATGCAGAATGACGGCGAGATCGCCCTGCAGGGAGCGCTGGGAGGCGGGGACGGCATTTTACTGATTGCGGGAACCGGCTCCATGGGGCTTGCGAAAAAGCAAAAGGAGATTAAACGCTGCGGAGGCTGGGGCTATCGCTTAGGCGATGAGGGAAGCGCATACTGGATTGGGAAAAAGCTTCTGGAAGCTTTCTGCAGGCAGAATGACGGCAGGGATCCGGAAACGGAATTGAATGAGAGGGTGAAAGCGTCTCTGGGACTTGCGGATGCGTATGAGATGATTTCTTATATGAATGAGCATCATAACCGCTGTGAGGTAGCGGCGCTGGCTGTGATTGTGCATGAACTGGCCGGGAAAGGGGAGAAGACTGCCCTTGGCATCTATAAGGAAGCGGCAAAGCATCTTGCGGAACTGGCCAACACCCTGTCCTCCTGCTATGACGGAAAGTGCCGGTTGAGTTACGCGGGAAGTGTCTGGAAGGCAGGCGGCTATATTTTGAAACCGATGAAAGGATACTTAAATGGGAAGATAGAGGTGACGGAACCGGAGCATACGCCGGTATACGGAGCATACCGGATTGCCAAAGAAAGGTTTGAAACTCCTCACAGATAAGACACATAATCAAAATTCCGCCCGCATAAGATGTAAAAAACGTTCTGAAGGGGTAAACCCATGAAGGATTATATCGAAGAGCGGGCGGTGGCGATCGCGAATTACATCATAGACCACAATGCGACGGTGCGGCAGACGGCAAAGAAATTTGGGATTAGCAAGAGTACGGTACATAAGGATGTGGCAGAACGCCTTACCCACATCAATCCCTCCCTGGCGCGGCAGGCGAGAATCGTGCTGGATATCAATAAATCGGAGCGGCATATCCGCGGCGGAATGGCCACCAAGGAAAAATACCTTCACCAGAAGACAATCTGAGAAAAGCATTGACATTTGATAGGAAACGGCTAGAATAAAGGATTGAGACAGGAGATAAGTGGATTTGGATGCGAATGAGGAGTGGAAAAGGTGTTTTCGAAGCAGGATTTGAAAAAGCTGATAATGCCGCTGATTGTGGAGCAGGTCCTTCTGGTTGCCGTGGGTATGGCGGATACGATTATGATTTCCAGTGTGGGAGAGGCGGCCGTGTCCGGCGTGTCGCTGGTGGATACGGTGAATGTGCTGCTGATTAATATTTTCACGGCACTTGCCACGGGGGGAGCCGTGGTGGCAGGGCATTGCCTGGGCGAAGGATCGAAAGAGCGGGCATCGGAAGCGGCAGAGCAGCTGTTTTTATTTACTGCGGCGGCTTCTGTATTTATTATGGTTCTTGTTCTGGCGGGCCATCAATGGATTCTGACCCGCGTGTTTGGACGGATTGAGGTGGAAGTGATGGCGAATGCCAGAATCTATCTTTTGATCACGGCATTTTCCATTCCTTTTATAGCGGTTTACAATGCAGGCGCGGCAGTTTTCCGCGCCATGAGCGATTCCAAAACGTCCATGAAGGTTTCACTGGTTATGAACGGAGTCAATATTGCGGGGAATGCCATTTTGATATACGGACTGGGCAGGGGCGTGGAGGGCGCGGCCATTCCCACGCTGGTTTCCCGGATGCTGGCCGCAGTAATTGTGGCTGTGCTTCTGCGAAAGGAGGAGCTTGAGATCCATCTCCGGCGCAGAATGGATTTTCATTTCCGCAGGAGAATTATACGGAAAATCTGTTATATCGGGATTCCCAACGGGCTGGAAAACAGTGTCTTCCAGCTGGGCAAAATCATGGTGCTAAGTCTTGTAACCAGCTTTGGCACTACAGCCATTACGGCAAACGCGGTGGCGAATAATATTGGGCTGTTCCAGATTATACCCGGCATGGCCATCGGCTATGCCATTGTGACCGTGGCGTCACAGTGCATCGGCGCCCAAAAGTATGAGGAGGCAAAGTATTACACGAGCCTCCTTTTGAAATATATGTATGCAGGCATGTGGCTGGTGAACATTGTGGTAATTTTTGTCTGTCCCTTTATTGTGCGGGCCTACCATCTGTCTCAGGAAACGGGCGAGCTGACTACGCAGATTTTGATTTACCATGCGGTCTGCTGTATGCTGATCTGGAGCCTTGCCTTCGGACTTCCCCATACGCTGCGGGCAGCCGGAGATGTGAAGGTTACGCTGGTGATCAGTATGCTGTCTATGTGGATTTTCCGGGTGGGATTCAGCTTTTTCCTGGGAAAAACCCTGCAGTGGGGCGTTTTTGGAATCTGGGTGGCGATGACCATCGACTGGCTGTTCCGGGCTATTTTGTTCAGTCTTCGTTACCGAAGCGGAAAATGGCAGGAAATTCACTTCTGAGGCTTGTCAAGATTTTGGACATCCTTTATAATTTGATTGGTATCCCTTCTGTGCGCAAGGCATGGGGAAGGGGCAGCGACTGAGGAAGAAATTGCGAGGAGGAACGGCGTTGAACAGAGAGACGGTTATCGTATTGGATTTCGGCGGACAGTATAATCAGCTGATAGCGCGCAGAGTCAGGGAGTGCAATGTTTACTGTGAAGTGCATCCCTATACTATAAGCCTGGATAAGATCCGGGAGTTGAATCCGAAGGGAATTATTTTTACGGGAGGTCCAAACAGCGTCTATGACGAGACTTCTCCTCATTATCAGAAGGAAATTTTTGAGCTGGGAGTTCCCATTCTGGGCATTTGCTACGGCTCCCAGCTAATGGCATACACCCTGGGCGGAGAGGTGAAGACGGCTCCTGTGAGTGAGTACGGCCATACTATGACGGAAGTGGACAGGTCTTCCGTGTTGTTCCGGGATGTGGAGCCCTCCACTGCCGTGTGGATGAGCCACACGGATTACATTGCCGAAGCGCCGGAGGGATTCCGCGTTACGGCGCATACGCCGGTCTGTCCGGTGGCGGCCATGGAATGTCCGGAAAAGGGCTTTTATGGCCTCCAGTTCCACCCAGAGGTGCTCCATACAGATTACGGCCGGGAGATGCTGAAAAATTTCCTTTACCGGGTCTGTGGGGCCAAGGGCGACTGGACCATGGAGGATTTTGCCCAGCGGGAGGTTGCCCGTCTTCAGGAGAAAATTGGGGACAAGCAGGTGATGCTGGCCCTCTCCGGCGGGGTGGACAGCTCGGTTTGCGCAGCGCTTCTATCCAAAGCGGTGGGGAATCAGCTCACGGCTATCTTTGTGGACACCGGCCTGATGCGGAAAAACGAGGGGGACGAGGTGGAGGCGGCCTTTGCCAAGATGCCCATCCGTTTTATCCGGGTGAATGCTGGGGAGCGTTTTCTGGGGCGCCTCCGGGGGATTGAGGAGCCAGAGCAGAAGCGCAAGGCGATTGGAGAAGAGTTTATCCGTGTCTTCGAGGCGGAGGCGAAAAAGATTGGCGCGGTGGACTTCCTGGCCCAGGGGACCATTTACCCCGATGTGATCGAGTCCGGAGCCGGGGACGCGGCGGTGATTAAAAGCCACCATAATGTGGGCGGACTGCCGGATTATGTGGATTTTAAGGAGATTATTGAGCCGCTGCGG
>OFFT01001030.1_pt1 | contig 17824 bp, 14 predicted proteins | sample 1521581 | NCBI WGS metagenome assembly OFFT01 (sample SAMEA3504084, study PRJEB24116) | mouse gut metagenome | biome: mouse gut; feature: mouse-associated habitat; material: faeces | place: Denmark | collected 2011
AAAGAATAAGTCTGTAAGCTGTTTTTCTTGCTTACAAACTTATTATACGAGGAGACTAGATATGAGCAAAAAAGAAATTTTAGATTATTTATCTGAAAAGAAAAGGCTAACCGCGCCCGTTGCTACAGCAGAGAATAATGTGAGAGTCGCCGAGCGGAATTATGAAAAAGCATGTAAAAAATGGAAATGGGGAATAAATATTTTGATAGTTTTTTTGATTCTTTTTATTTGGTATTTCCTATCAGGTGACCATAGACTATTTTTCTTTAATGAACATCACGTTTTTCAAGCCGGTGGTCTTGGCGGAATTATTCTTTTTGGTGGAATTTTATTACTTTTACTATATGTAAAAAGACTGCGCTATACAAATCCGGCACAAAACAAGTTAGCAGAAGCACAAAACATTCTCAAACAAGAAAAAAATAAGGCGGATTACATAAACGGTTCAAAAAATTTCCCTGCAAAATTTTACAATTATTCTGACCTTTTTCGTCTGTGGAAAATTATCAATGAGGAAAGAGCCGAAAGTTTAAAAGAAGCGTATAATCTGTTAGAAACGCAACAGTTCCAGCAAGATCAAATGGCAATTCAAGAGGATATCAGACGCTTACAACAGGAAACCGCAACAGCATCAAAGGTAAATGCCGCCGCTTCTGTAGTAACGGCATATAACACAGCTAAGACAGCAAGAAGATTAAAATAATAATCTGAAGGCGATTTACAGACCGATAATGGAAGCTGACCGCCCCCTGAATACCCTTTCTTAGCCGTTTGGTTATTCTCTGGCTTTTTGTAGCATATTCCCAGAAGCATAAGAAAGGGTATTTTTTCTTATCATCAAATTACTTATTATTGAGTTGAAAAGAGGTGGGAATCAATCCATTATCTTTGGCATGTTGAATTATCAATGAGTCAGGATAGATTCCCTCACCTGCTTTAATCCGTTTTTCTGTTTCAGCTTTTACTGACTCTTCTAATTGATAAGTTTTTGTTTTAATCTCTCCAAATTCATTGTAAATCTCTCGAAGCTGTTGAATCAAAGGCGTTTCTCCCGAATATATCCTATCAACAATGGTATTTATCTTATCTTTATCAGAATAGTTTTTTTCTGACAGTAACCCAACAGTGCTATTAATAAATTTTCTCTGTTTTTTATAATGTATAGACAGTAACTGGAATCCATTCTCCATAACGTTCATATGATTATCTAGCCTGTGGATGAGTTCTGTCGGATTCCCTATTAACCGTTGCACATATGGGGATTTATAAAAATTCAAATAAAAAACAAATTGTGAACGCTTACTTTTCAGGAAATCATTCAGGGAATTAATCTGTTTATTTAATTTGGACAAAAAATCATTCTGGAGTTGTTCAACTGTATTGCGAAGTTCTGTTTCATTTCCATTCATTACAGATTGAGAAACTGCATTGTGTATACTCGTTCTTGTGTCTTTTTTGAAAATATCCCGTTGTAAATCCCAATACTTGTTTTCAATTATGTATCGTGCATTTGAAAAATATGCTCCATTCATTACAATTAAATTTCTTCCACCGCCATGTTTTTTTTTGGATTCGGCAAACGCTCTCGCTTCCTCAGAATAAGGTGCATTGTCATTTAGTCCGTAAACCTCTGGTGCTTCATCATTCCAATAATTTTGTTTAAGAAAAAGCCTCTCTTTGTCGAAGTCCTGTTTAATTATTTCAATCAAGCGTCCTTTAGTATAAGCTATATAACCTGTTTCCGTAGAACATGGGTATGTGTCTAAGACATTTTTCAAATCATCAACCGTATAAAATTTCATGATGTTTCCTTTCCTGATAATATTTTCTCCTTTAGGCATGTTGGGCAATTTTTGATAGGCTTAAATCAAGAACAGAATAGATGCTTGCTTTTAGACAAGCCGAAGTTCCTTTACTGTTCTAAAATATTATATCACAAAGAGCTCTTTAACAGGTAAACCAAAACAGCCACATGAAAGGAGAAAAAATTATGGCACTTTTAAACTCTTGGTTTTATACCAAAACATTATTTGATGCAGGGCTTTTTTTAAAGATGACAGGAAATGAGTTCCTGTTCGTTTCCCAAAAGCCTTACCAGTCGAAGAAGAACCCGGAAGACAAAGGGTCAACGCTAACCTTGTCCATCATGCGTGACAGTGCGGATTACGGTGTTGACAAGAACGGGAACAAGCGGGACAACAACGTGCTGAATACGTTTGAGGTCACCATACTGAATGGACAGACAGAAGTCCCCTTTAAAAAGGGAGACAAGGTGTCCCTGATAGATTTCATGCCGGAGAAATCCTATGTGATAGGCTTCGATATGCTGTTACGTTTCCGGGATGTCAAGAAAGCGGGGTACTCAAATGGAAAGAGTTAAGACAGACCGTCGACTCAAAGGCGAGTTTGTGTGTATGTGGTTTGTATTGAGCCTCATTTCCGGCGTGGTATTTTGCCACGCCGGAAACATATCAGGAAGCGATATGCTCAAAATAGCGGCATTGATATGCGGCATCTTATGCGCCGCCCCGCTCGTCTATTCCACCCTAAGATGGGCAGTATGCAACCACTTGGGACGGGGCGTAAAATACGCGTGGAAATATTATAAATTGGTGTCCGGGCTAAGAAAGCATCTGCTGAATGCAGAAATTTACACGACCAAAAAACTGTGCGATATCAAATGGGCAGAGATACCTTGGATTGTGGCTGACTTCGCACCAGATTTTAAGAGCGGCACGATTTATATAGAAAACAGCATCCGATTTAATGACAAATTAAGCAGGCTGGATATTTCCTCGTCATTGGGAAGATATGTTGTCGAACAGGTATATCTGACAGATGATGAGAACCATTACCGTTTTGACTTCTATGACGCATCCCTTGAACGGCGGCTGACGTTTGACAGTTTTGAATCGTTTAAAGCGTATTCCGATTTACAGGGAAAGTATCAGCTGTTCATTGATTCCTATACAAGCCTGACGCTCACCCACCTGCTCATAGCAGGGCAGACGGGTTCCGGAAAATCCTATGTCCTGTATGGTTGTATAATCCAAATGCGCTTAAAGTCTGTTACTTACTATCTGTATTTTGCCGACCCGAAAGCGTCCGGCGTCGCCCTAATTGGGGAACGGGTGTCTCCGGAAACTACGGCGGATGATTTTGACGGGATTGTCACATTGCTGGAAACTTTTTATTCCAAAATGCAGGAAAGGCAATGGGAAATAAAAGAGCTTTTGGCAAAAAAGATTGATGGCGATTACAGAGATTTTGGACTTTCCCCTCATATTCTGATATTTGATGAATTTGCGGACTTCTCTCTGCTTCTGCAATCGAAAGTTAAGAAGATACGTGACCATGTGAACAGCCTGATATCATCAATCGTCCTGAAAGGGCGTCAGGCAGGTTTTTTCCTCTGGATTGTTATGCAACAGGCAGGAAGCAACAATATCCCGACGTTCATCAGGGACAATCTTCCATGGAAAGTCGTCTTGGGGAATGCCGAAGACCAGACATATGTCACGTCATTCGGGGCGGGCGCAGACATTCCATTACGGAAGATGGAAGCGGGTGACGGGGTGTACACATATCCAGCGGTGGCGAACAAGCCCAGATTGTGTTCGTTCCCGACATTTGGCTTTGACATTTTAGAAGCGTTAAGAGCTGGGGTAATGTAATTACCCCAGCTCCAGAACCAATAAAAGAAAAATGAGAAAACTAAAAAAGATACATAAATGGGAGGCGACAGATATGAGTACAACAAATTCAGGGCAAGAAGTATTAGTAGGCATTGATGAATTAACCGCCGTTCTCATGTCATCCATGATATACGTGGGTGATTTGACAGAATGGGAGAAAAAAGCTGAAGAAATGATTAAGGAGTTTACACGACTGGCGAATTTGGAAGGTATTTTCGGGAAAAAGAAAGAGTTAGAGTCCTCACCTCCACAAGGCTATACAGTCGCTTACCAATACGGCGACAATCCTTTTTACTTTGCAGTTGCCTATCACCCGTCACACCCTAAAATGGGCGTAATCGTGAAATTCAGTGCGTACAGCTGGGCTGTGTACTGTGAGAGAAGAGAAACGAATATAAAAAGGTTCCTAGACTCCGTCAGTTCAAACTTGTACTGCGTCCGCTTAAGCAGGGTGGATTTCACTGCGGATTACCAGAACTGGGATATATCAGTGGATGACATTTACCAGAAACTCAAAAAGAAACGTCTGGAAATACACACCCGCAAAGGCAAAGCCAACCATTCAGAAATCAACGCACAGGAGACTGACGGCAAGGCAAGCACGTTTTACGTTGGAAGCAGGAAGACAGGGACAAGACTTTTCTTAAGGGTTTACGACAAAAAAAAGGAACAGATTGAGAAGAAAGGCTTCCGTTACAAAGAAGCCTTAAATACAAAATCATGGGTGCGCTTTGAAACGGTATTTAAAGGAGATTATGCGCACCAGTTGACAAATATCATCATGTCAACCGATGAAAAAGAGCTGGCAGATTTAATTGCGAACAAAGTAGCAGAAAAATACAGTTTCTACGACTTGGAAAGCGAAAAATATACAGATTTCACAACAGTCTTATATGCAAAACCAGAAGAGAGTTTTCCGTGCTTACGCTTGGAAAGCCCGAGAGATAACGATTTTACAGAATCTCTCATGCATCTTGTTAATGGTTCAGGATTATTCCCAACCCTGTACAAATGTGATGAGATTTGGGGAAACAAATCCTCATTAAACTTGCTCACGTGTCTGTATGGTATATACAGAGATGATTATGCACCGAATGATGATGTACAGCTATGGCTTAAAAACCATAAAAAGATATTAGCAGGGCAATCCCTCCAAGGCGACCTTGAACTGTTAAGGCTGTCAAGTGCCAAAAGAAAGCCCAGAGTAACCGCAAAGGCTGAACATAAAACATCCCCTCCCCCTGTGGAGGATTGGGAGGAACTGTTCCTACAAGCAGAGACAAATTCGCAACAGAACGAGGCGAAAATGAAAAAATATTGGGAAGCAGAGGCAGAGAGAAATCAGCAACAGAAAGAGCGATTTGAAAAATATGCGGAAGCACAAAGAGCCAAAAGAAAGTCCGAAATAACTGCAAAAACTGAACATAAAACATCCCTTCCCTCTGCAAAGGATTGTGGGGAACATTCCCTACAGGCAGAGACAAATTCGCAACAGAAGAATGCAGAATTGGAAAAAATTTGGGGAAAACAGTACTCCCAGATGCACGCACTATTCAACAGGTGATTAGAGAGGTGGGAGAAAATGGATAAGATAAGTACGTAAGAAATATAAAGATATTTTATCAAAATAAAATATTGTGTCTGTATTTAGAAAAGATATATTAATGTACCAGAAAGGAGTGGTTTTTGCATGACAAGAAAAGGTTACAATTCACGGCCTAACCGATAAAGCAAAACCCCGCAGATACTGACTGCAGGGTTTTGCATAGTTAACAAGAGGTGTCTGCGTATAGAAACATTACACCTCCAGACCGGTATTAAATCTCTCCGTGACTGATTCATATAAATTTTTACCCGCTGCTTTGATGGACTGGATTATGCTTAAACCGTCACAAAACCAGTCTACTCCATCCTGAGAGCGGAAGCACATCACCTGGGCTGCTTTCCGTTTAAATTTTCTCGCACATCTTTCTGCAAGGTTATTATCCGGCTCCACGGACGGATCGTGTAAAAAGAGTGTGTATCTCTCTTTTTCCTCTGCCATCCGTTTGTATAGGTTATACCCTTCTTTAAAGTATTCGCCGGGCGGCTCATACTCATACTCTGATTTTGCAGTTGCCATGATCTCATCATATCTCCGGTCTAATTCATCTGCTTTTTCAGGCGCTTCTTTCCCTCCATCATGTATATCATTCCAGTAAGTGACAGCATCTTTGATCCATTCCTTCATCATGGTATTCCATGTGAGGCCTTTCTCGTTTTCCATGCTGTTTATGATATATCTTTTTATGTGTGCCATACATTCCTGGTTTTGGGAGCCATGTTTTATCAATGCCGCTTCATGGTCGCTGACCAGGATCCCGTCATAGAATTCCAAAGGTGAACCTGCTACGCCTTCATCCCCTTTTTTAGGGCGGCCCTGATACAATACCGTATCGCCTGCGGCACAGATCATGACAGAAGTCTGACGTCCATTCATCCTGCCAAATGTAAAATCCGCATGCATGACAGGAGCGGAAAAGAGCTTCAGAAAAATCTCATTCCTCTCTTCTTTTGTCTGTTCTGAAAATTGTCTGGAGAGGTTACAGATCAGGCCGGTGGACAGGTTAAGGTTCCCGTCGGTGACTTCCTTTATAAAATTCTGCGTTTTCCCGATGCTGACGTAACATTCATTATTCAGCAGGTATGCAAATGCTTTTACCGTGCCGTCATAAGTCACTTCATCTTTTAAGCCTTCCGGGAAAGCGGCATGCACCCTCTGCCCTGTTGTCCGGTTCCTGAATTCCGGTGTATTGTACTCCATCACTTCAACACCCACATGCAGTTTTACCAGCTGTTTGTGGATCGTCTTTCCGGTTTCTTTGAAGTTTGGATCGTCTCTATATATAGAAGGCGCAGGGATGGCTATGACCTGTGTTGGTTCCATGCGCTTACGTTCATGATGGATGTGTCCCTTCTGGCCGCCTGTTTTTTTACCGCTTTTCTCCCTGCCGTTCGGGATGATTTTGTGGCCGGGGCTCTGTGAAGATGACTTGGAAGAATTCGTATAGTTCTTATTGATGCGTGCCGTTAATCCGGCTATTTTCTGTTCTGCTTCATAGAGGGCTGTTTTCGTTTCGTATAATTCATGGTTTTTATCCCGCAGCCGCTCCAGTGTGGCGTCTCTCTGGCGTTCCACTTCGAGGACGCGCTGTCCAAGGCGTGCGATCTCTTTGCGCAGGGCAAATTTCCCTGCATCCGCTTCCCTGTAGACATCATCAAATATCTCAGACCATATTTTCCGGACACTGACCGTCTGCGCATGGGCCTTTCCGAGTTCCCTTTCCAGCTTACGGATTCTGGCATTTTGTCCACGGAAAGCGGCCTTAAACTGTTCCTGCATCTGCACATACTCTTCTCCGGATTCAAAAGCTTTCACTTTATCTTCTGCAACTTTAAGCCTTATTCTTAATGCACTTGTATCAAATGACGGGCCAATAGACATGGCAGCCTCCTGGTCAATTTTTTCTTAGTTCTTTGATCTGTTTCTTTAATGATTCAATAAGTGTTTCCTGGGCTTCATACTTTTTCAGGAGCTTTTCATACATTTTTTTATAGTCAGTACCGCCTGAAGCCGGCATTTTGGATTTTTTGTTGCGTCCATCTGTCGGGACGATCTCTCCGGTGTCCGGATCGACCCTTCCAATAAGCTTTCTTTTTGCCCGGGTCATCTTTTTTTCAGGATCCCAGTAAGAATGGGACTCATATGCATAAGTAATGCCGGAACGTTTGTCGTGTTGTTTGATGATTGCCATAAAGTTTCTCCTCTCATACAGTTATGTATATATTATAACACATAACCATATAAAATGCAATAGAAAAAAGCCAAAAAATACGGAAAATACACCATTTTTTTTGCTTATGCACACTCTAATTTATATGGTTATGAAAACTCAGAAATTTCGGGAATCCTAATCGGCTAGGCCGTGAAGTGTAACAAGAAAAGACAACAATCAAAAACTTAATCAATGCAATATCTTGTCTGCAATTACCGCTGATGATATAATAAATACAGACAACGTGCTTGATATAATCATGAACGCACAGAAAGAAAAGTTGTTATCAAAAATGCATCCCTATAAAATCACAGAGCCAAAGTCCCAAAATGGACGGTGGCAGACGTATTATAAGGATGCAAACGGGGAAAGGAAAATCATCCGCGCACAGACAAAAGATGCGCTACTTGAAAAACTTATCCCGATTTATTTTCAAGATTCGCACCTTGACAAGTTTACTTTCTCTGATTTGTTTTCGGAATGGCTAATATACAAGAAAACAGTTACCGACAGTCCAAATACGATTAAGCGGCACGAGCAACATTATAAACGTTATTTTACACAATCAGAACTACATAATACACCCGTCCGCCAGATTGATGCACTGTTATTAGAGTCCGAATGCAACCGTCTTGTGAAAGAATACAGCATGAGCAGAAAAGAATGGAATAATGTAAAAACTATTCTTCTAGGATGCTTTGAATATGCGGTTCGGAAAAAATACATTGCAGACAATCCAATGAAGGATGTGAAAATTCTGGTAAAATACCGGCAAGTAGTGAAAAAAACGGGCAAGACCGAAACATATAATACGGAAGAATTAGAAAACCTGAATAAGTATCTTGATAAAATGTATTCTGAAACAGAAGATGTGGTTTTCTTAGCCGTCAAAATTAATTTTTTGCTTGGTCTGCGGGTTGGAGAATTGGTCGCTCTGAAATGGGAAGACTGCAAAGAGCAATCACATCTTCATGTTGTACGCGAGGAAGTCAGAAATCAGGAAACAAATCTTTATAATGTGGTTGAACATACGAAGACAAACCGTGACCGTTATGTGATACTTGTTCCAAAAGCAGTATCCATTTTGGAGAAAATACCAAAAGAGGGAAGCTATATCTTTATGAGGAACGGGGAACGCATTACAGCAAGACAGGTTGCATATGTGCTTGAAAAATATGCAGAACGGCAAGGAACAACAACCAAAAGCACTCACAAAATGCGAAAGACGTACGCAAGCAACCTAAATGCAAATGGAGTACCACTTGACTGTATCAGGGAAATGTTAGGACATAGCAGTCTTTCAACCACACTTGGATATGTGTACAATCCGCTAACAGAATCAGAGACATACAACCTCATATCACAGGCTTTATAGACTGTCTTCAACTGTCTTCAAATTTGCAGACACAAAGAAAAACGGAAACGCTGTATTTATCAGTGTTTCCGCACTTTTTAAAAGAGCGCGAGACGGGACTCGAACCCGCGACCCCGACCTTGGCAAGGTCGTGCTCCACCAACTGAGCCACTCGCGCATATCACTTGTCCGGCTTTACTTTATCTCTTATGTATCCCTCGGACAAGTATTACTATACTATATCGGTTTCACTTTGTCAACAAAATTTTTGAAATTTATAAAATTCAATAATCTTTTTAAATTGTTTTGAATTTACAAACATTTCACAGAATTGACACAACTTAAAATTCTACTGACATCCTCTACCTTTTCCACCATATCCGTGTTAAACACAGACCATATTAACCGCTTGATCACTTCGATCCCATATCATATTTACCCTCACCGACCACAGTACAACGCTCTCGCCGAACATACTGAAAGTAAAAGCCTGCAACACTCAGCCTTCACTCTGCATCTGGCGCAGCTTCTCGGCCGCTTTGACACGATAAATACGCTCCAGTGATTCATCAATCCGCGATTCCTGGATTGTGCCGTCTTTCACGGCCGTCAGCACCGCATTGTAAGCCGCCTCAAAATCCTCCGGCATAAGCAGCATATCCGCGCCTGCGTCAAGCGCCTTCACTGCTGCCTCCTCCGAGGTGTAATACTGTGTGATCGCACTCATATCAAGCGCATCGGTGATGATCACACCCTGAAATCCGAGTTCACCGCGCAGCGTGTCCGTTATCAACGCTTTGGACAAAGACGCCGGAAGCGTCCCGTCTTCCACCGTGGCCGCGGTCACATGGCTGACCATGACAAAATCCGCCCCCGCATCAATACCGGCTTTAAATGGAAGGAACTCGCTGCTCCTCATCTCATCCAGTGTTCTGGCCGTCTCAACTCTGCCGTCATGGGTATCACCTTCCACCCCGCCGATTCCCGGGAAATGTTTCAGGCAGGAGCTTACGCCGGTGCTCTCAATCCCCTCAACCACACTGGCAACCATACCACTCACCATCTGGGCATCCGCTCCAAAGACCCGGTCACCCAGCTCACCGCTTCCGGGATCTGCCACATCCGCCACCGGTGCAAGATCCAGATTAAATCCCAGCTCCTTGAGATAGCTGCCGATCGTCGTCCCTGCCTCATAGGCCTGTGTTGTATCACCCGTTGCCCCAATCTGAGACATATCGTCCACCGCAGTCACTCCTATGCCGCCTTCAACCACTCTGCTGACCGAACCGCCTTCCTCATCCACGGCCAGAAAAATGGGATACCTGCTCATAGAAACCGTGTTGGCCAGCATCTCCGTAAGCTGTTCCTTACTCAGGATATTCTTTTCAAAGTAGACCAGTCCGCCGACCGCATACGTATTAAGCGCTTCTCTTGTCCCGTCGCCGGCCTGTGTAACGGTCGAGACGCCTGTGATCGCCTCAGGTCTCACAATAAACAGCCCCGCTACCTTATCCTCCAGCGGCATCTCCGCCAGACAGGCATCCATAATCTCCCGCAAATACTCCTCCTCAGACTCTCCTTCCGGCTGCTCTTCTATCACCTCTGGAGCATCGATCACTACTTCGTGGGCTTCCTGTGCCTCCTGCTCTGCCTGCAGTTTCGCCTGCTCCTCTGCCTGCTTCTTTGCACTGATCGCACCTGCTATGCCCCGGCCTGCAGATATGCATCCCGCAAGCACCATGACCAGGAATACAAATACGACCGAATAGGCGATAATCTGATTGCGGACTCTCCGACGACGCCGAAAAGCCCGCCGGTCGTCTTCATCCTCTTCTTCATCTTCCTCTTCGTCGTCATCCTCCGGGTCATCTTCTTCATCCCCGTCATCCGTCTCTTCATCATCCGGATCGTCCTCATCATCATCTGAATCTTCTTCATCCGACTCATCGTCGTCTGACTCTTCATCGTCATCCGAATCGTCATCATCATCTATCTCTTCATCGTCCGAATCATCATCCAGATCGTCGTCTGACTCTTCTTCATCATCCAGATCGTCATCGTCTTCCATTTCATCATCTTCAAATTCATCTTCGTACTCATCATCCGAGTATTTCTTTTTTCTGCCAAATAATTTTCCCATGCTGTTCCTCCATGTCTTTCCCGTATACTATAACTTATTTTCAGGAAATATGCTACCCGAATTTACATTTTTCGATATTCTTTTTGTACAGTCCTTATGGTTCCCCACACACCAATCCCTCTGCCAATCTCCGACCACTGGCTTTGCCGCACTAACCTTTGATTCCTTACTCCACTGCGCTGGTCACTGACCACTTGCTCCGCTGCACTGACCTTTGTCTCCTTACTCCTCTGCACTTGATCACTGACTACATGCCACGCTGCCTCTGCCGCTACGCACACTCTCTGCCGCCAATACTGTCAATACGATACACCGCACCCAAAACCATCACCGCCAATACAATCCCAAATCCGCAGTCCGCCACACGTCGAAGCGGGTACTAATCCTCTGAGAATTAATACCCGCTTCTATGCTACGCTATCCAATGGCCCATACCTCCATTTTCTCTTCTTTCGTACTCTTTCCACTTTTCTTTCGTATGCATATACCGTAACGTCTTAACTGCTTCTCTTTCTCTTCTGCGACTCGTTACTTTCTCTCATGTACTCGACTACGTTTCTTTGCTTTGTCATTGGTTCCTTATTCATTTGTACTTTAAAATGGATTGTAGGTTATGTTTTCGGTGGACCGTACCTCCTTTGCTTTATTTTATCTATCTGAATTTGTTTTGTTTATGATTTTATTATAACAGGTTATTTCCATTTGTCAACACATTTTTTCAAAAAAATTCTTATTTTTGCAATTTATTTATAAAAGCAACAAATTATCACATTTCTGGTATTTATTCCAGTTATTCACAGTCAATTACCAATCATCCAGGTTCACCTGCTGCCAGTCAAAACGCGCCTTCTGCAGAAACGCCCGGATCGTCCCGTAATACAGCTCCGGCTGCTTATCCTGTGCCTGCGCATGTCCTGCGTCCTCAACGATCAGAAACTCTTTATAGCCGCTCGCCGCCGCATACAGATCCTTTGACATCTGCACGTTGATCATGGCGTCGTCCTCCCCATGGATAAAAAGGATGGGCACCCGGCTCTTTGCAACGGCATTGACCGCCGACGCGTCTTTCAACTCATATCCGCCCCGCAGCTTAAGGACCAGACAGGCGGAATCCACCAGCGGAAATGCCGGCAGCCCGAACCATTCTTTTATCTTCTCCCCAAACATTGAATAGGCATCCGTATAGGCACAGTCCGAGACCACCGCGATCACATTATCCGGCAGTTTCTCCTCTCCCGTCATCATCAGCGCCGTGGCTGCTCCCATGGACTGACCGTGCAGCACGATCTCGGCCTCCTGATCCTGCTTAAGAATATAGTCGATCCACAGCATACAGTCATAATGATCCGTCCAGCCCATTCCGATAAAATCTCCTTCGCTCTCTCCCTGACAGCGCAGATCCGGCACGATGACATGATATCCCTCTTCATAATACCAGCGTGCAAAAGGATACATTTCTTCTTTCCAGCCTGTATATCCATGCAGCATGAGCACCCAGACATGGCTGTCCTTCCCGGTCAAGAATTCGCTGGCCACCAGTCTGTAACCATCCCCGCTCATTACCGAGATCCGATTGGACGAGACCGTCTTAAGCCACGCTGCCGTCTCATTTAATGCCAGCTGACGGTTAACCTGTATGTCCGAGGTCTGCACCTGCGCCGCATAGCTTTCTTCCGTGATCCGTTCAAAAGCCTCCAGCTTCTCCATAAAGGACGGCACAAGCGCCGCGCTGACAAGAAAGTTGACCAGCATAGCATACAGTACGGCAGCCAGAAACAGGATACAGAAAATGATCTTCACAATTTTTTTCTTCTTTGGTCTTTTCACTGGATTCGGGTTCATAGGCTCTCTTTTCCTTTATGCAGATTACTTTTATTTTAGCTTAAACCGCCGCACAATTCCACTGTATCCAGTGCATTTATCTCTGCCATTTTCTGTAAAAAAGGAGGGCCGGCAATGCCTCCCGGCACGCTGTCCCTCTTTTTGAAAAAATTCCACATTATCCACTTTTTCTAAATCCACATCGACGCAAAAAATATCATAAAGCGTTTTCTAAATCCGCATCAACACAAAAATATCGTAAATTGCCTTGATCGCCGTCTCAAAATCCGCGTTCGACACGCCGATGATGATATTCAGCTCGCTGGAACCCTGGTCGATCATTTTCACATTGACATTGGCATGGGCCAGCGCGGAAAAGATCCTGCCTGCCGTACCACGGGTGGACTTCATGCCCCGCCCTACCACGGCGATCAGGGCGAAATCCGCTTCAATCTCGATATGGTCCGGATCGGCCAGACGGTGGATCGCCGATACGACCCGCTGCTCCTTGTGCATGAATTCATCCTGATGAACGAACACCGTCATGGTGTCGATGCCGGAAGGCACATGCTCGAAGGAGATGCCGTTTTCCTCGAATGCCTGCAGCACCTTGCGGCCAAAACCGATTTCGGTATTCATCATATCCTTGTCGATATTCACAGCGCAGAAGCCCTTTTTACCGGCAATACCGGTGATGACATACTTCGATTTCTGGCAGGTGCTCTCCACGATCCACGTACCGTTATCGTCCGGCGCGTTGGTGTTGCGGATATTGATCGGAATGCCCTCTGTCCTGACGGGAAAGATCGCTTCCTCGTGCAGTACAGAAGCCCCCATATAAGCCAGCTCCCGCAGTTCCTTGTAGGTGATCGTCGCGATTACTTCCGGCTTGTAGATGATACGGGGATCTGCGATCAGAAAGCCCGATACGTCTGTCCAGTTTTCATACACATTGGCCTTGATCGCCCGTGCCACGATGGAGCCGGTAATATCCGACCCGCCTCTGGAAAAAGTCTTCACGGTGCCGTCCGCATAGGCGCCATAAAACCCGGGGATGACCGCGCTGTCCAGGCTGCCCAGCCTCTCCCTCATTTTACTGTTGGTCACTTCCACATCATACTCGCCGTTTTCGTTAAAAAGGATCACTTCTGCAGCATCCACAAACGTAAAGCCCAGATAATCCGCCATAATGATACCGTTCAGATATTCACCGCGGGAAGCCGCATAGTTGCTGCCCGCCTTGTCCTTGAAATTCTTCTCGATCGTTTTGAATTCTTCGTCAAGCGAAAGCTTCAGCCCCAGGCCGTCTATGATCTCCTGGTATCTCTCTTTGATCGCCTTAAGCTGCGCCTTGAAATCCTTCCCCGCTTCCGCCAGATCATAGCAGTCATACAACATATCCGTCACTTTGGTGTCATCCGCGTTCCTCTTGCCCGGCGCGGAAGGTACTACAAACCTGCGCTCCTTATCCGCATGGATGATCTCCCCGACCTTCTTAAACTGCTCCGCACTGGCCAGCGAACTGCCGCCGAATTTTACAACTTTTCTCATATCCCGCTCCTCTGTACTTGGTCACACACTTCTATTCTATTATTCTACTATTTTATTCCCGCTTTTCTTCCTTATTTCATGCCGTCCCGGTCTTTTGTCCTGAGCTTTTGCCCTGGTCTTTTGTCTCAATCTTTTACCCTGGCCTTTTGTCCCACTCTTTTGCCTTGGCCTTTTGTCTCAATCTTTTGCCCCGGCCTTTTGTCTCGAGCTTTTACCCCGGCCGTTTGTCCTGCTCTTTTACCCTGGCCTTTTGTCTCGAGCTTTCGCCTAGGCCTTTTGCCCCACTCATTTTCCTCTGCAAGCAGGCAGTCTCCCCGTTCGCCTTATGCGCTGAGAATCCTGATACGGTTAATGCAGCCGCCGATCTTCTTGATCTTCCCGTTAAATGCTTCCTCTGACATTACCTGCGTCATGAAGGCGAATTCCTCCGAGATTCCGACATTGATCTCCGCCAAAGCGCCGAATGCCTCCATCGCCGCCTCGCGGCACCCGCTTTTCACCCGCACAAAGAACTTGCCCTGATCTTTCTCGGGATCGGCGACCTTGACGCTGTCATTCTCCCAGAAGCACATGACAGTCTTGCCCGGATGTCTCGCACAGTCCACCACGTCAGAGACCACTGCGCTGGCCGTCGGCAGTTTGCCGGCACCACGCCCGTAGTACATGGAATCCCCCAGCATATTGCCGTGCACATAGATCGCATTGAAAACGCCGCTGACGCTGTAGAGCGGATGGGATCTGGAGATCATAAAGGGCGCCACCATGGCGAAGAACCCGTCCTCCCTGTCCCTGCTCATCGCCAGCAGTTTAATGGATTTGTCCATCTGCTTCGCATATAAAAAGTCGGCCGCCGTTATCTTCGTGATCCCTTCCGTGTAAATTTCCTCGTAGTTCACATTCTTGCCGCACATTAAGGAAGACAGGATCGCGATCTTACGGCAGGCGTCATACCCCTCCACGTCAGCTTCCGGGTTCCGCTCGGCATAGCCCTTCTCCTGCGCTTCTTTCAGCACTTCATCAAAATCGGCCCCCTCTTTATCCATCTTAGTTAAAATATAGTTCGTGGTGCCGTTTAAAATACCGGTAATAGAGTCGATTTTCTCCGCGGTCAGGGAATAATTCAGCGGACGGATGATCGGAATACCGCCGCCCACACTCGCTTCAAAAAGGTAGTTGCAATGATTCTCTCTGGCAATGCGGATCAGCTCCGGCCCGTGGTTTGCCACCAGCTCTTTATTGGAGGTGCACACACTCTTGCCCGCAAGCAGCGCCTGTCTGGAAAACTCATAGGCCGGATGCAGGCCGCCCATCGTCTCACAGATCACCGTGACTTCCGGGTCGTTCATAATGATATTGAAATCATGCACCACCTTATCCTCATAAGGATCCCCCGGAAAATCCCGCAGATCCAGAATATACTTGATATTCAGCTTCGCCGCCGCTCTCTTGTCAATGGCCTCCTTGTTCGTCTCGATCACCTCGACAACACCGCTGCCCACCGTTCCGTACCCTAATACCGCTACATGAATCATAATGCTGCTCCTCTCTTAATCCCTTATTGTATACTCCCTGCTGTCCGCCATGGAAATAACTGCGAAATAAGCCCCTGTACCGGGACCGGCGTGACCTGTCCATCACTCCTGCCCTGTCACTCCCGTGCCAGGATCTTCACATTGCGTACCCCGCTCTTCGCCTCCATAGATTCTATCATCTCGGAAACATCCCCTGTAGTCGGCAAAACCTGTACGCTGAGACTCAAAGACGCCACGCCGTTGATCGGAATACTCTGGTGTATCGTCAGAATATTGGCGCCGCAGTCCGCCACGATCTTCAACACGTCAGACAGCAGCCCCGTCTCGTCGTCCATCTGAAAAGTCAGCGTGATCGTCGTTCCCTGTGAATTCTCATAAAACGGAAAAATATCATCTTTATATTTATAGAAGGAACTGCGGCTGATTCCCACTGCATCAACCGCCTCCTGTATGGATACAGCCTTCCCGGACTCCACCAGTCTCTTGGCTTCCACAACCTTGAGCAGTACTTCCGGAACGGCTTTCTGCTTCACTACAAAGTAGCCGCTTTTTCCCCGCATATCGCAACCATGCCTCTCTGTCCGCATACGACCGGCGTCTGCACGTCTTTTCGGCTCAGACATTTGTTTTTACTGTCTTTTTCAAACAGACATTTGTTTGTCGTTGTCTTCGCATCGCAGACATATGTTTGCCAATGAAAGATATTCTAGCACAACTGCATAACCATGGCAAGTATTTTTTGTGAAATTGGGCCAAAATGGGCCAAAAGAATCTGAGGAGCAAACTGTATTCCGTCTGCCCCTCCCTTATCGTTTCCTGCTCTTATTTTATGATACTTGTCCGCAGCCTTCTGCAATCAGATCAGCGGATACTTGTCTGTCAGCGTCTTCACGATGGCACGCGCCTTCTCGATACCGGCTTCCCCTTCCTTGATCACAATGGAGATGGCTTCTGCAACCTGATCCATGTCCTCCGTATTCAGCCCGCGGGAAGTCGCAGCCGGCGTGCCAAGACGAATACCGCTTGTTACAAACGGGGATTTGGGATCGTTCGGGATCGTATTCTTGTTGGCGGTAATGTGAGCCTCATCCAGCAGTTTCTCAAGCAGCTTACCGGTCAGGTCATAGGCGGTCAGATCCACCAACATCAAATGATTGTCCGTGCCGCCCGATACGATCCTGACATCTCTCTTCTGCAATCCTCTGCACAGCGCCTGCGCATTGTCGATCACGCCCTGCTGATATTCCTTAAAAGATGGCTCCAGCGCCTCCTTGAAACAGACAGCCTTTGCTGCGATCACATGCATGAGCGGTCCGCCCTGTGTACCGGGGAAAATAGCCTTATTGAAATTATATTTATCCGCCACTTCCTGACTGGACATGATCATGCCGCCGCGCGGACCGCGGAGTGTCTTGTGTGTCGTCGTCGTAGTCACGTGGGCATAAGGGATCGGACTCGGATGCAGGCCGGCGGCCACAAGTCCCGCGATATGGGCGATATCCACCATCAGCACAGCGCCCACTTCATCAGCGATCTCCCTGAATTTCCTGAAATCAATGGTTCTTGCATAGGCAGATGCGCCTGCCACGATCATCTTCGGCTTACATTCCAGCGCGATCTTACGTACATTATCATAGTCAAGGAAGCCCTCGTCATTGACCCCGTAAGGTACACACTTAAAATACTTACCGGACATATTGACCGGTGAACCGTGAGACAGATGTCCGCCGTGATCCAGGTTCATCCCCATAAAAGTGTCGCCCGGCTCCAATACGGCAAAAAACACCGCCATATTCGCCTGTGCCCCGGAATGCGGCTGTACATTGACATACTCGCAGCCAAACAGCTTCCTGGCCCTGTCTTTGGCCAGCTCTTCCACGACATCCACACACTCGCAGCCGCCGTAATATCTTTTT
>OFFT01001032.1_pt1 | contig 17818 bp, 17 predicted proteins | sample 1521581 | NCBI WGS metagenome assembly OFFT01 (sample SAMEA3504084, study PRJEB24116) | mouse gut metagenome | biome: mouse gut; feature: mouse-associated habitat; material: faeces | place: Denmark | collected 2011
TAGCATCTCCATGATTTATGGTCTTGACTCATAGTCCTAAGGAATCCACCAGGCTTTGCCTGATACCCCTTTAGGACAAATGCACAAAAGGGCTTTTCATAAAGAGGAATGAAAGGAGATTAACAGATGTTCCATTTTTTTAAAAAATCATCGGAGCCGGAAAAGTGGGAGATAGTGGCGCCTGCTGACGGAACGATGTTCGCAATTGAAGATGTGAAGGATGCGGTTTTTTCCCAAAAGGTCCTGGGGGATGGCGTGGCCTTCCGCTATGAAGGGGATTCTGTCACCATATGTGCACCTGCAGACGGAACTTTATCTGCAGTCTTCCCTACAGGGCATGCCTTTGGGATTACGATGGAAAATGGAGTTGAACTTTTGATTCACATCGGCATTGATACGGTATCTGCCAAAGGGGATGGATTCCAGGTATTGGGAAAATCCCAGGGCGATAAAGTGAAGGCAGGAGAACCGGTCATCGAAGCGGATTTAAAGAAGCTCCAGGAGAAGTTTGACATGTCCACCATGTTGATTTTATCGGACGATAATGGAAAAAAGGTAACCTTCGAAGCGATAGGGGAAGTGAAGAAGGGGCAGCTTGTTTGTACGGTGTCATAACAGGCGGGAAGTGAGTTTTAGATTTAAAATATTTCTATAGTTTGATACCCCGCTGCCTGCGGCGGGGTAGTTCATTTTTCCCGGGCAAAAAGCCGTCGGTTATATTTCCCCTTTTTCATTGACAATGTTATTTCGTATATTTATAATGTAGATATGATTGTAGTCAAAAATGAATTACAATAATACGTGAGCATGGAATGGTATAAAATACTGTGAAGAATGAAGGCGTCATAAGGGGACTGCAGTTATCGGATTTACATGTACAAGATTCGACGGAATTAAGAGTACAGAAAAGGAAATTATGCGAACAGTTTAAAAATAAGATAGACTTTATTGTTGTAACAGGAGACCTGCATGAATTTGGGCAGGGATATATGCCCACACGTCAGTTCCTGAACCAGCTGGCAGAGGATCTGAAGCTGGAAAGAGAGGATATTATAATTGTACCAGGAAATCATGATAATGCAGATTTTAATGGTAAAAAAGAAATTTTAGAGCGTATCGACGACGGGATTACGGAAGACCCGGATGCTTATCTTGACAATTTGGAGGATCTCTATTGGGGATTCGGAAAGTATATTAAGTTTTGCAGGGAGTTTTATGAGCGAGATGTTAATTACGAGTGTCTGGTCAACCATATAGAAATATGGAAGGACAAAATTGCTTTTCTTTGTGTCAATACGGCATTGACCAGCGATAAAGACCATGATAAAAAGCAAATTGTTGATATAGCGAAATTGGAAGAGTTAGAGAATTGCGGATACCCATGTATTGTGCTTATGCATCATGATTGTGAATCTATTGCCCAATCCCAGCAGCCTTTTTTAAGGAGTGCGTTTGAGAAAATGGACGTTAGGGCTATTTTATGTGGGCATAAACATAGGTACGCAAAAGACTATTATTTTCTGGGCGGCGAAAAAAAGATTCCCGTTTATTGTTGTGCAAAATCTGTTCCAACACGGAAGGATAATTGGTCAAATATCGGTGTAATAGAATACGTGTGGAAGATAGAGGACGGAAGTGTATCGGTTGTGCCGTATGAATGGAGCACTGAGAGCCATTTTTTCAAACAATCCACGGAATTTGAAAAAGATAATCAAAATAATGAAGACGAGCTGAGCTTGTTTTTCGGTTCACATTTTAATCTTGGAAAAACTTCTCATGAGAATGTCAAAAAAACGGATAAACAAAAAGGCCGGAAAAAAAGTCAAAAGAAAAAAATCAAAGTTACAGTTTGGAGAATTGCGGCAGCCGTTTTATTTGTAGCAATTATACTGGCTGTCATAGTGCTGTGTTATGTGTTTATGAGCTGGGGCAGGGATGCCGGTTCTGAACTTAGATTGAGCGATGTATCGGAAGGGAACTACCTTTTTGTGCAGGAGAAAACCATGGAAGACGCATGGGTTCAGGCAATTGGTCAGATTGTGATTGTGAAGAAGGATGGTACAGTAGTAAAAACCTACATTATTGATGATATGTATGAAGAGACAAACTTTATCCGAAATAGCAAAGAGGTCAGAATTCAGAAGCTGGAGTGCCTGCTGGCAGAGTCCTGCAGCGCAAAGCTGGAACAGGAACTGGAAAGGATTTTGGAAGAAAACGGATATGACAGGGATGAGGCTGTCGTGAAAGAAATCGGATTTGTGTGTATCTCCGTACTTCAGCCGGGGTCAGAGGAGCGCGAATTGAACTATTATATTCTGGAAAATGACTCTTTGATCAGACTGGATGCAGAGGCTGCGGAGAAAAAGAAATATGGGGTAAAGCTGACAGCCGAAATATGGGAAAATGCAGAAGAACAGAAGATGCTTCTTGATGAAATGAGGGAACAGGTGCTGCTGCAATTACAAAAAGACAAAAGCTGAATACAGACACAAGAGAAGGGTGAGGACGATATGGTTTGCTTGCTTTTGTGGGCAATAGCTATCGTTGCCCTATTGGTATTCATGAAAACAAAGTCTGCGGCCAAAAAAACGGGAGCAAATGTAAGAAGGCCGGGACGGCAAAATAGGCATTGGCGTATGCTGGCGCGGTTTTCCAGAATGGGTGTTGTGATATTTTTTTTACTTGCAATTGTGTATACGGTGTACTGGGTGTGTACTGCGGTTTTGGGGAACCGTGATTCTGAGACGGATTATACGGCAGATAAAATATGTGTGTGGGGGGAGGAACTTTACCATGGACAGGAAGACCCGGGTGTCTTGGTCATGACAGTGGAAAAGCTGCCAGATGCGATACCGGAACCGGAGGGAGAACAAGAAGAGGGTTCCGGAGAGAAAGAGCCGTCGGAAATAAAAGGGGGGAATGGGATAAGTGAGCCAGATAAATCATATGACTATATGCCGTTAATGCTTTTTGGAAAATACCAGTTTGGGCAATATCTTACCGAAACAGATCTTGCAAATATGAAAATCAAATTTGATGAATATTGGAGTAGGGAAGCATACTGGGAAATGTTGGAAGAGATTGCTTATGATCCGGGACAAGACACGGAACTCATGAACCAAATTATGAAATTTGACAAAGAGACGCAAAACAATGGAGGTACACTGACGGCAGAAGAATATTTTGGAAATGCAGAAGACCGTCTTTGCTATTATTATGGGGATAAAGTGGGAAGACTTGATTTTTTGGAACAGTCGGCTATATCGGCCGAGGGTGCGGTAGAACTTGAATATGCAAAGAATCCCGGGGAATATGAAAAGTTATTTCGTTATATACGGGAAACCGTAATAAGATTCAGCTGTGTTCTGGGAAGTGACTGTGAACAGTATTTTAGTGGGGGACAGGAGGATGTGAAATACCGTGCAGGCAAAGCTTTGTATAAGCTGGTTGCAAATGGTAAAAAAATGGAAGTTTCCGATTACTTCTATTCACTGTGCAGCACTTACTTGTTTTTGAAAGAGGCTTTTGATTATAGTACTCCGGACAGCAAATATGCCGTAGAAATTGCGTATTATTATTTTCGTGTGTGTGCGGACATGATTCAGGCTATGGAGCCGGAGAAAACAAATGATATGAAAGAGCGTGTATGGCTGGCATATTATCAGTTCCGGGAGAGACAAAAAAGTGATGCCGGTAATTCTACGTATATAGTGTATTATGAAGAAGTAGAAACTGTTATGAAAAGCATAGAAAGTATATTAGAGTAAAGATGTGCCGGAAGGCGCAGCCGTATTTGGGGGAAGGCATAAAAACGTGGAAGCATTGAAAACGGAAGAGAAGCTGTGTTGCAATAGGGGTACCGCATGAGAAAAAGATATTCTTCAAGTAAGGTGGAATGGGCATATATAGATCAGCTGACAAATGCCATATGTAATGAAGCGATCAGAAACCAGGTGTATAATGCTCTTGTGTGGTATGTGATTGAAAGCAGCAGATATAAGTTTCTGGAATATTTTTTAAATGGCGTAACACTTGTTTCACCGTCTTTGATCATGCTTCTGAATGAATGTGGGTCGCAAGACTGTAAATGGGGGCCGATTGCCGTCACGGGAATCGGAACATTTGCTGCAGCGGCAAAGTCATTTTCCAAACTGCACGAAAAGCGGGTGAATTACCGGAAAGCAGCGGAAGCAATCAAAAGTGAAACCATACTGTATATCCGCCATGCGGGTATATACGTGGCAGTGGAACGGGACACTTTGTTTGTGGAAAAGATAGACCTGATCAGAAAAGAGGAGAATGCCAGCTGGGTAAAGCTTGAGTCTGACAAAAACGAAGGGCAGGATTGATCTGGAAAATTACGGAAATTGTGGAAAATGATGCACTATTGTAATAAATTTTCCTTAATGAAAGAAATCTTTGACAAGACTAGCGAAATGTAGTAACATAAGTACGTATATGAAAGGAGGTGAAGTGAAATGAAGGTCGGCCATAAGATAACAGAGGCAGAACGTGAGGTCATGGAAGTGTTGTGGGAGCATCCTGAACAGGTCAAAACCAGGGAACTGCTGGATCTGATGGAGAAAAGAGGGAAGAACTGGAAAAGACAGACTCTAAATACTCTGTTGTTCCGCTTAGAAGAAAAAGGCATTGTGCACAGAAAACGTGCCTATGTACAGGCGGCTATGTCTAAAGAGGATTTACTGCAAGTGCAGACACAGGAAATTCTGAATAATTTCTATGATGGAAAGTTTGGGAATTTCTTTGCCGCGCTTATGGGAAGTTCTAAAGTGACAGAAGAAGACACAGATAGGCTGGATGCGCTGTTGGAAGAACTGAAGAATAAGCAGTAACTGTATTGTCTATTGGATGCCTGTGCTGGGAGAGGTTTTGGGGAATTCCCGACCCAGTGCATGTAGCCCTTCGGGGCAGGTGCAGGTGGCTGAAGCAGACCGGGGAAATGACTGTGCGGACGGATGGCGACGAATGAAAGAATCGGTACATATATTTATAGGAATGTAATGTTGGTTTGGGCTGGATAGTGTGAAAGTAGAATTCAAAAGATAAAATGAAAGGGTGAATCTGAATATGAAAACAAGAAAGATGAAATTATGGCAGAAAGTAATGGCATCAGGAGTGCTTGCATGTATGCTGACCGTAAATTCAATGACGGCTTTTGCCTGCCCGGATGGACACAAGGCAGAAGAAAATGCGGCTGAAGCAGTGGAAGAGCAGGAGCCGGTGGTCCTTTATGATAGCCAGTTTGTAGATGAGGAAGGAAATGTCACCCCAGTAAGTACCCATATGCCGAGAGTGTGGTGCTTCAAGCATGATATTGTGTCTGGTTACGTTCAGACGCATGTGAAAAATGATAAAGGAGGATGCACCGTTAAAACATATGAGGCTACACAGTGCATCATTTGTAATACCATTTGGACCGGGGATCGGATTAGGGTGACCACGTATGTAACATGCCCTCATTGAGTCTGTTTTCTGGGTAAGAGTTTTGTATGTTTGGGATTGAGAATTCAATTACCAGCTAATAAGTGATTGCTTGACATACTGGTATTTATATATACACATTTGATATGGCGGCTTCGTTTTACGGGGGCGCCAGTTTCGTATATGGGGTTATTTTTAAACATATATGGATATGTTTAAAAAGTTTATAATACTGTATTTAATAATATAAGCAAATTGTGTAAGTAGGAAACGAGTTAACTTATTATAATATGAGGAAACGCAGAAAGGTTTTGTGTACTATATGGAATATCTATTACTAATGACAACGGCAGGTAGTCTCTTGTTTGTGGGATATTGTCTCTGGAAAATGTTGTTTGTAAAATTGATAACGCAAAGTATGAAGTATAAGGCCGTAATTTTAGTGTTGCTTGTATACTTAATTCCTTGGATATGGTTAAAAGGGATATATACGAATATATTTGTATGGTCTCTGAGAGATATGAGGGTTGGAGATATAGAAGGGACGTTAAGTTTTGCGGACTTTGATATTGGAATGATAGAATATAGGACTAAAGTTTACCGACTGCAGATAATGATTGCATGTATTTGGTTTGTGGGTGCGATATTGATGATTCTCATTAAAGCTGTCATTTATTTCAGGAAGAGGCATACTCTTCTTTCTGTGGCTATGGAATGTGAGGATGTTAATCTTGAGAATGTTGTAAAACGTTTGCAAGAAGAGTTTCATTGTAAGCATGTGCCTGAAGTATTCTGGATTCGTGATAGGTATCGTACATTAACTCTTGGGATTTGGAGACCGGTCATTTTTCTACAGAGAGAATATGAGCCAGAGGAACTGTATCCTATTTTGCGGCATGAAATGATTCATGTGGTGAGAAAAGATTTATTGTGGAAGGTATTAATGGAATTTGTGTGCTGCCTGCACTGGTTTAATCCATTGATCTATCTGGTGAAATATCAATTTGATTTCGTTTGTGAAGCCTCTTGTGATGAGCACGTTGTAAGCGGGTGTGCAAAAGCGGAAAGGGATGCATATGGTGCCAGGCTGGTAAAGAACCAAAAGGGGTGCATGAAAAAGATTCCTTTTGGCAGTAATCTGGGAAACGGGAGAAGACTGATTGAGAAGAGACTGAGGCTGATAATTGGGATGAAAAGGGTGGCATGTTGGAAGAAGGCGATTTCTGCATGTATATTTGGAGTTTTGCTTCTGGTAAATTCCATGATAGCGTTGGCGTATCCGGATGTTTATCATTTTGAGGACAGCAGCATTGAGATGGCGGAAGATTCTACGGAAGGTGATCTTTTCTGGACATTTGATTATTTGACAGAAGGGTTTGATTTGTCAAAGGACATTATTTTATATGACAAGCAGTTTGTGGACCTTTCAAAAAATATATTTCCCGTAAATGATACCGGCAATTTGGATTCTTGTATCAGTCATAAAGTAGTGGAAGGATATGTTCAAGTACATTCTGAGAATGATAAAGGTGGATGTACCGTTGATACATATGAAGCAACGCGGTGTAAAAATTGCAAAACAGTTTGGATAGGGACGCTTTATACCACGGTCGGACTGGATACATGTATACATTAGCAAACGCAAAACAAAAAATTTTTAGAAACTTGACGTCAAAATTGTCATTATTTAACAATTGTTACTTTTTACCATAGTTTTGTTAAAAAATTACTACAAAATTGTCGACATTTGTCGGCGAGATTTTCTTTACTTATTGTCATTTATGAGGTATAATAACATACATAAAAGGGGAATCGAGAGTACGGCTTCAGCAACATCGGGCCGTACTTTCGTATTTATAGGATTATTTCATCTGTTTGCAGACTCTGATAGCAAAAATGGAAGCTGATTCTGAGACACAAAAAATTATCTGACAATTCACTATTTTTTCCGAAAACATATTGAAGAATAGATACCTCTGAATTATTTTAAATTAGTTCAGAACCGTAGAGGGCAAATGCACTGATGGCTGTATCTCGGCAGACCTAGGAAGATGTACTACAGAAACGTCTTGAAACATGCCGGAAAATGTGCCAGGTCTTTAATGCTGATTATTCAGAAAGAGGAATGGGTTACATGTTACAAGGTGGGGAACACGAAATTTACAACAGTCATAACACTTAAAATATAAATGTGTGGAAAAACATAAAAAAGTTATTGACAGAATAGTAACGCTGAAATACAATATAATAGCGTATTAAAGCACTTAGAAATGTTCAGAAGAGGAGAACTGCAATATGGCTATTAAGAGAGTGAAGTTAGATTACAAGCCAGCTGTGTCCAAGACACCTCCAATGGAGAAGATTGCTGTTCCCAGTAGCCATATGGAGGAACTTGACCGGGCTATCAGGAAGAAGGTAAGGCAAAATGAAGCGGAACGTGCTGCCAGTATGGAAGTGGCAGGGCGGTACGTAGTTCGTTAAAATACACAAGCAATATCAGGGAACAGTGAAAGAAAAACTGCCGTACAGTTGTTATGGCAGTTTTTTTTAATGCGCAGGGGAGCATAAGGAAAATAGTTGCTGACGCAACATGCCCCCCGCGCGGCGAGTGGTAGAGAAGAGTGTTCTCCTACTCAATTGTGCAGCCCAGTGGAGAGAAATTATGCCGCCCGGTAGTGCAGGAAGCTCGCGGCGAGCAGTGGATAGGGCGGCCAAAGGAAGAATATCACAGCAAAAAACCATTGATTCCCATTTTATGATTGGCATAGCAGGGGGAATCTGTTATAATGAGAAAAGTTTCAGACAATTTCAGAGGGGTATAAAAATGAAAAAAGCATTGATTACAGGTATTACAGGGCAGGATGGTTCTTATCTGGCAGAACTTCTGCTGGAAAAGGGATATGAAGTCCATGGCATTACCAGAAGGGCTTCCATATCCAATACCATGCGGATAGACCATCTGATTGCGAAGAATATGGTCACGCTGCATGACGGGGACTTGTCGGATTCGTCATCTCTGGTAAATATTATCAACCTGGTTCAGCCGGACGAGATTTACAATCTGGCGGCCCAGTCCCATGTGCAGGTTTCTTTTGACGTGCCGGAGTATACGGGGGATGTGGACGCCATTGGCGTGCTGCGGATTCTGGAGGCGGTGCGGATGCTGGGGCTGGTGGAGAAAACCAGGATTTATCAGGCATCCACCTCGGAATTGTTCGGGAAGGTGGAGGAAGTGCCCCAGAAGGAGACGACGCCTTTCCACCCGTATAGTCCTTATGCGGTGGCAAAGCAGTATGGCTTCTGGATTGTAAAGGAATACAGGGAAGCTTACGGTATTTATGCCGTGAACGGCATTTTGTTCAATCATGAGTCGGAGCGGCGGGGGGAAAACTTTGTCACCCGCAAGATCACTCTGGCGGCAGGGCGTATCGCGGAGGGACTGCAGGAGTACCTGGAGCTGGGAAACCTGGACTCCCTGCGGGACTGGGGATATGCAAAGGATTATGTGGAATGTATGTGGATGATGCTGCAGCATGAGAAACCGGAGGACTTTGTGATTGCCACAGGGATGCAGCATACGGTGAGGGACTTTGCGGAGAGGGCCTTTGCGGCCAACGGGATGCAGATTCGCTGGGAAGGCACCGGTGTGGAGGAAAAAGGATATGACCGGGCCACGGGGAAAATGCTGATCCGTGTGAATCCGGCATGGATCCGGCCCACGGATGTGGACAATCTCTGGGGAGACCCCACAAAGGCAAAGACACTTCTGGGCTGGAATCCGCAGAAGACAAGCTATGATGAACTGGTGCGCATCATGGCAGGGCACGACCGTGAAATTGCGAAAAAGGAAGCCAAGGTAAAGCGGGCGCTGGAAGAAGCGTGAGGGGGTATGGACGTGAAATATGATTACCTGATTGTGGGAGCCGGGCTGTTCGGGGCGGTATTTGCCCGGGAAGCTGTAAAAAAAGGAAAGACATGCCTGGTGGTGGAGCGCCGGGGACATATTGCGGGAAATATTTACTGTGAGGAGATTCACGGAATCCAGGTACACCGGTACGGGGCACATATTTTCCATACTTCGGACAAAAAAATATGGGAATACGTAAATGGGTATGCGGAATTTAACAATTACATCAACTCTCCCATTGCCCGCTATAAGGACGAGCTTTACAACCTTCCTTTTAATATGAATACATTCAGTAAAATGTGGGGAATCGTCACCCCCGGGGAGGCAAAGGCAAAGATTGCGGACCAGATTGCGGATCTGCATATTACAAATCCCCGGAATCTGGAGGAACAGGCGCTTTCCCTGGTAGGACGCGATGTATATGAGAAGCTGATCAAGGGCTATACGGAGAAACAGTGGGGAAGGGACTGCAGGGACTTGCCTGCCTTTATCATACGCCGCCTGCCGCTGCGCTTTACGTATGACAATAATTATTTTAATGACAGATTCCAGGGTATTCCCATGGGCGGTTATACCAGGATTGTGGAGAAGCTGCTGAGCGGCATTGAGGTGCGCCTGAACACGGATTACCTTCAGCACAGGGACGAGCTGAATGCGCTGGCAGACAAAGTCATTTATACGGGCATGATTGATCAGTATTACGATTATTGCCTGGGTGTGCTGGAATATCGTTCCGTGCGTTTCGAGACGGAGGAGCTGGAACAGGAAAATTTCCAGGGAAATGCAGTGGTAAACTATACGGAACGCCAGGTGCCCTACACCAGAATCATAGAGCATAAGCACTTTGAATTCGGAGAGCAGCCAACCACCATTATCTCCAGGGAATATTCCAGCGAATGGAAAAAAGGGGACGAACCTTATTATCCCGTGAATGATGAGAAAAATAACGGGCTTTACAGACAGTATCAGGAAAAGGCCCGGGAGGAAAAGAAAGTCATATTCGGCGGAAGACTGGGAAGCTACCAGTATTATGACATGGATAAAGTCATTGCCGCGGCGCTGGATTTGTGCGGTCGGGAGCTGTGAGAAAGACGGCGGTGCACAGTCGGAGTCAGATGTGTCTGTCTGTTATTTTCGGCAGTGATGCAGGGAAAATGACAGGCGGGATGCGGTGAGTATGGCAGGCACAGAAAAAGAGGGATGTTACAGATGAATGTAGTTTTGTTATCCGGCGGGAGCGGGCAGAGGCTGTGGCCGTTGTCCAACAGTATCCGGTCCAAGCAGTTTATCAAAATGTTTTCCAATGAAGAGGGAGAGCTGGAGTCCATGCTGACCAGGGTTTACCGGCAGATCATGGAGGCTGATCCCGGGGCCAGCGTCACCATTGCCACCAGCAGAAAACAGGTCAGCGTGATCAAAAATCAACTGGGAGACAAGGTTCATGTATGTGTGGAACCAAAGCGGCGGGATACTTTTCCCGCTATCTGCCTTGCGGCAGCGTACCTCCATGACCGGCAGGGCGTGGGGGAGGACAGCGCGGTGGTGGTCTGCCCGGTGGACCCTTATGTGGAGGATTCCTATTTCCAGGCGCTGAAGGAACTGGCCCGCATGGCAGAGGCGGGAGACGCGAACTTGTCCCTGCTGGGGATTGAGCCCACATATGCCAGTGAAAAATACGGTTATATCATTCCTGCTTCCCCTGACCGGGTGAGCAGAGTGAGTACTTTTCAGGAAAAACCGGATGCAGCCACCGCGGAACAGTATATTGCCCGGGGGGCGCTCTGGAATGGGGGTGTGTTTGCGTTCCGGCTGGGGTATCTTCTGCGCAGGGCCCATGAGCTGCTTTCGTTTACGGATTATCAGGATTTGTATACCCGTTACGGGGATCTGGAAAAAATCAGCTTCGATTATGCCGTGGTGGAGCAGGAGAAGGAGATTCAGGTACTGCGGTATAACGGCGGCTGGAAGGATCTGGGAACCTGGAATACCTTTACCGAGGCCATGGCGGGCAATGTGCTGGGCAGGGCAGTTTTGAATGAAACCTGTGAAAATACCCATGTGGTCAATGAACTGAATGTTCCCATCCTCTGTATGGGCTGTAAAAATCTGGTAGTGGCGGCCAGCAGTGACGGCATTCTGGTGTCTGACAAGGAGCAGAGCAGTTATATTAAACCTTTTGTGGAACAGATGGAACAGCAGATAATGTATGCGGAGAAATCCTGGGGAAGTTTTACGGTACTGGATGTGCAGGAGGAGAGCCTGACCATCAAGATTGTACTTTTGCCGGGACATGGTCTCCATTATCACAGTCATGATCTGCGGGACGAAGTCTGGACGGTTATGAGCGGTACCGGCAGGGCCGTTATCGATGGCGCGGAGCGGACGGTAAAGCCTGGGGATGTGATTTCCATGCCGGCAGGCTGCAGACATACTGTATTTGCGGACAGCGAACTGAAACTGATTGAAGTCCAGCTGGGGAAGGATATTACGGTGGAGGATAAACACAAGCATGAACTGTAGTTTCCTGCCTGCTTCCATCATGTGACAGGGAAAATCCCACGAGGTTATGGACACATATGGGCCGGAGGCCGGACCGGAAGGTGCGGGAGCTGGCAAAAGGGAAAATAAGCGGCCGGACCGGAAGGGACGGGAGATGACGGAAGGGAAAATGTGCGGCCGGGAAGGCCGTGAGAAGGCGGCGGACCGGAAGGATGTGTAATATGGACAGGAAAGGGAAACAGAAGGACAGGGGACGGCTGGCAGACGGCATTGTGTTTGCAGCAGTTCTGACGGCCGTATCGGCGCTTACCCTGATGCTTTTTTACAGACAGACGCTCGGGGGCGTGGATTCGGACATGAAAGCATATATTCTGGAGATGCAGGGCCTGGAGAGCGGTTACAGCTTTCCCTACCCTGTATTTTTCAAATTGGCGGCGCTGATTCATCTGTTTGCCCCGCCGGAGTGGTCCGTGGCCATAACGGTCACTTTGCTGAACGGACTGGCAATGGCGGTGACAAAGCTGGCGCTGGACCACATGGTTCTGCCCGGACTGGAACGGGGGGTCCGGAAGCGCTTTGGCAGAAACGGCACCGGAGTATGCTGCTGGCTGCCCCGGGTGCTGGTAAGCTTCCTGGCGTTTTCTTTGTTTTTTATTTCCATGCTCTATCCGCCCCCGGGTATTTATCTTCCGGGGATCCGGTTCCGGTATGTGGGGGTGTTCACGGCCAATCCCTTTCACAATGCCACATTTATGGCGGCCAGGCCTTTTGCGATTCTGGCGTTTTTATGGTATGTGAAACTGCTTCCGGTGTATGAAAAGGGGCCGGGGCAATGGCAGGGAAAGGTTTCCCTGCGGAATCCGGACGGGCCGGCGGGCGATGGGACTGACAAAAAGGCAAATCCGGCAGATTACGTGCTGTTTTCCCTTTTTTTGTTTCTGGCAACTATGACAAAGCCGAGTTTTACGCTGGTGCTGGTGAGCACGGCGGGGCTTCTGATGCTGTATAGGCTCATCCGGTGCGGATTTCGCAATTTCCTGCCCGCAGTGCAGCTGGGACTGTGCTTTGTGCCCACTTTCGGGGCGCTGCTTTACCAGTACAAAGGTGTCTTTGTGCCCGGAGAGGGGCAGGAGGGCGGAATCGGGTTCTGCCTGGGGGATGTGTGGGCGGATTACTGCGATAATATTCCGCTGGGGATTGGCCTGGCCATTGGTTTTCCCTTGCTGGTGCTGGTTTTCAACCGGAAACAGTGCGGGAAGAATACCTTGTTCCGGTTTTCCTGGCAGATGTACCTGGTAAGTCTGGCAGAGGCATTTTTCCTCTATGAAAAAGGATTCCGCAAGGTGGATTTTAATTTTTCCTGGGGATATATGTACGGGATCTTTTTCTGCCATTTGGGGGCGCTGGTTGTATTACTGGGTCAGACGGGCAAGCTGTTGGAGGGGAAATCCTGCGCCTTGGGGGAAACGCCGGCATGCAAGGAGAAAGCGGACGGGAAGCGCAGGCTGCCCGGAAAGACAAAATTCCCGGGACCGGATGCGGTGCCTGGAAACGGGAAGGCTTCGACCCGGGGAGCGGATTCCATATGGATCAGCCTGCAGTGGCTGGCTTACCTGGCCCATTTGCTGTGCGGGCTTCTGTATTTTAAGGATCTTCTTCTGGGGGGCACATATTATTGAGGTTCGGTTTTTTGCTGCGGCCCTTAATTTTTTGGGATTTCCCACAAAAAAGTGGCTGATACCCCGGAAAAGTGTTATAATATATATGTATAATTTTGGAAAGGATCCTTAATCGATGGATAAAATAGCGGTATTGATTCCCTGCTATAACGAAGAACAGACCATAGCCAAGGTGGTGGGAGATGTCTTGTCAGCGCTGCCGGAAGCGGTGGTCTATGTCTATGACAATAATTCCACAGACCGGACGGCGGAGCTGGCCCGGGAACAGGGGGCAGTGGTCTGCCGGGAGTACAAGCAGGGCAAGGGAAATGTGATCCGCAGGATGTTCCGGGAGATTGACGCCGAGTGTTATCTGATGATCGACGGAGACGACACCTATCCCCTGGACTGTGCCAGGGAGATGACAGAGCGGGTTCTTTGCAGTCATGCGGACATGGTAGTGGGGGACAGGCTTTCTTCCACGTATTTTACGGAAAACAAAAGGCCTTTCCACAATTTTGGCAACAGCTTTATGCGGGCCGGGATCAACAGCCTGTTCCGCACGGACATCAAGGATATTATGACGGGTTATAGGGCGTTCAGTTACGAGTTTGTGAAGACTTTTCCGGTATTTTCCAAGGGATTTGAGATAGAGACGGAAATGACCATCCACGCCGTGAATTATAATATGCAGGTGGAAAATGTGGTGGTGGAGTACCGGGACCGGCCGGAGGGCAGCACTTCCAAGCTGAATACTTACAGCGATGGAATGCGCGTGATCCGCAAGATGATTCAGCTGTACCGGAATTACAAGCCCATGCATTTCTTCGGGGCATTCTGTCTGCTTCTGATCCTGCTGGCAGTGCTGCTGATGATCCCCATTTTGGGGGAATACCTGCAGACGGGCCTGGTGCCCCGTTTTCCCACGCTGATTGTCTGCGGTTTCATGGTGCTGGCAGGGATTCAGTCTTTTTTTGCAGGTATGATTCTGGAAGTTATGGCGGCAAAGGATAAGCGGGATTTTGAGTACCGTCTCACAAAAATCAGCGCGGAAAAGAGAGGGAAAAAGTCTTAAATGATAGATAAACTGATTATCGGAGCCGGTCTGTACGGCTTGTATGCCGCGCTCCACTGTGCGAAGAAAGGCCAGCGGGTCACGGTTCTGGAGCTGGATGAGGCCCCGTTTTCCAGGGCTACTTATATCAACCAGGCCCGGGTGCATATGGGATACCATTATCCCCGTTCCCTGTCCACTGCCATGAAAAGCGCCAGCTATTTCCGGCGTTTTGTGGATGACTATGGCTTCTGCATTCATTCCTCTTTCCGGCAGGTGTACGCCACGTCCCGCCATTTTTCCTGGACAGACGCGGCAGAATTCCGAAAGTTCTGCCGGGACGTGAAGATTCCCTGCGAGGTACTGCCGGTGGAGGAATATTTTAAGGAAGGTGTCTGCGACGGGGCATTCCTGACCCGGGAGTACACTTATGACGCCATGATTCTGAGGGATTATTTCCTGGTAGAACTGGAAAAATACCCGGAGGTGGAATTACTCTGCGGCAGGGAGATCACAAGGATAGAAAAGACGGCAGACCGTTATGAAATTTACGCCCTGCACCGGGGGAGGGAAGAACATTTCGAGGCGCCCTTTGTGCTGAATGCAACGTATGCCTCCGTGAACCAGGTGCTGGAGAAGATCGGCGCGGAGCCTTTCGGTATCAAATATGAACTCTGTGAAATTATTTTGTGCCAGGTGAATGAGAAGCTGAAGGGGATTGGCCTGACGGTGATGGACGGGCCGTTTTTTTCTATTATGCCATTTGGAAAGACGGGCCTGCATTCCCTGACCTCCGTCACGTTTACGCCCCACAAGACCAGTCAGGAAAAAGTACCCCGGTTTCCCTGCATGAAAGAGGAACTTTGCCAGGGCTGGCAGGGAAAATGCGGATTTCTGGGCAATTGCAACACTTGTGCGGACAAGCCGGAAAGCGCATGGGAATATATGTCCGCACTGGCCGGAAAGTATGTCCGTGACGAATACCAGTTTCGGTATGAACAGTCGTTATTTTCCATGAAGCCGATTCTGAAGGCTTCCGAGATAGATGATTCCAGACCCACCGTGATCCGGTATGCAACCCAGAAGCCGGTTTTCCTGAGTGTGCTGTCTGGCAAAATCAATACAGTATATGATCTGGATCCCTATCTGGAGTAGGGAAAAGATCTGGAACCGGGGGAAAAATGCAGCAGAACAAAGAAAAAAATTTTGTATCCTGTGTGGTTTACCTGCATGACGAGGGCAGCTCCGTGAAGGAGTTTCTGCAGATGATCTGCGGCGTCATGCGGGAGAATTTTGAAAAATATGAAATTATCTGTGTCAATGACGGCTGTATGGATGACACGGTGGAGCAGGTGAAGGCTTTCCTGGCGGACGAGGCGGATAAGCCGGTGGTCAGCCTGATCAATTTAAGCTATTACCAGGGGGTGGAAAGCGCCATGAACGCCGGCAGCGACCTGGCGGTGGGAGATTTCCTGTTTGAGTTTGACAGGTGCAAGCCGGATTTTGAGCCTTCCCTGATCATGGAGATCTACCGCAGGGCGCTGGAGGGGTATGATGTGGTGGCAGCGGCCCCCAGATTCGGGGTGAGGCTGACGTCCAGGTTATTCTACATGGTCTATAACTGGGGCAGCCGCTTTAAGGGGAAAATCCGCCAGGAACGGTTCCGGGTGGTATCCAGGCGTGCCATCAACCGGGTCAACCAGATGAATACGTACATTCCTTACCGGAAGGCCATATACATGAACTGCGGGCTGAAGACGGATACCATCTGTTATGACAATAAGGAACTGGGCAGAAGGCATCAGGGCAGGGAAGAGCGGGGCAACCGGAATATGCTGGCGGCGGATACCATTATCATTTTCACCAATGTTCTTGAAAAATTGTCCATGATGGTGAGTGTGGTGCTGTTTGGCGCGCTTTTGATCATGTTCGGATATCTGGTCTATTCCATTTTCAGCAAGGTGCGTCCGGTGGAGGGCTGGCTGTCCATTATGTCGCTGATGTCCTTCGGTTTTTTCATGATATCCGTGATGCTGACAATGATTCTGAAGTATCTGTCCGTGATTCTGAATATGGGTTTTAAACGGCAGAGATATGTGATAGAAGGAGTGGAGAAGCTGACACAATGATGCTGACGATTATTTTTCCTGTGTTAAATGAACGCCTGCGGCTGGAAAAGGGTGTCAGCCGGACGGTGGAATATCTGAAGGATATCGGTTTTTCGGACTATGAGATTATTATTGTGGACAATGGTTCCCAGGATGAGACCCCGGAGATTGCCGCCGGGCTCTGTGGGAAATATGAGACGGTAAAGTATGAAAGAATCTCTGTCCGGGGGGTGGGAGCCGCCTTCCGCAGGGGTGTGGAGATAAGCCGGGGCGAAATTGTGGGCTATATGGATATTGACCTTTCCACCAATATCCGGCATCTGGGAGAGGCCATTCACATTTTCCGGACAAGGCCGGAGGTGGCGTATCTCAATGGCAGCCGCTTTGCGGAAAAATCCGATACCCAGGGCAGGAAATGGTACCGTAAGATTACCTCACAGGGGCTTCTGATTTTGCTGAAGGTTTTCCTGGGGATGAAGTCCACGGATGCCATCTGCGGTTTTACCTTTGTGCGGAGAGAGACCGCGCTGGATCTGGTCCGGGGCTGCAGCCAGGACAATGGCTGGTTTTACATGATTGAATTTCTGCTGCGGGCAGAAAAGAGAGGCATTCATGTGCTGGATTACCCGGTGGAATGGCAGGAGGATTATGACACTACTGTCAAGATATTTAAAACCATATGTAATTATCTGGTGCAGATTGTGCGGCTGTTCTGGGAATTTTACATAAGGAGGAATGTGTAAAGGAAACGGGATACCGGGAAAAAGAGCGCGGGGGAGAACCATGATCGGAATATGGGTGGAAAAAGCGCGAAACGACGGAAACGCAGGAAGAAAAACAGGACAGGGACATAAAAAGAGACCGGGAAAAAGAGTGCGTTAAGACGGGAAAACGACACAAACGCGGGAAAATAGAAACGAAACAGGGATGTAAAAGAGAACGGAAAAAATAGAGATGTGGAGAGAAGGAGACAGGAGGCCAAGTATGAGCGAGCCCATAAAGCGAATTGACCTGACCAGGGATTATGCGGCGCATCAGGAGGAATATCGGGAAGCAATCGAAAAGGTGTGCAGGGAAACCGCCTTTTCCGGGGGAAAATACGCGGATGCCTTTGACCGGGAGTTCGCGGCCTATGTGGGGGTCCCTTACG
>OFFT01001036.1_pt1 | contig 17758 bp, 20 predicted proteins | sample 1521581 | NCBI WGS metagenome assembly OFFT01 (sample SAMEA3504084, study PRJEB24116) | mouse gut metagenome | biome: mouse gut; feature: mouse-associated habitat; material: faeces | place: Denmark | collected 2011
ACGGCTGCACAAATCCATGACAGATGCCAGATAAGTCCATCCTTCTTTCTGCACATGGATGTAGGTAATATCTGTGCACCATTTTTGATTGATGGTTTCTGTTCCAAAATCACGTTTCAGGATATTCACTTTATCATCTGGGATACTGCCATGATTGGCATGGTGGTTGTACTTCTTTACTACCACAGAGCGCAGTCCCTGCTCTGCCATATGCCTCTGGACCCGCTTGATACTGCAGGGTGTCCCAGCGCCATTGAGTACACGGCATAGTTTGACAGCCCCGTATCTGCGTTTGGAATCCTCAAAGGCCTGTTTCACTTTCCTGCTGAATTCCTCATACTCCATGTTCTTATTTGAAGGTACACAAACCAGAGCCTTGTAATAGGTACTCCTTGGAAATTTCAAGGCACTGCAAAGCTGTGATACAGAGTAGTTGGTTAAGTTGTTCTGGATAAACGCAACAATCTCGGCTATTGTTCTTTTGCGAATATGGCGGTCGCTTTTTTTAATATTTCATTCTCGATCTTAAGGCGCTGGATTTCTTTCTGGAGAGCCTTATACTCCTTGAGGGTGACCGTTTCATCTTCTGATACCTTGATAGGGGAAAGCTGCTTTACCCAGCCGCTAATCGTACTCCGATTTACGCCATATTCACGTTCCAGTTGTGGATACGAGGTTCCTCCGGCATTATACAGATCCACGATCTGCTGTTTAAACTCCGGAGTGTAAGATTTTTGATTTTTCGCCATGTTGAACATCTCCTTTGCTCTTTCATTTGATAGTATAGGTTGTTCAACTTTTTCTGTCCACACTTATATACTAACACCACCGTCCTTTCTTCATGCACATCTCACAGAGAGGATGCTTGCTTGCGTACCGATGGCGGATTCGCGTCCAAGCACGTCCATAACGCTTGCCCGGTGAATAGCCACGCTGGAACTTCTCATAGTGCTGTTCCATTGTCTTTGCGTGTTCCTCACAGTAAACACCATCCGTAAGGTTCGGACATCCTGGGTAGCGGCAGGGACGCTTTGGTTTCCTTGGCATTGCGCCACCTCGCTTTCCGGGCATAAAGAAAGCCCTGCAGGATCGCTCCCGCAAGGCTCCCTGTGGTCTGCCCACATTCTCATGCTATAAGTATAGCACGGGTAATCAGAAACATCGTCCACGATATTACTCATGCCTTTCCGAACAGCAGCGTGACCAGATGGTTCAATGCACGGTTCTTCTTGTTGTAGGCGGAGGAACGCTCGATGTGGAAATGGTCGCAGATGTCATAGATGGCGTTCGCACCATACTCGTTGTCCTCGCCGTAGATGGTTTCCAGCACATACCGCTCGTCCTCCGACAGTTCCTCCCAAGCGGGAACGAACCACGCCATGTACTCCGCCGCCTGCCTGTAACGCTCCTTCAGCACGTCAATCTCCTCAATGCCCTTGATGATCCTGTCCTCGGTCGCATGGAGATTGCGGGTATGCGGCATCCCGTCATAGCGGACGCCCCCGACGCTTGACATCTTGTCGTAATCCTTCTTGATCTCGTCATCGGTGTGTTCAATGATGAACTTCATGCTGCTGAAGTCCTTCAGAGCCGCCACCGCACCGGCTCTTTTGTCCAGATACTTCCAAACTACATTCATGGTGTCTACCTCCGAATAAGAAATTGTTGTTTCCCTCGGATTGGCCATGATTGTCTCCATAGGTTGTCATTGATGCCGTCTCACAGCTGAAGGTCAGCTTTCACGGCTTCGATCAACGCGGATTGTGTGCTGTCCTTATCAGAAAGGGCTTTCATGATCCGTCCGTCAATCGTGTCCTCGGCGATAATGTGCTGCACCACCACCGTCCCGGCTGTCTGTCCCTGCCGCCACAGCCTTGCGTTAGTCTGCTGATACAGTTCCAGACTCCAGGTAAGACCGAACCATACGATGGTGCTTCCGCCGCTCTGCAGGTTCAGCCCGTGCCCCGCCGATGCCGGATGGATAAGGGCAACGGCCAGCTCCCCGGCATTCCATTTGCGGATACTGGCGTCCGTATCCAATCTGGCAAAGGGAACCTTGATTTCCGTTAGCCTCGCCGTGATCCGCTCAAGGTCGTGCTTGTACCAGTACGCCACAAGCAGCGGTTTGCCGTTCGCCGCCTCGATGATGTCCTCCAAGGCGTCCAGCTTGCGGTCATGGATCTTCACCGCCGACTCGTCATCGGAATAGACCGCTCCGTTCGCCATCTGGGAGAGCTTGTTTGACAGTGCGGCGGCATTGGCGGCTGTCACCTCGCCCTCCGGCAGCTGAAGGATCAGTTCGGCTTTCATGTCCTCATACCGTTTCCGCTCATCCTCCGACAGATACACCGTATGCCTTGAACTGACCAGTTCCGGCATTTTCAGATGGTCGGTGGACTTCATGGAAATCGTGATGTCGGATATTTTGCCGTATATCTGCTTCTCGGCGTCGGGCAGAGGCTTATAGCTGTAGACGATGGGACCGTTGACCTTATCCGGCTTGAAATATGCCGTGCGGTACTGCCCGATGAACCGTCCGAGCCGCTGTCCCATATCAAGCAGCCGGAACTCTGCCCATAGATCCATCAGACCGTTGCTGCTCGGCGTTCCTGTAAGCCCCACGATGCGCTTCACCCTCGGTCTGACTTTCATAAGGCTTCTGAACCTTTTCGCCTGGTGGTTTTTGAAGGACGAAAGCTCATCTATCACCACCATATCGAAGTCAAAAGGAATGCCGCTTTTCTCAATCAGCCACTGCACGTTCTCTCGGTTGATGATGTAAATGTCCGCCTGTTTACGCAGAGCTTCCAGACGCTCCTTTTCCGTACCGACCGCCACGGAATACCGAAGGTCGCTCAGATGCTCCCATTTCTCGACCTCCGCAGACCAGGTGAACCTTGCCACTCGCAGGGGAGCCACCACAAGCACCTTATGCACCTCGAAGAAATCAAACAGGAGGTCGTTCAGTGCCGTCAGCGTGATGCTCGTCTTGCCTCAACCCAAGCCCATATCCAACAGGATTGCGGCTATCGGATTTTTCTCGATATAGTCAATCGCATAGCTTTGATAATTATGTGGTATGAACTTCATTCGGCATCACCTCCAATCTCCCGCAGGATTATTTCTATCTGATCCACGCCGTCGAGGACATACACCTTGAAACCCAGCCGCCGCAGGAGCCTGTGCCGTGATAGCTGTAAGGGTCTTGGTTCCTCGCCCGGTGCTTTCACCTCGACAAACCCAATGCAGCCTCCCGGCATCAACACCATGCGGTCGGGCATCCCGTCAAATCCGGGAGAGGTAAGTTTCGGTGCGATGCCACCTGCCGCTTTTACGGCTTTCACCAGTTTCTGTTCAATCTGTCTCTCCCGCATATTCCCTCCATAACTCCTCGAACGCCTCCACCGCTCCGCTGCAGGCGCCGATGCGTCCAAGGTACCGTGCGATAATGTCGTGTTCCGCCAGAATCGGGAACTCGAAATCGTGAAGCATATCCCTGACGAAGTCTCCGCATGGCGTGGCGTCCATCTCGAATTTTCTCGCCCACTGGAAGAACGGGCTGGGATTGTCGTTGATCTCCCGTGTCAGCTCAATGCGGTACTTCCAGTTCAAATCCTTCGGATTCACGGGCTGGTATCCGGCAAGCAGCATGGCGTCCTTGAACTCATTATTCGTGAGGTAAATGCCGGTGTCATGTTCCAGCAGGTGCTTCATCCCGTAACTCGTGTGTCCGTGGAGTATCTTTTTCCCGGTACGGATATTCTTCCTGATCCACCCGTCAACAGCCGCTATGTCTTCATCACCATGTTCCGTGATAAGCGCCTCATCAATGAATCCGTTCTCATTCGTATAAGGTCTTCCGTTTCTGATCATTTCCGCTTTCTCCTTTCAGAAGTTGTCCCGTCCAGCACTTGTCCGCAGAGCCTGTCCACAGTGAAAACCCTTGCTGTGACTGCATTTTCGCCGTTTCTGCGGACAAGTGGACGAAAAAATCCTTTACGCGCGGAACGTGCGCGTTCGCCTGTATGCAGGACGGGATTTGTAATATGAAAATCAATATTTTTGCCTTTTATAGATTTTTCTGTCCAGTTGTCCACGGACTTGCAGAAAACCCTTGTACTGACTGCATTTGTGAGCCGTGGACAACGCCCGGACAGGTGATGGACGGATTAAGTTGTCCTCGTATATACACGCTGTCGCCCATAGATGGGGAGCATCTGCCGCGCTCCGCACTTCTCCCATCCCTCGATCCGCACCATGATGGCGGATATGGCGTATGAGTCGGAGGGACGCATCTCCTCCTTGCTCTTGCCGAAGCACTCGCACCAGATCTCGATGTTACTCACGGTCTGACGCTTCACGGTGCCCGTAGGTCTGGTCGGATCGTCAATGTCGCGGATGTACTCCCTGCGCCTGTAATAGTCCATGCTGTCCCAATTGTCGGGGAGAAGCATATCGAGGTAGTTCCGCACGATGCCCTCACGGTCATCCTGCTCCATCGCCTCGCGCTGCTCCTGCTTGGCAAATGCCTCAAGGTCGGCGTCGAGATACAGCTTTTCTCCCACCTTGGCAATCTCGGCGACCTCCGCCCATATCTGCTGAACCACCTCCTCGGTCATGTCCCAGGGCTTGTATTTTCCCTGACCCGTGACCTTGACGTTCCAAAACCTGCGATTGCCGGTGATATCGCGGAGATATCCGTTCTCGCTGTTAGTCGTGCCAAAGAACACGCACTGCCTCGGATGAGGAGTCACCCTCCGCCCGAAACTGGCTCGGTACTTATCATCCTGACGGGAAATAAAGGCTTTGACCTTGTCGATATCCGCTTTCTTCATGCCCGCAAGCTCACCGATCTCCAGAATCCAGTATCCCTGCAGTTTTTCTGCTGCCGTCTTGTCATTCATATCTGAGAGGGCAAGGCTGTCCGAGAACCAGTCTCCGCCGAGGCAGGAAATCAGGGTGCTTTTTCCGATGCCCTGCGCCCCGTTCAACACGATCATGGTGTCGAACTTGATGCCGGGATAATGCACCCTCATATATGCAGCACACAGCGACTTCCTCGTTACCGCCCTGACATAGCGGTTGTCCTCCGCACCGAGGTAATCGATCAGCACCGTCTCCGCCCGCTTGACCTTGTCCCAGGGAGGGAGTGACTCGAACATCTCCCGGATAGGATGATAGGAACGGTCGTCCGTCACCTTGGTGACCGCAATGCGATAGTTGCGCTCCGAGAATGAGCCGTAGTGTGAATCCACGAAGCTGATAAGCTGCGCGTCATCCGCATCGCGCCAGAACCTCGCCGGATGTTTCCACGGCACTTCGCCCTTGATCTCCATGCCGTCAGCCAGCTGATTGAACACGATGCCTTTGAGGTTGGGATCGTTCTCCATGATCAGGGTGATGTTATGCAGGGAATTCTTCAGCATCGTGGAGCGAGGCTCGTATTCCAGCTTCTTTTTCCAGGAATCGTCCTCATCCTTGATATCGAAGTCCGTCTCCGCCTCCTGCTGCTTTTTCTCAAGGATCAGCATCTTGACCTTCTCGTCCTTGCTGGCGAAATCCGCCATAGAACGGAACGACTTCTTCTCGTCCTCATCGCCGAACAGGTGGATACGGACGATATCAAACGCACTGCACAACTTCAGATATGCCGGGTCCTTGGCATGGTGGCTGTATACGAACTTGCCACCCTCCTTAATCTCCACGCCCGGCTGGCTGCTCGACTCCTTAAAGCGGTAGCGGGGGCCGTCCGCCGAAAGCTCGTAGATGTTGCCAAGGAACTCATCGATGGCAAGGCTGACGGGGAAGTAGGCGTTATTGAACACGCCCACAATGCCGTCCTTCTCCAAAGGGTCCGCCTGTTTCTTGTCGCTGATGCCCTTTGCCTCGCTCTCCCTGGATGACGTAGGTAGCCTTGCCGGGTCCGTCCACTCAGGATGCGCCGACAAAATCTCGTCCGGGTCAAGCCAGTCGCCGTCGGTCACGAGATACAGATATTCTCCGTTTGACGGCGTACTCGGCCAGTACATCATCTGGTTCGGAAGGTAGGAGCATTCGTCAAACATGTCGATGCCCAACTCCTCCGCCACATATCTTGAGATGGCGACATATTCCTCCGCCGTCACGTCCCTGGTAAGGGGAATCAGTATCCTGACCCTCGGAGCGTCCGGCACATGGCCGTGCGTGGAGTACAGGCAGGAGCGGTATTTCATTTTGGCTTTGTAATCGTCCACGAACTCTGCCGTGACCCTGTCGCCGTCCAGGTTGACCATAGAGCGGCTCGCCACGTTCTGCAAAAGGCGTCTGCCGCCCGTAAGGGCTCCACAGACGAAGCCGCCGTGGTCTTTTGCCGTTTCGCGCTCTTTTGACTTCATCTTTGCATATTCCTCCACCGACTCCGGCGTCCGGATGGTGGTCTTCAGCCTCTCGCACAGGTCATCGAAGGTCGTGGTCGTGTTCGACCACTTCTTCGCATGGCTGCTGTGACCGTAGGCAATCGGTAAATCACGCATGCTGTACCTCCTCCATCTTGTATTCCTTTGAACTGTAGACAGCGGGATCGTGGCGCTGCTTTCCCTTGCGGTACGGTGAAATCCACACCCGCTTGCCAGATGTGTAATTTCTCCAATGGCCGATGACGCCCCAGCAGGGACAGGTCATCTCACGATGAGCCTTTGTGTAATCGGCAAACTCCTCCTGGGATATCCGCAGAACCTTTACCGCCTTGACGATGCGTCTGCGTCCTTTGCCCTTGCGCTTTTTCTTCGTAGGCTGCGGATCAATGGCCATCTGTTTCCCGATTTCCACGAACACCTCCGGGCGGTCATAAAGCGCCTTTTGGATCAGGAGATATTCCATCTTCGTGTAACGGAAATACTCGATAAGGTACTTATCCTGCAGAAGATCATAATCCTTGACCCACATCGGACGCTGGTATGTCCCGGTGTTGTACCTTCCATCGTCAGTGTCCGTCCTGAAAGTCCCCATGCTCACGACCACATCCGGCACATTACCGTTTCCGAAGAAGAAATAAGCGTCCAGAATGGGAGTCAGCGTCATGGTGGCGTGGTCGCTCCGCTTGACCTGCTTATCCTTCATGATCGTTTTTCTGAAAAGGATGTAGTTGCTGTGTATGCCGTCAGCACCTGTCATCTGAAGCACGAACTCCTCCAGCGCCGGACTCAGCATCAGGTCGGAGCCGCCGTACTTCATAGTCTCGATCTGAGGGAGCATATCGTTGCACTCCTGTTCGGTCAGCTTCACCGTATCGAACAGGGCGCGGTTGACGGGTCTACTCCAAATCCGGCACCATTCGTCAATTTGAGGATCGTCTTCGCTGTAGGACTGCTGATCGTTGAACATAAGGCATTTATCCAATTCCATTGATCTGCTCCTCCTCCAGTTCTTCGGAAAAACGGCGGATCTTCTTTTTCATGCGTTCCGCTTTGTCGATCTCCTCACGCATCCCGGCAGTTATCCTGTTGCCGAACACCCATACCTCGTCACATTTGCCGAGCAGCACGCCGCCCATGAAAAGCGCAAGATTGCGTTCCGTATCCTCGGACATGAACTGCGGGAAGAACAGATGGGGAGCAATCGGAATAGCCCTCTTGACCACAGCAAAGCGGCTGTAGTTCCTCGCCCTGCAGGTGTTCTTCTCCACGTCCCCGGCATAAGGGGAGCAGATATACACGAGAGGACGGTAGTTTGCAGCTTTCCTTGCGGCGCGTTCCTCCTGCTCGATCTTCATCAGTGCCTCGTAAGTGGTGGGATCGTAATATCCCTCGCTGTTGTACTTCATTTCATCCATTCGTCGTCTACCTCCAATTTGCAATAAAGCCTGTAGTTACTGTCCGCCCGCTTATAGAGCGACTTTTGTTCCGTCACGCTGTATGTGACGAACCTGCTGCCGTACTCCCAATCAGGCGGCACGCCGGAAAAGCCGTCTCCCGTTTCCATTTGCGCCTGCAAAAAAGCCCGGAGAAGAAACAGGTAACGGCCGAGAGCCGCCCTGTCATCCCCGGTGCAGTAACGCTTTATCATCGGGAAGAGCTTCCTTGCGTGTTTCTGGAGGCATGGGAAATACACAGGGATGTTGATCGTCATGTGTCCGTTCTCGTAGCGAATCTCCAATACATCCATCTGATAGTCCTCCTTCCGTGAATCGTAAGGAGCCATTGCCCCTTCAAGTCACAGTCAAAGAAATAAGGCGGGATTTTAACCCCGCCCGAAAAAACTATCAGTCTTTTTTATAAAAATCGGTCTCGTACCCGTCCGCACGGAGCAGCAAGCCCTCCGCCCAGGACGGCGTCCGTCCCATCTGTTCGCACACGGCATCAAGCGACATACGCTTATCTGCCTCTATGATCAGTTCGTCATGCACATGGGCAACGATGCTGCAGCACCGCAGCGTTTTCATGGCATACATGAGGATATCCCTGGAGATCGCCTGCACGATGTTCTCCACGAACTTGGGTCCATAGCTTTCCAGCCGCTCCCACTTCTTCGTGCCGCCGACACCCATATAGGTCACGCAGTCGCCGCCGAACTGGTTCTCGCCGATCCTCGGCTTAACATAGGCAAGCTGTCTGCCAGACGGGAGCGTGATAAAGAGCATCCCGCTTCTCCATGCAAAACGGATATTCTTTACCCTTGTGGGGACGTGTTCACGGACGGTCTTCGTGACCGCACGGTCGACATCCCACCAGAACTCCACGATCTTCGGATTTGCCGACCGCCATGCGTCCACCAGAGGCTTCAACTCATCCTCCTGCATTCCGGCTTCCAAAGCACCCATCGCTTTCAGCGCGCCAACCGAGCCGCCGTATCCGCAGGATAGTTCGCACTGCTTGCCCTTCTGGCGCAGCTCACCGTTCTCACCATGCTTGACCACCCTGCAATGGAACATCCTCTCCGCCGTAGCGCAGTATATGTCGCCGCCCTCGGCAAAGGTCTGCATCCGCCACTGCTCCCCGGCAAGCCAGGACAGCACACGAGCTTCGATCGCAGAGAAGTCCGATACGATGAACTTGTATCCCGGCTTTGGTACGAACGCCGTGCGGATCAGTTCCGACAATACCTCCGGCACATTTTCATAAAGCAGTTCCAAAGCCTCGTAATCACCGCACTTCACAAGGGAGCGGGCTTGTGCCAAATCGGGGATATGGTTCTGAGGCAGATTCTGCAGCTGAACAATGCGCCCCGCAAACCTGCCCGTCCTGTTGGCCCCATAAAAGGCAAACATCCCACGGCACCTGTTATCGGTGCAAACAGAATTCTGCATTGCCTGATATTTCTTCACAGAGGACTTGGCAAGCTGCTGCCGGAGTGTCAGCACCTCCGCCAATTTCGGAGGAGCGGTCTTAAGCATGGCGGCGACTTCCTTCTTTCCGAGGGAATCCACCTCCATGCCGTTCTCAGAAAGCCACTGTTTCATCTGTACCACGGAGTTGGGATTCTCAAGGTCAGTCAGTTCCTGCATGGCCTCCGCCAGCTCACCCTTTGAGCGTTCGTCAAAGTCAATGGCGTTCGTGACCATGTCCATATCCAGCATGATGCCCCGGTCGTTGATCTCCTGATCGATATGGAACTCGTCCCACACGAAATCCGGCACGGGATAGTTGGCAAGCCGCTTCTGAATCGCCATCTCCGTTTCCACGTCACGCTTATTGTATTTCTTGAACATCTCCCATTTATCAAGATCATGGGCAGGGAGGTTCCGTGTCCTGCCACCGTTCGCCTTGGTCGGCTTACAGGGGACGCAGAAATAACGGATCAGGTCTTTGCCTTCTTTCAGTTTCTGTTCCTCAAGACCGAGAACGGCGCCGACCGACTCAAGCGAACGGGGAAGCCCCATGTATGCCGACCAGATCATGGAGCAGCGCCAACTTTCGGGATTTAAGAACCTCGCCATCTCTGTTGAAAGTTCGTGTTGGTCATGGAATGGATCGAGGCTTATGCCATGGTCGAACAGATAGCGGGAAAGACAGACGCGCTCGAACTGACAGTTGTATGCCCACTTGATAACGGAGTCATCCGTAAGAGCGTCGATAACCTCCTGTGGGATTTCTTCGCCACAGGCAAGGTCAACCACCTCAACGAGACCGCCGTCCGCAGAGTAACCGAACAGCAATATTTCAAAATCGGAAGCCTCCGCATACTTGTAGACGCCGCATTTCTGCAGGTCGTTGCTGCTGAATGTTTCCAAATCGATACTCAATGTTTTCATATGCACCATCCTTTTCAAAAGGGCGGCAAAGGAAAACCCTGCCGCCCCATCCGCATTACTTGTCGTTTTTCTGATTGCGCTTGTTCCTGTAGTACCTTCTCATCTGTTCACGCTTCTCACGGAAGGACTCGTGTACGCTGACGAATACCAGCGCGGCGATCTCCGCAAGCAGCAGGATCACGAGCGCGGAACACAGGAAATTAAACACTTCACTAACCATTTTCATTTACCTCGCTATGTAGCAGACGGCGGTTTCCCGCCGCCCGCCGTTATTCAGGATCAGTCGAGGAAGTCCTCGTCATCGTCCGCGAAATCATCCTCCGCACGGGTCTTGCCGCCGAGAGGCTCGCCGTCACGCATCTTCTGGAGGTTGTTCAGTCCGCAGGCGATACCCTTGTTGCCGTTGGAGTTGAACGCATAGAAGTTGATGCTGGCGCGGCCGTATACGCCGGAGTAAACCTCGGAGTGGTCGATGATAGGCTGTCTGTCCGCATCCACAATGCCGGGAGCCGTGCCGGAGTTGGCGTTCACGAAGTAGCTGTTGGCATATGCCTCGTCATCGGGTCTCTCAAGATCACCGTCACGAAGAGGCGTCTTCAGAACCGAGAGCACGGGTACGGTCTTGCCGTTGCCCTTCAGCTTGGACTCGCCCTCCTCATAGGCCGCCTGGATCGCAGCCTTGATCTTCTCGATGGTCTTGGTGTCGGACTTCGGGATGATGAGGCTCACGCTGTACTTAGGCGCGCCGCCGTTGATGCTCTTGGCCTCCCAGACATTCGCATAGCTCCATCTGGTATTGACTCCTGTGATAACCTTGGTGGGATTTACAAAATTCTTTGACATAGTATTGTCCTCCTTAATCTTCTTTGAAATCTTCTGCTGCCGTATTCATGACCGGACGCCTGTCCGTGATCGGCACTAATGTGGGTTTGCCCTGCGGCTTATAGGTAAGCCCGCCGAGCAGTTCTTCAAACCTGCCCTTGCCGACCAGTTTAGTCATTGCCGTGATTCCCAGAACCTTGTGTTCATAAGGATCGTATCCGGCGTTCTGCACCGTCTGCGCGACGGCGTCATCGTTGGTGTACTTCCTGTTGGAGCGGCCTTCGACCACCTTCCAGTCCTGCCACTGCTTTCCCTGCAGCGCTGCCTGGAGTGCAAACTCCTTCACGTCGCCCACCCAGGAGATCAGTTCGTCGACCCTTGCAAGAACAGCCTCGATCTCGGCATCTTCCAGATTGGCGGGGGGCTCAAAGTCATATCGGGCAAGCTCCAGGTTGTACTCAGCCCTTTTCCTGCAGGTGGCTTTCACCTTGCAGAACTGGCAGTGTTCCCCGGCGCAGTATTCGCCCTCGCCCTTGGCGGCAAGCTCCGCAGTCGGTGCAAGCACCGCCTTCGCCCAGGTGAGCAGTTCCTCCTTGGAGATGGTGTATGTGCTAACGTTCTCGCGCCTCGGCTGGAAGATGGTCATGGATACCGTGTCGATATCGTAGATCCCGTCAAACAGCGCCAGCGCACCGAGAGCATAGCACATCATCTGCGGATTTCTTTCGGCTTCGACCACGATCCCCACGCCGTACTTGAAGTCGATCACCGAGAGCGTCCCGTCCCCGACGATGACACAGTCCCCGGTGCCGAAGCCCTCCGGCACATATTCGGAGAAGTCAAGCCGCTGCTCCACCAGCACGATGGGATCGGCGCATTTCTGCTTTGCCGCCTCGACCTGCTCCTGCACGAACTCCGCATAGGCATCCGAACAGTCCGCCATCTCCTCATCAAAATAGGTAAGGTTCTCGGTCGGGTCTTCGGCTTTCTGCCCCAGGGCTTTCAGCAGCTTGTACTCACAAAGGCTGTGAGCGTCCGTGCCCTGTTGGGCGTACTCGCTTGCGGTATCCTTCACTCCGACACAGGCCAGAGCGGAAGGCGGGCAAGCAAGCCACCTGTGTGCCGAGGATGCTGAAAGCACTGCGTGTTTCTTCTCACTCATCCCAGCACCTCCGCATCCGCAAGCAAAGCCGCATACTCCGTCTCCGGCACTTCCGACAGCCTGTCGGCGCCGTGCTTTGCAATCAGCGCCTTGACCTCCTCCGTGAACCCGGCTCTTGACTTCTCGGCAAGCACAGCCCTGACATCCGCAAGAGTGAGCTGCTTTTCCGGCTCTGCGGGCTTCTCAGGTTCCTTTGCGGGAGCGGTCTTTGCCGCCTTTGTCTTGCCCTTCGGCTTCTCTGTAGGTGTTTCCTGTGCCGCCGACGTTTCCTCGCCGCCGCTGAACATCTCGCGGAGCGTGTCGGAAATGCCGATCAGGATCTCACCGCAGTGACGCAGCTCATCAAGTTCTGCTGCAAGTTGGCTCATTTTTGACATCCGTTTTTCCTCCTTCCTTGACCTCACTGATGTTCACGGATTCGACTGTCTGCCCCGGCGAGAGGAGATAGACCTGCTGGAAGTCCCCAAAGAGGAACCTCACGAGCCTTGCAGGGAGCTTCATATCCGCCCCGCGAAGCACGGCAGCCTTCTTTCCGTTCGGATCAGTGACATTGATGGTGATTCTGTGTTTCATTGCCATGTGTCACCTCGCTTTCTGTAAGGTCATCTGCCTTACAAGTCACAGTCAAAGAAAATGGGCGGGATATTAACCCCGCCCGGAAAAATCACATTTTTTCTTTCTGTTCCTCGATCCGATCCATCGCTTTCTTCAGATGCTTGTTGATGTTCGGAATGCTTGTCCCCAGAATGTCCGCCGCCTCGGTCTGCGTGTGTCCCACGATCTTCACCAGACGGTAGACCTCCCTCTGGATGTCGGTCAGAAACCACAGGATGCGGTCAAGCATCTCCTTTTCGGTTTCGTCCTCGTTCTCCATGTAGGTGCAGGTCTCGGAGAAAATGCGGCTCTTGTCCAGCTTGTCCTCGTCACCGTCATCCCCGGCCATGTAATCAAAGGACAGGTTCCAGTTCGCCGGATACCACTCTCCGGGATGCTCCGCCTCCCATCTCTTTTTCTCCGCTTTCTCTGCCTCAGTCAGCGGCGGGCGGCTGTTCTTGAGGTTGTTGTACACCTCTGCATCGTCCAGGGAGTGCAGGACTTTGATGTCCGCCTCGGTCACGCCGTCCTCACCCGGACGGAGGGTGATGCTTGTTCCGTCATTGAAGTTGAATGTGTAAGTGCCTCTCTTGTCCCATTTTGTCTTCTTGGTTTTCATCGATTGTCCTTTCCCCTGATTCTTGGGAAAGGGCATCAGATACAGATAAAGGCCGGAGTGCCTCTGGAGCCGCTCCGACCTTATTGCCTGCAAAAGGGTATAAGGAAGAAAGGGTACTCCATATCGCACTTTCGCTGCCGCAGCAGCTTGTCCGATATATGTATCCTTTGCCCTTATACGTAATCAGGCATTGAAATATTTTGTTATGTAAAAGCGGTCTGTCCGCTTGTTACCTTGTTTGTCCGGCTCCTATAAGGTAGCCTTGGAATGAGGGTGAATCTGACAGTTTCCTTCTACTTCCTGCCGAGAAATTCAACCTCTCGTAATCCTCATTTTACTCAGGATTTCCCATGTTCCCAGGACACCAGGTGTCCGGGAAAAGAGCGCAAAAATCCCTGAAAAAGCAATAAAAAAAGCCCCTCTGCAGGACTTCTGTTTACGAAGTCCCGCAGAAGGGCTCTACGGCATATATTTTTACCGGACACAGTGTGTCCGGTAAGGCTCAAAAAATATTTTTATTCTGCGTCCGTATCCACGGCAAGGGGATCAAGTCCCTTTGCTACGAGAAAGGCATTGCAGTCCCTTACGGAGTACATGAAGAACTTATTGATAAAGGCGTTATATAAGATATGTGCGTCATTTTCCGCAAAACGGAAGCCAAACCCCGACTTGCTTATCATAGCTCGACTCACTTCCGGCGGAAGGTGCATGCCGATACATATGGCGACCACACTCTCTATGTCCTTGGGATAGTCCGCCCGGTTTCTCATTCTCTGTATTTTCTTTCCGTTAATCAGGGATTCTTCAGACAGCTTCTCCTCAGTGATATCAACCCAGTTCATAAGATATGTCAAGGCATCTTTAAATGTCATCGGTTCAATAGTACGAAGAACTTCGGTAATCTCCTTGTTCTGATTAAGGATGGCATCCGCCTCCGCCATAATGTTTCCGTTGATATCCTTGGAAAATGAAGTCATGAATTCCATTCCGGAATTGACATCCCGGAAGAGGACGCATTCCCTATAGAACTCCTCGCCGTATTTATTCTTTGCTTTTACCGTCAAATCAAATGCAAGACAGCATTCATCGACATGGAGTCTGCCGTACTCTGTCATGCGCACGTCGCCATTATCTTGCCTTGTGACATACTTGGACTTATTCAGGCAGATGTGGGAATCGACAAAAACATAAGCGCCCCGGCTGATCTGTTCAGCCAATTCCGCATTGCTGAAATCGATGATAGCCGCATCTTCCACGCTTATGCTAAAGGTTTGATTTTTTGCGATAGAGCCTTTCCTGAATGCATGGGGAGGAACATATCGTCCGTCAATGAATGTAAAAGCACCGATTGCTTCTTCATACCCAGCATCGACCATTCTGATTTTAGCCGCTTGCCTGGATACACAGAAGAATGTCGCAAGAGCATCGATCACGGGCTCCATTATATCCACAAGCTCAAAGGTGCCTCTTTCTTTGCGGAACTGTTTAATATATTCGGATGCCTTGATCTTAAAAGTCCCAAGAGGCATCTGAATCCTCGGTGCGAGGGTGTTGGCTTGCCACTCCATCCAGTCGTTCGCAGATCGGACAGTAGAATCCTTGACGCCGCCAACAACAAGGCAGCGTATCTGGGATGCTTCAGAGTTATAGAGCTGTTCCAGCTTGAACGCTTTCCTGTGCCTGTCCCAATGCACACATTCATGGACAATGGTGTTATTTACAGCACCAAGGTTACGGAGATAATATGCTTTCGGATCAACAAGAATCGTTTTCGCGTCAAAATGCTCTGTAACGGTTTCTCCTGTCTCTTCATCAAATATTTCGATGTCGCAAGCCTCAAAGCATATCTGACCGAACACGGAAAAATCCGAAGTGATAGAACGCTGTTTGATGGTCAGCCCCATTTCTCTTGCCAACTCGGAAACGTCCAAAGCCATCGGAGCTTGCAGTGCTTTCGGATAATTCTTCCTCAGAAAAGCAGTAGCCGCCTCTTCAACCTTGTCTTTATATAAAATCGGAACCAGAGAATCTGACAGGGGACGGTTATGCTTGGATTTCTGATTATATGTGGCAGCACTCAGAATTTCAAAATCTGCGAGTTTCTTGTCCAGATCGCCGGTGCAACGAATATCAAACCACTGCGTTACAAGATCTGATTCATCATAATGCCGCGTCGTTTCCGATACCTCAATCTCAGCTTCGACAACCACATCAAACAGAATCCGCATTTCCGGCTGGTCTTCGACACCTACTGTTTTGACGTCAATGTCGGATAATTCGGCAGCATCAATGTTAGACACGACTCTTGAATACAGATCAAGCCCGTCAGAGTTTGATTCTATGTAATCCTTAACCGCAGCAAACAGCTCATCATAAAAATGATTTGCCACATATTCCTTAAATGATCTGTCTGCCATAAAACACCTACTCTCTGTTCTTGTTCAAAATGGGCAGCCCCATTTTCTTTAGGAAGTCATTTGCATCAAATACGGTGATTGAATATGCCACGCCAAGAATGAGCTTGAATGCTCTGTCCGCCTTTTTCCCTCCGAGGCTGTATCCTGCAATGTTCACAAGCTGTTCTGCTATGAACGGGTCTAAGGAGAGTCCGATGCAAATTGCTATCACAGTAGGAAGGGACGGTTTATTCTCGCCGCTGCGCAGCCGGGATATTGTCTTTTCAGACAGACCAGACGTTTCAGCAAGCTGCTCGACGGTAATCTCTCTTTCTTCCATCAGCAGTTTCAGAGCATTCCCAAAGTCATATGGAAGATTACCGCCACCGCCAGTCGCAATCAGGCGTGTCCAGTCTTTGACAGACACCTCTGAAAACTTTCCGGCGTTCTTGATTTCAACAGTGAAACCACCAGGGCGTGCATGCATTCTGTAATGGGCGCCTGGGCGTCTTCTATACACAACACCAGTACGATGCTTTCGGGTACGCTCAGTATGGATGCAGTAATCTTCAAGCTTACTGCGAATACTGTCCTTTATGGTAATTCTTCCTGCGTCAACTTCTATACAATCTGGTGACCGCAGTACCATGCGACCTTCCGCAAACACATATTTTCCCGTGTCCACGCATTTGCGAAACTCAGATGATTCAGCATATCTGTCCAAAAGCTGTACAGGGGAGTATTGCGGTATTCCAACCCTTATTCTGACTGCCGAATGCGGAGCTGCTTTTCCCACAAAAAGTCTGTCGCCGGGTACTTTGCTAACTTCAACAGCATCCACAGTCTTTACTGCTACTCCCCCTCTCGATGTTTTCGGTGTCTTTTTCTTCGCTGATCCTTTTGATGGAGGCGCAATCTTATATCTGTTGCTTTTTCTGCTCTTAGCCATATTCATCACCTCCGTCAAGAATTAACCAGTCCGAAAAAAGCAAGACAGGATTGATTTTTAGTAGTTGAACTCAATTCCTGTAACTACGGAATTAAAATCGCAAGATGGCAGCGCCTCAAAATAATCCGTTCTAAGGCCCACATCCAAAACGAACATAAACGCAGCAAAATCATAAATGACCGGTTCTCCCTTGTTTGCCATGATATTCTTCCGTATGCTTTCGGTCTTAGCAATGAGGCAAGTATACTGATACTGCTTATCAATAACCTGCGTATTTCCATTCGGGTGCGCCTTTTGTAAATGCTGTCCGCTGGTTAGCGCAATTAGATTCTCAATGTAATCGGCAATCTCCGCAAATTCATTTTGCGGGAAGATGTGATGCATATGTGTCGCTTTCTCTCCAACCGAGAAGCGATCCAGAACTTCCGACAGACCTTCACGGTGGTCATCATTAAACTTACGGAGATATTTCATCGCCCTGCTTATACGGTACTGATACATCTGCTCAGTCTTCGGCTGCGGATTGAAATCACCACGAGCAACATTCTTATCCTTGCCTACGGCATCATCCCTCCAGTTGGTCTGGTTATACATGATCTTGTCGTAGGTAATCATAGCTCTGGAAAGATGTCCCTTCTCAACACCCTTCTTGTGCAGCTTGCAGGCAATCGGATTAAGCACCTTGATAAAGATACGGTTTGCCTCCACCGCTGTGTTGATAGGCGTATATCTGATGCAGAAATCAGAAAATTTGGTCTTTAGCTCCTGGAGAGACTCTTTTGTCTGTAACTCAAAAAAGGTCTCAAAGCTGTCCCACAGGCCGCTGTCTTTCAGCGTTTTTTCTATGTAAAGGCAGAGGAACTCAAATGAGTTACGCTCACGAAGGGCAATGTACTCCAGCACATCCATGTTTTCTACGCTGAACTGAATGGTGTTGTGTACCACTCCGTCCTCACGCAGGACTCCGGCGGCCGCCAGCCTCTTCATC